>Ga0209835_1001259_pt1 | contig 14474 bp, 11 predicted proteins | sample LakKivwa52mmetaG_FD_184138 | JGI IMG/M metagenome (GOLD analysis project Ga0209835, IMG submission 184138) | Anoxic lake water microbial communities from Lake Kivu, Rwanda to study Microbial Dark Matter (Phase II) - Lake Kivu water 52m metaG... | ecosystem: Environmental > Aquatic > Freshwater >...
CGCCTTAGCAAAGCGGATAGCAATTTGGCCAAGACAGCGTCCGTTATGTGAACGCCAACCAAGATCGTGCGGTATATGTCCGCGACACTGTCAAACCTTCTGACCATGGCGGAAATGTCCCGATGACCACTGACGCCGCCATTGCCAATTGCTGCATATTCATGGGTAGCCGGCGGGGTAGCCGGCTGGTGTTTGGCGGCACTGGATATGCACGTCAGCAAATCAGTGATCTTTGGGTCATCGTGTCGCCAATGACGATCGGCAAGCGCGTTGTCTGACATGCTCAGCCATTCTCGCAGTAGTTCGTGCTCCGTTGCCCACTGGATAGATTTCCTCTCGCGCAAGTCCATCAAATCGCCCCATGCTGACGCAAGGTCATCAGCTGCGGTCTGGACGGCTTTGAGCAATCCACCAAAGTCAGCCAGGGCCGGCTTTAGGTCTTGGTCAAGTGATAAGGGGAGTTCGGACAGAATAGTTAAGAATATCCGGTACGCATCGTCTGGATCAGGATCGCCTCGACCGTCGAGTGATTCAAGAAGGCGTTGGTGACTGCGCCTAAATTCGGTAACCAGTTGCGGCCACGTATTTGCAAGCTCGCTGGCATAACTCTGTCCTTGCCCATCAAATAACAGATTCGACAAATATTTCTTGTAGTCGATATCTTGCCCTTGCCAATCGAGCAAGGTTCTTGCGGCTTGCCAAATCTCATTCGGAACGTAATCGGGTCTTTCCATGCCACACCCCTTCGGTGTAGCCCTTCAATTTGGGAGCCACCCGCCAGGCGGTGAAGGGAACCGCTTTTCTCCTGGCCGGGATAGACGGGTGGCGTACTCGGTTAAATCATGCCGCGTTCGGCAAAGCTGCCAGAAAGGCAGGGGGATGGATTCTTCATGCGGCGGCCTGCTCAGTCTGCCGCTCGGCGCGCAATGCGCCGTTTGTTAGGATTTCTATTTGAAACTGCCTGCCAGAAGGCGGGTACTCGCCCCAGTAATAGACCGCCTGACGGCTCGCCAGGCCGAGCGCTGCGGCCAGTGCGGGCACGCTTCCGTAGTGTTGAATGGCTTCTTTGGTTTTCATGATACCCCCTATTGTGAATCGCAGAACAGGCAGACAAAAACCTCGTGCTGGATAGTCGCCAGCATGAGCTTGAGGAAGGCGCGAACGGCCGCAGGCGAGCCCATAACGGCGCCGGGTTGTATCAGGCGTTTCTCAAGGATCGCCAGGGCCTTGGTGATGGTCTTGTCGCCCCGTCTCGGGGTCTCGGTGGGATAATGCACGGTAGCCATGGTTCAACTCCAATAAGTTGGGTCTTGGTTAGGGCTGGCTTGGTGTTGACGCACCTTGTCGGCCCGCTTCACCTGAAACCGTCAGGCGGCGGTGTTGATGATCTTCAAAACGGCGGCCTCGACGATCTTGGCGGCCTGGATGCGTTCCTCGGTCAGTTCGGCGTGGGCATAGACCCGCAACATGCCTTCCAGCGAGTGGTTCAGGCATTTCTCGACCACGTGGGGCAGGACGCCGTTTTCCATGGCCAGGGTGGCAAACGTCCGGCGCAGGTCGTGCGGTGTCCACGGTGTTTCGACTTCCTTCTGGCGCCGCTTCACCCAGGCCTGGACGGCCGTCTTGTGCGTCGTGAACGGCGTGGTCAGTTGAGCCTTGGCGGTATCGGTCAGGAAAATCCAATGGGACTTGCCGTTTTTTGTCTTGGCCATGCGGTAGAAGTCGCCATCGGCCTCGCCGGTCTGTCCCTCGGCAATGCGCAGGCCAGTCAGTAGCAGGAAGCGGAGCAGGGCGGTGTTGTCGCCTTTCCATGCCCACATGGCGCGGATTTCGTCGTGGGTGAGCGTGCGGGTGCGCGGCTCGTATTTGTAACCTGTCACCCTGGCCCCGATCACCATGGCGGGGTTGTCGGAGCGCCACCCAAGTTCGATAGCCAAGCTGAACAGTGCTTTGAAGTGGGTTTTCAGGGAATCCGCCGCGCGCGGGGTGGAGCGGATCGAGGCGACCAGGGCGGCGGCATCTTTGGCGGTGATTTCTCCCACCCGCTTCCGGCCCATTGCTTCGCGTATGCGTCGACCATAAGCCCGGAACTGGATCGGCCGCGCATGCTTCGCAATGACGGTTTTCTCGTACGAGTCGACCAGATCGTTCATGGTCGCGTCGGCCGGGGTGGCGACGGTGTAGGATTTTCCCTGAGCCTGCTTGAGCGATAGCGTCGGCCAGTCGCCCAGGGTGATAATCTTGGTCTTGCCGGCCACCTTGCGCCGGATGATGAATGTCTTCTTCCCGGTTGCACGGACCCGAAGCCAAAGCCCATTGCCGCACCCAACCATAAAATCAGTGGTCATTGGCTTCAGGTCTTTGATGTCGGATTCCTTAGATACGTTTCTAAAATCCCTAACATTTGCCGCGCTGGATACACTCACGGATACACCTCAAATTGAATTTTGAAAGTTTAGAAAAGTTTAGTTAAGTTAAACGATCTATATAAATCAAATGGTTACAAACGAATCATACACCACTAGTGTACTCATGGTTTGCATGGGCAACATCTGCCGCTCTCCCACGGCGGAGGGGGTATTTCGCCATCTGGCGAGGGAAGGCGCTCTAATCGACAAACTGCGCATCGATTCCGCCGGCACGCATGACTACCACGTCGGCAAACCGCCGGATGCCCGCGCCCAGGAAGCGGCGCGTGGGCGTGGTTACGATCTGTCCGCGCTGCGCGCCCGCCAGGTGTCCAGCCGGGATTTCGAGGAGTTCGACCTCATCCTGGCCATGGATCAGGAGAATCTGGCCAACCTGCGGAGACTTTGCCCGCCGGAGCATCGCTGCAAGATTCGCCTGTTTCTTTCCTTCAGCCGCCAGCATGCCGATCAGGAAGTCCCCGACCCCTATTACGGCGGCCGCCAGGGCTTCGATCACGTGCTTGATCTGGTGGAGGACGCTTCGCGCGGCCTGCTGGAGTCGCTGGCTAAAGCCCAGGCATGAAAAAAGCCGGCTCACGCCGGCTTTTTTACTGAGGCGTGCCCTGCTTCAGGTGGGAGAGGCCTCGTTGCCGGAGGACGACTTGGTTTCCACCATGACCAGGGGTTCGGCGGCAGCCTGCTCCTCGGCCTTGGGCCGCGCGCGCCGGCGCGGGTTGGAAGGCGGCCCCCAATCGGCCGGGGTTTCCGCTGGCGCGGCCGCAGGAGCGGCATCCGAAGACTTGGTTTCCACCATGACCAGTTCTGTCGCCGGCTCCGCGACGGTCGAGGTACCGGGACGGCTGCGCCGGCGGCGGGCGGGTGAAGCCGCATCGCTTGCCGGGGCCGGGTTGGCCTCAGCCGGAGCGGAGCTGGTTTCCACCATCTGCAGGCCGGCGGCCTGCAGGTCCGCCTCCACCGGTTTGGCGGGCGGCGGAGCCGGTGGCGTGTAAGCCGGCACCTCGGGCTGCGCGGCTGCAGACGGCGCGGCGGCGGGTTGCGCGACTTGCACCACCAGCGGTTCCGCGTCGGTGGCCGTGGCTGCGCTGGCTACCACTGCACTCTCATTGACAGTCTCGCTGACGGTCTGCCCGGTGAGGGCCTCGGCGGACTCAGGACGACCTTCTCCGCGACGGCCGCGCCCACCGCGGCGACCGCGACGACGGCTGTCGGATTCCTCGCCAGCGGCTTCGGGGGCCGTATCGATCACCTGAGCGGCGGGGAGGGCGGCCTGTTCGGCGCGCGGTGTCTCTGCGGGGCGCTCGCGCCGCTGGCGTTCGGGCTTCTCGCCACGCGGCTCGCGCGGTTCACGCGGCTCCCGAGGCTCGCGCGGCTCACGTGTCTCCTTGGCCTCGCGTTCACGGTTGCTGCGGGGCTCGCGAGATTCACGCGGCTCCGGACGCTCGCCACGTTCGGCCTTCTCGCCGCGTTCTCCGCGTGACCGGCGTTCACCGCGAGCTTCGCGTTCACCTCGGGACTCTCGTTCGCCGCGGCTGTCGCGGCCGCGACGGGGTTCCCGTTCACGGCGCGGCTCGGACTTCTTCTCCGCTTGCGGGGCGGCGGCCTCCTCGGCGCTGTTGATGCCGCGCAACCAGCCGAAGATGCGGCCAAACAGGCCGGGTTTGCCGGTTTCCGGCGTGACCGGGGCGCTCGGCATCGGCGCCGGCTGATTCGGCGTGATGCCCTGCACCACGGGCTGGGATCGCTCGGGCTTGGCGGCGGCGCCGTTGCGCGGCTGGGCCTCCTCTTCCTCGGCGGGCTTTTCCACCATGCGGTAGCTGGGCGCCAGAGGCTCGCTCTGGTTCAACTGGTCGTGGCGGAAACGGGCCAGCGCGTAGCGCGGGGTCTCGAAGTGCATGTTGGGGATCAGCACCACCTCGACGCGATGCCGCGCTTCGATGGCCAGGATGTCGTGCCGCTTCTCGTTGAGCAGGAAAGTGGCCACGTCCACGGGCACTTGCAGGTGCACGGCGCCGGTGTTGTCCTTCATGGCCTCTTCCTGGAGCATGCGCAGCAGATGCAGGGCGAAGGATTCGGTGCTGCGCACGTGGCCGGTGCCGGCGCAACGGGGGCAGGTGATGTAGCTGGTCTCGCCCAGGCTGGGTTGCAGGCGCTGGCGGGAGAGTTCCAGCAGGCCGAAGCGGGAGATCTTGCCGGTCTGCACCCGCGCCCGGTCGTAGTGCAGGGCGTCGCGCAGACGATCCTCCACTTCGCGCTGGTTCTTGCCGCTCTCCATGTCGATGAAGTCGATGACGATGAGGCCGCCCAGGTCGCGCAGGCGCAACTGGCGGGCCACTTCCTCGGCCGCTTCCAGGTTGGTATTGAAGGCGGTCTGCTCGATGTCGCCGCCCTTGGTGGCCTGGGCGGAGTTGACGTCGATGGCCACCAGGGCCTCGGTGTGGTCGATGACGATGGCGCCGCCGGAGGGCAGGGTGACCGTGCGGGAATAGGCGCTCTCGATCTGGTGCTCGATCTGGAAGCGCGAGAACAGGGGCACCGGGTCGGTGTACAGCTTCACCTTGTTGACGTTGGGCGGCATCACATGGGCCATGAACTGCTTGGCCTGCTCGCAGATGTTGGGCTCGTCGATGAGCAGTTCGCCGATGTCCGGGGTGAAGTAGTCGCGGATCGCGCGGATGACCAGGCTGGATTCCTGATAGATCAGGAAGGCGCCGGACTGGCCCTTGGTGGCACCGTCGATGGCGGTCCACAGTTGCAGCAGGTAGTTTAGGTCCCACTGCAATTCCTCGACGCTGCGGCCGATGCCGGCGGTGCGGCCGATCAGGCTCATGCCGGCGGGGACTTCCAACTGGGCCAGGGCGTCGCGCAGTTCGTTGCGCTCCTCGCCCTCGATGCGGCGGGAGACGCCACCACCGCGCGGGTTGTTGGGCATCAGCACCAGGTAGCGGCCGGCCAGGCTGACCTGGTTGGTGAGCGCCGCCCCCTTGTTGCCGCGCTCGTCCTTCTCCACCTGGACGATGAGTTCCAGACCTTCCTTGAGCACGTCCTGGATGCGGCCCCGGCTGAAATCGCCCTTATCGGCGCCGGGAATGGCGGAACGTGAGATTTCCTTGAACGGCAGGAAGCCGTGCCGTTCGGCGCCGTAATTGACGAAACAGGCTTCCAGGGAAGGCTCGACGCGGGTGATGACGGCCTTGTAGATGTTGCCCTTGCGTTGTTCCTTGTTGGCGGACTCGATGTCGAGGTCGACCAGTTTCTGGCCATCGACAATGGCGACGCGGAGTTCCTCCGCCTGCGTCGCGTTGAACAGCATACGTTTCATGTTCTACCCCTGCGCGAAGCGCGTCCCGGGGTGATAAACCCCGCCGCGGCTGACAAAGCGGCGGCGATGCGAGGCAGGGGATCAGGCGGCGTCTTGGTGTGGGTCGCTGAACGGCTGGTGCATGGTTGCGGTTTATCCTTCTAGCCGCCGGCATGCCGGCGGATCTGTGTCCGGGAACGGGTCGCGCAAACAAATTGCGTTACCATCGCTACTTGCCTGGGGGCGCGGGTCTCGGGTGCTCTGAATTCGCTACGGGCCGGCTTGGCCGGAAACCGTGGAACAGGGAGAACACCGGGCGGGCGCCCTTCGCCGGTGAGCGGAGACAACCGGCGCTCATCGTGGGTGCGCGGGCAGGATCTTCAACGCCCCTTTGCACGCTTTTTGAGCATCGCGAGTATATACGCTAATGGAATCCCCCGGCAAAGTCGCTGTAACAAAAGTCAGGATCGGCGCCGAGGAAGCCGGACAGCGCCTGGACAATTACCTCTTCCGACGCCTCAAGGGCGTACCCAAGAGCCGGGTGTACCGGATGCTGAGGGAAGGCGAGGTGCGCATCTCCGGCCGCCGGGCAAAGCCCGATTACAAGCTGGAAGAGGGTGACGAAGTGCGCATCCCGCCGGTTCGGGTGGCGGCACGAGAGGAAATCCCGGCTCTGCCCGGGATCGGTCAGCCCCTGCTCGAGCGGGTGATCTACCGCGACGACAGCCTGCTGGTGATCGACAAGCCCCCCGGCCAGGCGGTCCACGGCGGCAGCGGCGTCAGCCTGGGCATCATCGAGCAGTTGCGCCTGGAACTTCCCGACGCACGCTTCCTGGAACTGGCGCATCGCCTGGACAAGGAAACCTCCGGTGTCCTCATCCTGGCCCTGAAGCGTACCGCCTTAGTGGAATTGCATCGCATGCTGCGCCTCGGCGAGACCCGCAAGACTTACCTGACCCTGGCCAAGGGCCCCTGGCGAGACCCGGTGCGTCACGTGAAGCTGGCCCTGCACAAGTACCTGAACGAGGAGGGTGAGCGCAGGGTGGTGGCGAACGCGGATGGTCAGCGCGCCCACACGATTTTCCGCCTGGTCAGGCAGGCCGGAGACTACGCCCTGCTCGAAGCCGAACTGAAGACAGGGCGCACGCATCAGATCCGCGTGCACCTGGCCTCCATCGGCCACCCCATCGCCGGAGACGACAAGTACGGGGATTTCGAGCTCAATCGAGCCCTGAAGAAGCGCGGCCTGAAGCGCATGTTCCTGCACGCGCGGCGGCTGGAGATGGCGCATCCGTTGACGGGAAAGCCGCTGTGCCTGGAGGCGCCGCTGCCGCGGGACCTGGAGGCGTTTCTGACCGGTCTGGACTGATTGCTCCCTGCATGGGGAGGATGTCTCGGTAAAGGTTAGAATCCCCACGCCATCGTCCTTCCTTCCGTTCGCACCCGACTCTCCCGATGTCTCCACCCCGTTTCGTCCACCTGCGCCTGCACAGCGAGTATTCGATCGTCGACAGCATCCTGCGGGTGGATGATGCCCTCGGCGCGGCGCGGGCCGATGCGATGCCGGCCCTGGCGCTGACCGACCTGGGCAACGTCTTCGGTCTAGTGAAGTTCTACGCGGGCGCGCGCAAGCAGGGGATCAAGCCGATCGCCGGTTGCGACGTCTGGGTGGCGCCGCCGGAGTCCGCCGACAAGCCGGCGCGCATGCTGCTGCTGGTGCAGGACACGGCGGGCTGGCGGCTGCTCTGCGAACTGCTGACGCGCGCCTACCGAGGCAATCTGCACCGCGGTCGGGCGGTGATCCAGCCGGCCTGGTTCGACGAGATGGGCACGCAAGGCCTCATCGCGCTGTCCGGCGGCCATCTCGGCGACGTCGGCGGCGCCCTGGTCAACGATTCCCTGGATACCGCGCGCAGCCTGGCGAGCGCCTGGGCAGCGCGCTTTCCGGATCGCTACTACCTGGAACTGCAACGCGACGGACGCCCGCAATGCGAGTTGCAGGTGTTTCGCGCCCTGGCGCTGGCGGAGGAGTTGGGCCTGCCAGTGGTGGCCACGCATCCGGTGCAATTCTTGCGTCGCGAGGATTTCACCGCGCACGAGGCGCGGGTGTGCATCGCCGAGGGCTACGTGCTGGCCGACCGGCGCCGACCGAAGACCTTCACCGAGGAGGATTGCTTCAAGACGCAGGCGGAGATGCTGGAGCTGTTCGCCGATATTCCCGAGGCCCTGGAAAACAGTCTGGAGATCGCCCGCCGCTGCAACCTGACCCTGGAACTGGGCAAGAGCCGTCTGCCCGACTTTCCCACGCCCGGCGGCCTGCCCCTGGACGAGTACCTGCGCGATCAGGCGCGCGAGGGCCTGACCCGGCGCATGGCGGTGCTCTACGCGGACGCGGGTGTGCGGGCGGAGAAATACCCGGAATATGCCGCCCGCCTGGAACTGGAGCTGGACACCATCATCCAGATGGGCTTCCCCGGCTACTTCCTCATCGTCGCCGACTTCATCAACTGGGGGAAACACAATGGCGTGCCGGTGGGTCCAGGCCGCGGCTCCGGCGCCGGCTCGCTGGTGGCCTACGCGCTCGGCATCACCGACCTCGATCCGCTGGCCTACGCCTTGCTGTTCGAGCGCTTCCTCAACCCCGAGCGGGTCTCCATGCCGGACTTCGACGTGGACTTCTGCCAGGACAACCGCTGGCGCGTCATCGAGTACGTGCGCGACAAGTATGGCGCCGAGGCGGTCTCGCAGATCGCCACCTTTGGCGCCATGGCGGCCCGCGCGGTGATCCGCGACGTCGGCCGGGTGCTCGACCTGTCCTACAATTTCTGCGACCAGCTGTCGAAGATGATCCCCTCGGCGCCGGGCAAGAACGTCACCCTGGACGAGGCCCTGCAGCAGGTGCCGGAGCTGAAGGCGCGCTACGAGCAGGAAGAGGAGGTCAAGGAACTCATCGATCTGGCGCGCAAGCTGGAAGGACTGACGCGCAACGTTGGCATGCACGCTGGCGGCGTCCTCATCGCCCCGGGCAAGCTCACCGATTTCTGCCCGCTGTATCAGGCGGACAGCGCCGAAGCGGCGCCGGTGTCGCAGTTCGACAAGGACGACGTGGAGAAGGCGGGCCTGGTGAAGTTCGATTTCCTCGGCCTGCGCAACCTCACCATCATCGACCTGGCGGTGAAGTACATCAAAATGCTCGACCCCGCCTGGGACGTGAACCTGGAGACCCTGCCCCTGGACGATCCGGCGGCCTACGAGATCTTCAAGACCGCCAACACCACGGCCATCTTCCAGGTGGAATCGGAAGGCATGAAGAAGCTGCTGGTGAAGCTGGCGCCCGACCGCTTCGAGGACATCATCGCCGTCCTCGCCCTCTATCGGCCCGGCCCCCTCGGCTCGGGCATGGTGGATGACTTCATCCTGCGCAAGAAGGGCAAGCAAAGCATCGACTATTTCCATCCGGACCTGAAGGAATGCCTGGCACCCACCTACGGCGTCATCGTCTACCAGGAACAGGTCATGCAGATCTCCCAGATCATCGGCGGCTACACGCTGGGCGGCGCCGACCTGCTGCGCCGGGCCATGGGCAAGAAAAAGGCCGAGGAGATGGCCAAGCACCGCGACACCATGCGCGAGGGGGCCAAGCAGAAGGGCTACGACGAGGCCCTGGCCACGCAGTTGTTCGATCTCATGGAGAAGTTCGCCGAATACGGCTTCAACAAGTCGCACACCGCCGCCTACGCGGTGGTGTCCTACCAGACCGCCTGGCTCAAGGCCCACCACGCCGCCGCCTACATGGCCGCCACCCTGTCCTCCGACATGGACGACACCGACAGCGTCAAGATCTTCCACGACGACGCGGTCAAGAACGGCCTCACCATCCTGCCGCCGGACATCAACCAGTCTGTCTACCGTTTCATCCCGGTCGATCGCAAGCACGTGCGCTACGGCCTGGGCGCGGTGAAAGGCACGGGGGAGGGGGCGGTGAACAATATCCTGGCGGCGCGGCAATCCGGCGGCGCCTTCACCGACCTGTTCGATTTCTGCAAGCGCATCGACCGCCGCCTGGTGAACCGCCGCGCCATCGAGGCCCTGGTCCGCGCCGGCGCCTTCGACGGCTTGCACGCCAACCGCAACGCCACGCTCATGAGCGTCGGCCTGGCCATGGAGTGGGCGGAGAACCAGCAGGCCAACGCCGCGCAGAATTCCCTGTTCGGAGACGCCATGGCGGAAGCACCGCCGGATCGGGTGGAGGTGCCGGAATGGCCGCTGAAGGAGCGGCTGGCGCAGGAGAAAGTCGCCCTGGGCTTCTATTTCTCCGGCCATCCCTACAGCGCCGACCGGGCCGCCCTCAAGGGCCTGGTGGACAAGACCCTGAAAGACATCCGGCCGCAGCCCGGACCCCAGCTCATGGCCGGCGTGGTGGCCTCGGTGACCACGCGCATGTCGCGCCGCGGCAAGATGGCCAGCGTGGTTCTGGACGACGGCGACTCGCGGGTGGAAGTTACGGTGTTCAACGAACTGTTCGAGGCCCACCGCGCGCTGTTCAAGGAGGACACGCTGCTCATCGTCGCCGGCCGGGCCAGTCACGACGAGTATTCCGGCGGCATGCGCGTCACCGCCGACGAGATCATGGATCTGGACGGCGCCCGCACACGCTTTGCCACGGGCCTGCGGCTGGTCCTCGACGACGGCCCGGATGCCCGCAAGCTCATCGCTGCCCTGGCGCCGCACCGCCTCGCCAACGGCTGCGCCGTCAGCCTGGCCTACCGCAACGACAGGGCGTCCTGCGACCTGTTGCTGGGCCCGGCCTGGCGCGTGCGCCTGTCCGACGACCTGTTCGCCGCCCTGAGCGCTTTCGGCAAGACGCAGGCGAACTACGCGGTGGTGTTGAAGAGCGGCCGCGATCGGGAAGGCGCCCGGCCGGGCGTGCGGGTGGCGGCGTGACGCACTCCGCGGTCATGCAACAGGCGTATCTCATTCCCCCCTTTCATAAAGGGGGGGTAGGGGGGATTGTTCCATGGCGCGATAAGCGGGCCACATCGAAATCCCCCCCAACCCCCCTTTATGAAAGTGGGGGGGGGCGGGGTGGCCAGCCATGACCGGCGCCGACGAAGTCCTCGACCCCGCCGAGGCCATCGAGCAGGCCGAGGAGGAGGTGCGCCACCTGGCGCGGGTGCAGGGCGAACTCTGGACCGACCTGCCGGTGGACCTGTACATCCCGCCCGACGCACTGGAGGTCATCCTGGAGGCCTTCGAGGGCCCGCTGGACCTCTTGCTGTGGCTGATCCGCCGCAACAACCTCAACGTGCTGGACATCAACATGACGGCGCTCACCCGCCAGTACATGGACTACGTCGAGGTCATGCGCCGGCGCCGCCTGGAACTGGCCGCCGAATACCTGGTGATGGCGGCCATGCTCATCGAGATCAAATCGCGCATGTTGTTGCCGCGCCAGGAGAAGGTGGATGAAGGCGAGGAGCGCGATCCGCGCGCCGAACTGGTGCGCCGACTGCTCGAATACGAGCAGACCAAGATTGCGGCCCGCAACCTCGACGCCTTGCCGCAACTGGGCCGAGATTTCCAGGCCATCAGCGTGCACATCCCGCAACTGCTGGCCAAGCGTCTGCCACGAGTCGACGGCGCCGACCTGCTGGAGGCCTGGGGCGCCATCCTCAAGCGCGCCGCCATGAACAGGCACCATCGCATCGGCCGCCAGGAGCTGTCGGTGCGCGAACACATGAGCCGCATCCTGAAACGCCTCCAGGAAGCCGCGCAGGCCGGCGCCGCGCGCCTGCTCTTCGAGGAACTGTTCGATCCGCAGGCCGGACGTTCGGCCCTGGTGGTAGCCTTCCTCGCCCTGCTCGAACTGGTGCGCGAACGTCTGGTGGACATCGTCCAGAACGAACCCTTCGCCCCGATCCATGCCCAACTCGCCGTCGTCGAACACCATGCCACAGCCTGACGTATTTCCCCCCTCTCCCGCGGGCGGTAGTGGGGATGGGGCAGAGGGAGCCGCCGAAGCGGCGACGAGCACTTTGCCCCCTCCCTCCGATTCCCCTCCAACCGGGGAGGGCCACCCCCTCGCCGAGATCAAGCGCATCCTGGAAACCGTACTGCTCGCCAGCGCCGCGCCGCTGTCGCTGGCCGAGTTGAAGAAGGTGTTCGATAGCGAACTCTCCAACGACTTCCTGCGCCGCGCCCTGGAAGAGCTGCGCGCGGACTGGCAGGGCCGCGGCGTCGAGCTGATGTTCCTCGCCGACGGCTGGCGCTTCCAGACGCGGGCCGAGTACCAGCATTACCTCGACCGTCTCAATCCGGAAAAACCGCCGCGCTATTCGCGCGCCACCCTCGAGACCCTGGCCATCATCGCCTACCGCCAGCCGGTGACGCGCGGCGACGTCGAGGAGATCCGCGGCGTCGCCGTCAACAGCCAGATCATCAAGACCCTGGAGGAACGCGGCTGGATCGAGGTAGTCGGGCACAAGGACGTGCCCGGCCGTCCCGCCCTGTTCGCCACCACCCGGCAATTCCTCTCCGACCTGGGACTGCGCGCCCTCGCCGAACTGCCGCCACCGCCCGAACTGGCAAGGGACCTGATCGAGCGTGCGACAAACGAAGGCTTGCCCATGGAGCCGCCGCCGCCAGAGGAATAACATCGTTTTCCCGCGACGCGGGACCCCCCAACCCCCATAGAGAGAAAAACATGCCCAGATATTCCTACATGGGCCGCCCCCTGAAGGCGCGGCCCGAAGAACTGGAAGCGCAGAGCGAGCGCCTGCACAAGGTCCTGGCCGGCGCCGGCCTAGGCTCGCGCCGGGACATGGAGCAATTGATCCTGGAAGGCCGCGTCAGCATCAACGGCCAGCCAGCCCAGGTGGGGGACAAGGTCAAGCCCGGCGATATCGTCAAGCTCAATGGCAAGATCGTGCGCCTGGCCTGGAAGGCCCAGCTCCCGCGTGTCCTGATCTATCACAAGCCGGAAGGCGAGATCGTCTCGCGCGACGACCCGGAAGGGCGTCCCTCGGTGTTCGACAATCTGCCGCCAATCCGCGGCGGCCGCTGGATCACCGTCGGCCGTCTTGACTTCAACACCGAGGGCCTGCTCATCTTCACCACCGACGGCGAGTTGGCCAACCGACTGTCCCACCCGCGCTACGAGGTGGAACGCGAATATGCCGTGCGTCTGCTGGGCAGCCTCGACGCGGAGAAAATGGACGCCCTGATCGGCGGGATCGAGCTGGAGGATGGCATCGCCAAAGTGGAAAGCATCGTCCCTGCCGGTGGCGAGGGCGTGAACCAGTGGTATCGCCTGGTCATCAAGGAAGGCCGCAACCGCGAGGTACGCCGCCTCATGGAACACCTGGGACTCACCGTCAGCCGCCTGATCCGCGTGCGCTTCGGCCCGGTCGCCATGCCGCCCCGCCTGAAGCGCGGCATGAAGGAGGAACTGGCGGAGGAAGAGGTGGGCGCCCTGCTGCAGTGGTGCGGACTCGACAAGTCCGGCGGTGGCAAGCGTGAGACGGCCGGTGGCGGCCCGGATGCCGGTGCCGGTGCCGCCACCAAGGTCGGCCACCCCTACCGGCGGCGCCTCAACAGCAAGGGCGAACGCCAGGACTAAGAGCCAATTTCAAGTAGGGCACATGCCCCGCGTTGAGACCTGCAATGGCTGGTTTTACCGTGTGCGATTTAAGGAAGCTCTGCACAGCCGGGCATTTCAGGGGGTACGAGTGGCGGTAAATCAGTTGCCGAATCTCGTGGCCCAGTCTGGGTTTCGAGATTGCTCAATGAATGAGCAATCTCCGGTTCCAATCGCCCGGTTACAGGCCGATATCCGGCCATTGGGCGCTTCATGAGCGCACCCCTTCCATGAGCCCCAACATGAGATGCCGTGCTTGGAACAGATTGGCCAGGGTAAACAGCGTAGCGATCTGCCCGGTGTTCTTCCACAGGCCCCGGTAACGGGTCTTCAGGAAACCGAACTGACGCTTGAGGATGTGGAAGGGATGTTCCACCTTGGCGCGGAGACTGGCCTTGACTTTCTCGATCTTGTCCACCAGTTGGCCCCAAGGCGTATTGGGCAGCGTCTTGCGCTTGCCCGGTTTCATGGCCACATGCCAGGTGACCGCCTTATCCTGATTCTCTTCCCGCTTCGCCACTCCCTGGTAGCCGACATCCCCAAACACGTCGGCCTCTTCCCCATTGCATGGGCTAGTCACTGAGGAATCCGAATCTGCGATACGCCTTCTGGACCGTGAGCTCTGATCATGACTGCCAAGAATATCAGCATGTATCCCCCTCAGCCCCCTTGTGCTAGTTTTGAAGCAGACACTCTTATCCAGATAGCTGGATTGAAGTGTTTTCGAGATCAATTAGGTACCGTCCATGAGTCTGTGAGATCAGCTGAAGTTCAACGGCGGATGGATTCATAAAATTGATCGGGCTGATCAGTCTATTTGAGGCTAGAAATGTTGCGTGAGTTTCGGCTCGTTGTGCTATTTCTCTTGCCGCTAATAGGCTGCGTAGTGGGTGGCGTTAACGCCACCGAAACGCCAACGCTTGAGCAGCGCATCCGGGCTAGCAAGATTTTCAGGGGTTTTCCCGAGATTAATCGGGAAACCGCCGTCGCAACGTGTGCGCCGGGCATGGCGCGTTACTTCGTCGGTGAAAGTCCGATGGCCAGGTATTGCAGAGCCGAAGGCAAGGAGAAGGGCAAGGGCGTCGTCGCGAGGCGGGGTCTGAAGGAAGCC
>Ga0209835_1001260_pt1 | contig 14470 bp, 8 predicted proteins | sample LakKivwa52mmetaG_FD_184138 | JGI IMG/M metagenome (GOLD analysis project Ga0209835, IMG submission 184138) | Anoxic lake water microbial communities from Lake Kivu, Rwanda to study Microbial Dark Matter (Phase II) - Lake Kivu water 52m metaG... | ecosystem: Environmental > Aquatic > Freshwater >...
ATGTCGACATCCTCCTGGTCGACGACATCCAGTTCCTCTCCGGCAAGTCGCAGACGCAGCTCGAGTTCTTCAAGATCTTCGAGCGGCTGAAGGAAGCCAACAAGCAGATCGTGATCACGTCCGATCGCCCGGCTTCCGACCTGTTCGAGATCATGAGCCGCCTCACCTCGCGCTTCGAATGGGGCCTCTCCGTCGACATCAACAAACCCAACCTCGACCACCGCATCCAGATCCTGAAGAAGAAGCTCCAGGCGGAGACGTTCAATCCGGATTTGATTCCCGACGACGTCCTCGAATTCATCGCGAGCATCTTCGAGAACAACGTGCGCGAGCTCGAAGGCGCGCTCAAGCGCGTGCTCTTCTATTGTACCGCGTTCGACTACCGTTTCACGATCGCCAACGCGGAAGAAGCGCTGAAAAACCTGATCAACTCGAAGGACATCTCGAACAAGAACGGAAACACCGGAAATTATTCGACGGTGCTCGACGTCGTGAGCGCGTACTACCGGATCACGACCACGGATCTGCTCTCGACGAAGCGTTCCCGCCAGTATGTCTATCCCAGACAAGTTTCGATGTTCATCCTGAAGGAACTGTTCGATCTCACCTACAAGAAGATCGGCCAGATCTTCAACAACCGCGACCATTCCACCGTCATCTACTCGATCGAACAGATTTCCAACGACATCCAGTCCGACAAAGCGAAAAAGGACGATGTGGACAAGTTGATGATCAAATGTGGAAAAAAAGCGTGATTTCTCACTAGAAAATCATGCTTTGGAAATGGCTTTTTAGGGCCAAATGTGGTATACTATAAGTGGTTTGGAAAAGTCAGCGATTCCGCCGTTTTCCCCAAATCCACACCCCCTAATAACAATCACTAAAAGAAAAAGAACAAGACATAACCCAGGAGGTTCCTCATGAACTTTACGATTGCGAAAGACGTCATCCTCAATCATCTCTTGATTGCCCAAAAGGCGCTTTCGACGAAGACCCCCGCGCCTTACCTGCAAGGCATCAAGATCGAAGTCTACGCCCACGAACTCGTGCTCGTGACCAGCAACTCCGACATCTCGATCAAGATCTCGATCAAGGACGAAAGCCTCAAGGTCGAAGCGACCGGCGCGATCCTGATTCCAGGCAAATACTTCGTTGAAATCATCCGGAAGCTGAACGGCGAAGCCGTGCGCTTCTCGCAGCTGGACGACAACATCATGCGCATCGAAGCGGGAAACTCAGACGTCACATTGAACCTGATCAACGTCGACGATTATCCCGACATCGATTTCGTCGTCAGCGACAATCCGATCCGCATGGAAGCCAGAGTCATGCGCGCGGTCATCCGCCAGACGACCTTCGCCGCCTCGACGATCGAAAACCGTCCGATCCTGACCGGCGTGAACATCCGCGTCGACGGCGGAAAGCTGACCGCGATCGCGACGGACTCGTTCCGTCTGTCCCAGAAGTGGATCGATCTTCAAGCCGCGTTCGAAAAGATGAACGTCGTCATTCCCGGCCGCAGCCTGGACGAACTCTCCAAGGTTCTGGATGCGATCAATTTAGACGAGATCCTGATCCACCTCGACCACAAGTCGATCCTGTTCGAATACGGCAGCGTCCTCTTCCAGTCGCGTCTGCTCGACGGCAACTTCCCCGAAACGTCCCGCCTGATCCCGGTCGACTTCCCGATCGTCATCAAGTTTTCCAAGAACGACCTGTTCGTCGCCGTCGACCGCGCCGCGCTCCTTTCGGCCCGGGAAGGCAGCGCCTCGATCGTCAAACTCAACCTGCGCGCCGACAACGTCGTCGAGATCACGTCCAATTCGCCCGAGATCGGCAAGATCAGCGAAGAAGTCTTCCCGCTCGAGAAAGTCGCCGGCGGTACGATCAAGATCGCGTTCTCCTCGAAATACTTCATGGAAGCCTTGAAGACGTTCAATTCCGAACAGATCTTCGTCAAGTTCACCGGCGAGATCCGTCCGTTCGTCATCGAAGGCGAGAACGATCCCGGCCTCGTCCAGTTGATCCTTCCCGTCCGCACCGAATAAAAAACAATAACCATCGACGGAGCCCGCAAGGCTCCGTTTTGTTTTGAAAAAAAGCGAAACAACGTGATAAAATACGCTTGACTCTCCCGTCGCGTCAGGGTTTATCCTAGACGCAGGAGGTAACAAGATGGACAAAATCGGCATCATTGCGGCGAAATCAGGCCTCTCAGTCCGCACGCTCCGCTACTGGGAACAGGTCGGCATTTTGAAGAGTCTTCGCGGCGAAAACGGCTACCGCTATTACGACAAGGAAAGCCTTGTCCGCATCGAACGGATCGCGTTGCTCAAACGCTGGGAGATTCCGCTTGCGGACATCGAGGACATCCTCGTCAAAGACGATTCCGCAAAGACGATCCAAACGTTGTCGGCGCATCTTCTGAACATCCGTTCGCGCGGACATCGCCTGGCGGCGATCGCGACGGAACTGAACGCCGTTTTGACATTGCTTCAAAACGCCCCAGGCGACGCGGACGTCTATGCCTTGCTAGGCCTTCCCGCAAGCCATCCGAAAAGCCATGCCTCCCAAGGAGATTCGATCATGGAACAAAAACCCCCGCTTCGCATCGTCAAACTGCCCCGCTTGAGTGTCGCCACCGTGAATCACGACGGCGAAGGCTGCGAGGACGCCTGCTGGAACGACATCCTCCCGCTCATCAAGAAACACAAGCTGGACGAACGCCCCGCGTTCCGGCTGATCGGCCACGGCTACTTCCACAAAGACCGCGGCTACGTCTACGAGCAATGGGTCACGATCCCCGAGGATCTTCCCTTGCCCTCCAAGTATGTGAAGAAGCACTACCAGGGCGGACTGCACGCCTCGCTGTCCTGTAGCCTCGCCGACATCGGCGAAGTCTGGAAGGAACTGTACAACCGGCTCGAAAACGACCCACATTATGTCCACGAGGCCGACGACGAACGCGGCGATCTGTGTCTGGAAGAATGTCCCGATTATGAAGGTTTCCTCGCGCCGGACATCCCGCTCACGTCCCGCCGGCTCGACCTGCTGGTTGCCGTCAAGAAACGCTGAAACGAAAAGAAGAAAGCACCGGAGGAAGGTTGTCTTCCGGTGCTTTTCGTTATGCGAATTCATTCGATGGCGGGTTTGTTTGTGCAACAAAGATCGCCCCGCGTCTTGCGAACGACGCCTTGATGCCTTATGATGGGACTGGAATCCAAGTTACCGGAGCGAATGAACACGGATTCGGGAGAAGCCGCCATCGGCGCTCTCTGCGTACAACCCGAATCGGGTGGGTGTCAACGCCGTTTCCAAGCGGATCCCCATAACATAGTCGTCGTTGGCATAGACTTCGAAGAAACATCCGTTTTGAATGATGCGGAGCGTGACGGCCCGGCCGTAAGGAAGTTTCCAGGGCATCTTGAGGATCGGACGCAGGTACAGGTTGGCTTCCCAGCCTTCCACCAGCTCGCCGAACTCGATCCGACCGGCCTCAAAATTCAGAAACGCCGCATAATGTCTTCGTTCGTCGCCGAAGACCAAGCCGGCGCCGATTCCTTCTTCAACGCGGACGCGTGCGACCGCAAACCGTCCATCCGAAATCGTCCTCGTCAGACGCAGCGGCGCGATCCACGCGCCGGATCCGCCACGGTTGCGGAAGCGTACGGACGACTCCTCCAATCTCCATTCGATCGGCGGATTGACCGCATGGTGTTTCCACAACGCATACGACATCGAATCCGTGTTCCACAAGGAACGCCCCTTCAATCCGTCGTTGGCCCGAAGATACCGGACACGCAGGACATAGGGTTTGGTCTCGACGAGTTCCTTGACGGTGCCGAACGCGCCGTCGACGGTCTGGTTTCCCCAGATGTGATAGAACAGGATCTTTCCGTTCCATCGGAGGGTCCGACCGACATAGTTCATCGTCACGTTGTCGACGTCGCTTTGCCCAATCAGTCGATTGTTCGCTTTCGGTTTGCGATACGGCCCGTCGAACGCGTCGGCCACCAGATAATACGTTCCGCCGGACGGCCCGGCCGACGTCGGATTTTCAAAACGGATCCCGGCTTTGGAGTTGGAGGAAAACAACGCGTAATGCCTTCCGTTGAGTTCCAAATACTCCGGAACTTCGTAGTTTGGATATTCGCTTGAGATCTCGAGCGGACACGGCAGCGACTTCCACAAGAGACCGTCCGAACTTTCCAAAAACCCAAGCGCGCCGTTGCGCGCCGGCTGTTCCGGCTGATCGACGGAAGCCGTGACGAACGCGTGAAGCATGCCGGGTCGAACGTTTGTTTCGAAGACGCCAAGCGAATCCCAACGCGGATACGGGTTCGGCGACTTCGCGTAGTCGCGCAGGTAGTGGATTCCGTCGGGCTCGCACACGCCGTCCAGCCGATGCCAAGAGATGAGGTCGTGGCTTTCCGCGAAATAGATCTTCTGTTGCAAAGCCGGAGCTTCTTCGGAGAAGTTCATCAGATACCGGTCGCCCTGTTTCCAGACCATCCCGGTGCCCATCCATTTGGCGACGTCGCGCTTTTCGACGACGGGGCCGACATAATCCCAATGTAGAAGATCCTTCGAAATCGCCAGGCTGACGCCGTCCCACCAGCTTCCTTTGGCACTGATGCGAAGGTAATACAGATAGAAAAGACCGTCCCGATGATACATCCAGCAATCCCAGAGCTTTTCGTTTTTCGGCACATACAACATGGCGGATTCCTCCCGTGGCGGCTTGAACGACTTCGCCGTCCTTCTCCTCGGATCGTCGAATCGGCGATTCAAACGTATCTTATCGCAACGATTTCCACCCTGTCAACGGGCGCCGCGGGGTTTCCTAAAAAAATACAATTTATGATAAAATTGTTGGGTTGATTTCGGTTTTTGAGAACTCTATAATCAAGGTGTCGAAGCGGAGGTGTTTCGCCACGAACGCCACACATGAAACCATCGTCGCCAAATTCGGATCACGTCTTTCCCTCAATTTCCGTCCGCGCGAGCGGGAGATCTGGTTGTCTCCGGCCGGACGGTTTTTGGACCAACCCGTCGCCCTCAATTTCGGTATCGCCTATGACGGCACGCGCTACGGCCTGCCGTTCGGATCGCGCCATACCGATTTCCAGTTCATCGAACAGCACGAATCGTTCGACCGCGTCGTCTATCGCTGTCGCGACTTCCGGATCGGCGTCGAATGCGATTTCGCGTTCGTTTCGCCGTTCTATCCGCAGGATAAGGATCTTTCCACGATGCCTGCGATCTACGTCGAGATCACCGTGCGCCGGATCATCGACCGCAACGTCCGCGCCGACGACGTCAAGACCGTTCAGGTATTCTGCGACGCCCGGATGACCCCCTTTGAAGAACAAGGCGACAAACTGGTGATGGAGGACCGCTATTTCCTCGCCGACGACCACATCCATTATCAGGACATGGAGTATCTGAAGCGGTTCCTGAACGAACATCCGGATGTGCGCCGCGGCGTCGTCGGATCGACGGCGATCGGTTGCGTTCCCGGCGGCACGCTCCTCGGAAAGACCCTTTTCGTACCGGTCCAGATCGCGCAAGGGAAAGCCGCGACGGTGGTTTACGCCATCGGCGGATATGTTTCGGATCCCGTGCTCCATACCGGAAACGAAGCCTGGCGCTTCGACTACACCCACCGCTTCGCTTCGGTCGTTCAGGTTCTCGAAACGGCCCTGAAGGACGCATCCGCCGCGCTTTCGAAGTCCGCGTCGTTCGCATCGACGCTCCGCGAGGCCGGTTTGGGCTCCGATTACGATCAGCTGCTCGGCTTCTCGATGCGCAGCTACGCCGCCAACACCTGGTGGCTTAGTGACAAGTTGCGGACGGAATGGTTCAGCGTCTGGGAAGGAAACTGCCTCTTCCACTCCACGGTCGACGTCGAGTACAACCTCGGCTTGTTCTATTATCTGTTATGGCCAGAACTGCTGGAAATCATGTTCCGGAACTGGCGCAACGCGATGAAGCCCGACAACATATCCCACGACATCGGCGCGATCCTGGACGCCAACGGGGCGGCCTATCCCCACGAGATGGAGATCGAAGAGAACTGCAATTTCATCCTGATGCTTTTCGCCTACTACCGGATGTTCGCCAAACCGGAAGCGGTTCTTCCGTATCTGGACGTCGTCGCGACGCTGATCCGCTTCAACGCGTCGTGCGACAAAACCGGAAACGGCCTGCCCAACAAGGGCACGGCCAACACGATCGACGACTCCTCCGACGACGTCCAGTTCGCCGAAGAGCAGATTTACATCGGCATCAAGGAATACGCCGCCTATCTGGCGGCCGAAGAGTTGTTCGCGCTGTCCAAAAACGCCGAACTTGCGACATTGTGTCAAACCGAAGCCGCGAAGATTCGCGCGTCGATCGATCGGTCGGGATGGCTGGACGATCACTACGGCGTGACTTTGCGATCGGCGTTTGGATCGATCCATGCGGACTCGCTGTACAAGGCGATGGGGGCCAACGCCTCTTCCTCCGGAAAGGACGCCTACTCGATCTATACCGCGAACGGCCTGCTTTATTTGTGGCTCGTCGGCAAGGACGCCCGGTGGGATCTGTCGCGCCTGAAGACCGACGTCACCGCCGCCGACCGCGCCTGCGCCACACCGTTTGGAGGTACGCACAGCAGCGTCGACACGAGCAACGTGTGGATCTCGCAGAACATCTGGCGCGACCTGTGCGCCGGCTATCTCGGCATCGATTTGTCTTCCAACATCCAGAAGTACTGGGCGTTCGAACGATACGAAAACCAAGGCGCCCGCGGCGGCTGCTTCATCGACACCTACGGTTGGAACAAACTCAACTATTATCCCAGAGGCATCACGGCGATCGGGTATTTGGCCGCAATGGGCGGTTTTTCCGTCGACGGGGTCGCCAAGGTCGTCCGTCTGAAGCCGGCGAAGGTCCCCCTCACGGTGTTGTTGTTACCGTTCGCGGACTGGACGAAAGGCATTGTCCCCAAGGCGGTCTTCACCTTTGAAGACGGACAGATCCGCGTGCGTTTCGAGCACAAGGAACGATTGGAAGGATACCGGATCATCATCGATTGATCGGATCGGAGGAACAAGCATGGTTTATCAGAAACGCGTGAACTATGGAGCGAAGTTCGAACCGGACGGAAACTACATTCTGCACGGGACGGGGCAGTACGACATCTACAACCAGTTTGAAGCCTATGACAGCTACCGCAAGGCCCTTCACAAGACGCCGCCGTTGATGAGCATCGCCTTCATCGGGCTGTACAATGACATCCGCTACGACATGTTCGCCAAGCTGATCGCCTCGCACGTGAACTCCTACGAAGGCAACAGCTTTATCCTGCCGCAGATCGGCATCGAGTTCTGCAAAGGCGAACTGCCTGGATCGAACTATGAGAAGGAAGTGGCGGAAGGACTGCGGGACCGCGAAATCAAACTGCTCGTCCAATCGATGATGACGATCGGACGACCGATTTTCATGCGTCCGGGATATGGATTCAACGGCGAATGGAACCGCTACGATCCGGAACATTACCGGCTTGCCTTCCGACGCATCAAAGCGATCATCGACGAACTTCATTGTCAAAACATCAGTTTGGTCTGGAGTTACAATCCCGCCGCCGTCGACAAGGACTATTTGAAATACTACCCGGGCGACGATTGCGTCGACTGGTGGGGCATCGACATTTTCCAAACGCCCGAGGAATCGGCGCCCTACACCTATACCTTCTTGGAAGACGCGATGGCGCACAACAAACCCGTCATGCTCGGCGAAGCGACCGCATTCCGCTACGGCGCCACGCTTGAGGGGTGGCACAAATGGTTTGTGTCTTTCTTCAATTACATCAAAACCAATCCCGTCATCAAAGCCGCCTGTTACATCAACTGGGACTGGACCAAATACGCCAAGTGGAGCGGATGGGGCGACTGCCGCATCGAATCGAACAAAGATTTGACGAAACTCTACCGCAACGAGATGAAAGACCCCGTTTGGTTGAACGACACCGATCGGGAACTGATCAAAAAACTCTTGAAGTACGAACAAAACTAAACGCGAAACATCCAGGAGACCATCATGCGCGCCTTGTGCCTATTGAAAGATCCCCGCTACATCGAGATCGTGAATCAGGCCAACCGACTGACCCGTTTCGACATCGACTTCGCAAGCGATGACGATCTGACGGGTGTTTTTGACGATGCGGACGCGTATTCGCTGTTCTTCGTGGAGGCCGACGCCGCCTCGACCCAAGGCATCGCTCTCGCCAAGACGATCCTTCAGCACAGTCCTTTGGCCAACGTGATCCTGTTCATGCGCGAATGCCGTTTCGAGTACTCGATGATGGCGATGCGCATCGGCGTGAAGAACATCCTGATCAACGAGGAGATCAACGTCAACACGATCGTCGAGATCCTGCATGCATTCTCGGGGACCAACGGCAATCACGCCAGCATCCGCAAGGACAACATCAAACGGACGTTTGAGCGACTGATCTTTTTGCACGCCGAAGCCGATCGCAAAGTCAGCGTCGATTACCTGAACCGGACCTTTGCGATGGAAAAAACGGGCGAACGATATTATGTCTTGATGTTGTCGAGCCTTGAGTTCCTGGTCAAGACCAGCCGTGCCAGTTCGTTCGAGCGCAAGGTTCTGAACGAATCGATCAGCGAATATCTGACCGCGTTTCCGCAAACGGATCTGTCGATCCCCTTCGCGTTCTACATCGAAGACGCGTTCTACGTCGTCTTGATCTGCAAAGGCGAGGAGACCCCGGTCCGCGAACGCATTCAGGTCGACGCCGTGCTTCGGACGCTTGGCGAGTACAGCCGTCTGGCAATCGGGTCGAACCTGGTGCTTCTCTGCTCGACGGCCAAAACCGACTTCAAAGACATCGACCGGTCGATCAAGGAACTCGACCGGCTGCGGACGTCGGTCCATCTTGGAAACTATCCATATCTTGCGAGCAAGGCGACGGCGAGGATCATCGATGCCAACGAAGTCAATTTCAACCGTGCCGTCGACCTGGCGCTGAGCCTGTTGAAGGACGTCGAAAAAGGCGAAGATTACGTCGAACGCGCGCAAAAACTCTTTTCCCACGACTCGATGAAAGGCATTTCGTTCGACCAGTTCATGAAACTGAAGGAGTTTCTGCGTTTCGAGTTCGAATTGATCCGGACCAAACGCCAAGACGCGATGGAAGCCGCGAAGGAGTTCGATCTCGCGCTTGCCGAACTGACGCTGAAGACCAACGTCGAACACACGTTGGCGACGGTTTTGACGATCGCCCGATCGATCGTCGCCTCGTCGCAGAAAACCTACAACTATTTGATCACGAAATGCGTCAAGTTCATCGCCGCCAACTATTCGACCAACATTGGTCTCTACGACGCGGCGAAGAAGCTCAACATCAGCACCGTGTATCTGAGCCAGCTGTTCAAAAAGGAAACCGGCATGAACTTCAACGCCTACGTGAACGAATACCGGTTGAACCGGGCGAAAGCGCTGATCGACGAAGGCGTATACAAGATCAACCAGATCAGCGAGATGGTCGGCTACAACAACACCCAGTATTTCAGCAACTGCTTCAAAAAGAAGTTCCAAATGACGCCGATTGAGTTCAAGAACCGCTCCGTGAAATGAGGAAACAATATCAATAATCTTGGAGCGTGGGGAAGCAAAGAGCAAGCCTGCCACGCTCTTTCGTTTTCTCCGACCGATGAAAACCCTTTCCTAAAAACTTGCAAGAAATCCTAATTTTATGGAATTGTATCGATTTTTTCGCAATGCTACAATAGGCTTGGATTTCAATGAAAGAAAGTGAAGGAGGAAAGTGTCCCATGTCAAAGCGCATCATCGGTGGATTTCCACGCGTTTCAATGGCAGTCAAGTGCGTCATGACGGCTCTTTTGGCTTTTGCGGCTCTTGTGATGACCTCATGCAACGGGGAAACAACGATCCCCGTGGACAGTGTTTCGATTTCCCACAACCAGATCACCCTCGAAGTCGGTGAAGACTTCGAGCTGACGGCGCTCGTCGCTCCGACGAACGCCACCGAACCCGAAATCGTCTTCTCCACGAGCGACGCCGCCGTCGCGACGGTCGACCAGACCGGACTCGTGACTGCGGTCGGCGCCGGCACGGCAACGATCACGGCGACCGCGGGCGAAAAGAGCGCCACCTGCCAGGTCACGGTGCAGGCGCCGGTCTTGATCGAGACGATCAACGGCTTCAAAGCCTTTGAAAAAGGCGGACTGCTCGGCGGGGAAGGCGGAACGTATTATCCCGTCACCGCGACCGCGGTCGGCACCGACTCCGTCCGCTACAGCGGCCGCGGCGGACTCAGCTGGCCCGACACCGCCAACAACATGCAGCCGGACGCGATGGGCGGCTACTACGACAGCCCGCTCCAACTCGACGGCCTCAAGGTCAAGTTCAAACTCGACGATCCCATGGACTTCGCCGGAGATCACTGGCACTTCATCTCGCTTTCCAATCAAAAGCAGCTGTTCAATGCCTGGAACGGATCCGATCCCGTGCAAACCTTCTTCGTGATGATCCAGTACGAAGGCGGAATGGTCAAACTTCAGCCGCACTACCGCGATGTCATCGAACGCGGCGAAGGATGGCGCTATCTAGGCAAGAGCCAAGGCGTCGAGGGCACGACGGACACGATGGTTACCATCGAGTTCAACCAAACCGATGCCGGACTCACCGTCTATCTGAACGGCGTGCTCCAGTACTTCGACACCATCAATTCCTATTATCTGCCCGAAATCGTCCCCATGCTGGGCGGCGACGACGTGTACCTCCTGGCCGGCGCCCATATCGGGAACCCCGGCGGTCAGTATGAAGGCGAGTACGCGTTCACCCTGGGCATCGACCACAGCGCCTCGACGATCAAGGACGTTCAATCCATCGCGTTCACGACCCCGACGGCCACCCTTGATGCCGGACAGGAACTGCAACTGTCCGTCACGGTGAACCCGACCGACGCTTCCAATCAGAACATCACCTATCAATCCAGCAATGTCAACGTCCTCACCGTCAACGCCAGCGGCCTGATCAGCGCCGTCGGCGTCGGTACCGCGACGGTTACCGCCCGCTTGGAAGGCAAAACGGCGACCTGCACGGTCACCGTCGAGGCCGGCAACGTCGATGCGACCGGCATCGAACTCGATCACGAGACGCTGACACTCGAACAATTCCTGACCGGCGAACTCACCGCGACGGTCCTGCCGAGCTATGCGGCCAACAAAGACGTCATTTGGACGGTCGTCGACGGGAAAACGAACGTTTCCCTGACACCGGATGCCGAAGACGCGCAAATCGTGACGGTCCGCGGCGTCTACATCGGCACCGTGACGGTGCGCGCCTCGATCGGCGCATTCAGCGCCGAATGCGAAGTCACCGTTACCAAAGGAACGTTGAACGGCTTCCAGCAGTTCCTGCCGGGCGGCCTCGTCAACGGCACCACCTACGATTCGAACATCCTGATGGAAGCCTGCTCGGTCACGCCGGCCTGCGTGAAGTTCACGGGCCGCGGCGGCACGAACTGGGGCGACACGAACAACCCGCCGTCGACCATGGGCGGCATCTACACCCAAGCCGTTCCGTTTGAAAACCTCGAGCTGTTCTACAGCGTCGACGGATGGATCGACGGGGGCACGAACCATTTCTACGTCATCGCGATCTCTTCGGCGGCCGCCTGGTTCAACAATTCGATGGGCACCCCGAACACGCTGTACTTCATGTTCGCCTACAACAACGGCAACGTGACGCTGCGCGCCCACCACATCGGGCTTGACGCCGGCTGGACGCACATCGGCGTCAGCCAAGGCGTCGTCGCCGCGGGCGGACAGTATTCGATCAAATTCGTCAAGGTCGAAGGCGGATACGAAGTCTGGATGAAGAACGCCGGAGCGACGGAATACACCCTCCAGAACTTCGAAGGAACCACGGTCCTCGCGATCGCGGAAACCTACTTCGGAACCAACAACGACGTCTACGTCATGGCCGGCGCGTACGCCCAGACCTTCGCCAATCCCTGGTCGTTCACGCTCGGCGTCAAACCGGCAACTCCCGCCGAATAAGCAATTTGCCGGTACATCAAGTCACAACGCTTCCTGGAGGGAACCATGAAACGAATCATCCGCGCCATGCTTGCCTTGGTGTTGGCGGCATTGTCGGTCTCGACCGTCGCCTGCGCCAACACCAGCGAATCGGGCTTTGACGTCGTCATGTGGAGTTACGACGCCGAACTGACCGACATCATGATCGCCGAGTTCAACAAAGTCTATCCCGACATCAAGGTGAAGAACGTTCCGGTCGACGGCAACGCCTATAGCCAATTGCTTCAGACGGCCCTGTTCGTGGAAGAAGACGTTCCCGACATCATTTGGGGCAACTACTTCCAGCGCGGCAAGATCTTCTCGCTGGACATCCTGGAAGATCTGACGCAGGCGCCCTACAACCTGAACACCTCGCTGATCAGCGACTGGGTCCTCGAACTCGGCAAAGACCAGCAGGGGCGCGTGGTCGGCATCGAAGCCGGACCCGCGCCGACGGGGCTCTTGTACAAACGCAACCTGGCTCTGCAGTATCTGGGAACCGACGATCCCGAGGCGCTCTCCCAGATGTTCCTGAATTGGGAGTCGTTCCTCGCGGCGTGCCGGAAGATCAAGGAAGATTCCGGCGGCCTGGTCATCCCCTTCGCCAGCATCGGCGACGTGTACTGCATCCTGATCGGCATGACCAACATCCCCTATCTGGTGGACGGCATGTCCAACGTCGAAGCCGTCATCGACGCCGTCTTCGAGAAACTCGAGATCTTCGTCGACGAAGGGCTCTGCGGCCGCATGGATCAATGGACCGCGGCCTACTACACCACCTACAACAACGAACGCTACGTCTTCAACATCGCCCCCGCCTGGGCGCCTGACTACCACATCAAGCGCAACGCGCCGGATCAGGAAGGCAACCTGGGCATCGCGATGCCTCCCGGAGGCAAGATGTTCAGCTTCGGCGGTACCACCTGGAGCATTTATAAAAACGCTCCGAACAAGGAAGCCGCCTGGACGTTCCTGCAATGGTGCCTTCTGACCGAACAGGGACAGCGAAACATCTACGACGCCGTCGTCGCCAACGGCGGCAGCGGCGGCGTGGGATCCCTTTCCACCCTCTATGACGACGAAGCCATGTACGGCCAGGAAGACGCCTTCTTCGGCGGACAGAAGATCCTGCAATTCTATGTCGGCAACATGGACAACGTCAACGCGCGTCCGCTCACGCCCTTCGACACGACCATCGGCGATTCGCTGGGGCTCGTGCTCAACTCGATGAAGAACGGGTTGTCCGCGGCGGAATGCAAAACCCAGGTTATGGACGAGTTGCGTCTCAAGTTGCCGGAGATCTTCCCGAGTTCATAGGCAAAAACGGGATACGGCCGGTCGCAGGACCGGCCGTATTTGTTCTCTTCACGTTACTACGCATCAGGAATAATCCATCGAAAGGAGTTCGGCTGACCATGACGAATCACACGGTCTCTCACCTTGTCTTGTCGGTGCGGTCGCATCGGCGTTGTCTGTTCGCGATGATGTTTTGCCTCATGATCGGCCTTGTAGGCTGCCGTATGAACAGCACTACCCAAGGAATCGAGCATCTGAATTACGATATCGTTTCGGACTATCTTCCGCGAGTCAATTTCGGGCAGAAGTTCGAACCCAAAGGCAACTACATTCTGCACGGAGCGGGCCAGATTCCGAATACGGGAAGCTGGATCTCGTTTGACGATTATGTGTCGGCGATGGGGGAGGCCCATCTGATGCCGGTCATGAACGTGGCCTATGCGGCGCCGCACCGGGACATGGCCGCATGGAACGAAGCGATGAACCTCGAATTGGCCGCGCACCCCTCGACGCTGCTTCAGATCGGCGTCCATTTCAACGGCGGCGAGTGGTCGACCAATCCGTACTATCAGCGGATCGCCGACGGCGAAATGGACGAGGAGCTGTTGAACCTGATCACGATGTTCGAGGCGTTCGACCGACCCGTCTACGTCCGTCCGGGATTCGAATTCAACGGCGAGTGGAACAAATACACCGACGCCGAGATCTACAAGCGCGCGTTCATTCGTTTTTGCGAACTGATCAAAAGTCATGGGGCGCAAAACATCGCCATCGTCTGGTGTTACAACCCCGACGCGCTCGAAAAGAACTATTTGAAGTACTATCCGGGCGACGAGTATGTCGACTGGTGGGCGATCGACATCTTCCGCATCGGCAGCGTCGAGAGTTGGAACACCGTCAAGTTTTTGGAAGATGCGGAAGCGCACAGAAAACCCGTGATGCTCTCGGAGGTGACGCCGTTCACCTACGACGTGACCAAAAACGAGGGGTGGGACGAATGGTTCGTGCCATTCTTCGACTTCGTGAAAAACAACCCGGTCATCAAGTCGACCTGTTAC
>Ga0209835_1001263_pt1 | contig 14463 bp, 21 predicted proteins | sample LakKivwa52mmetaG_FD_184138 | JGI IMG/M metagenome (GOLD analysis project Ga0209835, IMG submission 184138) | Anoxic lake water microbial communities from Lake Kivu, Rwanda to study Microbial Dark Matter (Phase II) - Lake Kivu water 52m metaG... | ecosystem: Environmental > Aquatic > Freshwater >...
CGTCTGTGCTGCGGACAGCTACCGCGCAGGCAACTGCCGTCCTGGCACGACAGCGTTTGCTGGCAGGCATAACTTGGAGATGACCCGCCACTACACGGCAGGCGAACTGCTGCAGTTGGCGAACGGAGATGCTCGGTTCGTCCGGGCAGCGGTGATTACGGCGCTGCGAAGGGAGCGTCGTGAATGTGAGCAGGGTTATGCCCTGCTGGAGGAACACCGCGCATAAGTCAACCCCTTTCTGATGCCGTCCGCACTCGTGGTGCGGGCGGCTTTTTTTGTTTACGTGGTCGGGAAGTGTGGCAATAGTACAGCGGTGGTTGTGGTAGTACAGATTCTTTTGTGGAAAGGGTGACGATATGTCAAAGACGCTGATGGAAGTGTTTCGCGACGAGGGAAGGGAATGGGACGGCAGTGGCTTGCCGATTCGTCCCACAGAAGAGTTGCCGAACGGCGCGATCGTGGTGGACATCCGCTGGACCTCACCGCCTCCCAGTGTTCCGGTTAGCTGGTTTGTGCTCGCGGTGTGGCTCCGAGGTGGCAAGCATGAGTACATCGTGTGGAGACTTATCCCAGAGACGCTGGAATGCGTGCATGGGGATTACACTCCCGATCTGGCTCATGCGGAGCAAATGCTGACGAAGAGGCTGAATCGGGCTTCTGGCGTTTAGCGGGGGTTGCGTTGGTTTGGCCTCCATACGCCAGGAAACGACTTCGCCATCGACATGGCGGATTACGAGGCGTTGTTTGGGGGCGAGGGCTAATAGTCATTTACATTGGAGGACGAGACGTGAGTAAGCACACACCGGGACCGTGGGAAGCCGGAAACGGCGAAGTGACGACGCAACAGATTGAAGGCCGATCGTTCCGCAGGATTGCGGCGGTCCAAGACTACGGCATGGGCTGCCTTCCGGAAGTCGATGAGGCCAACGCCCATTTAATCGCGGCCGCGCCGGACCTGCTGGAGTCTTTGCGGCGGCTACTTGATTGTTGCGAACTCAATTTGGACGAGATGGAACCGGAGACACTGTTACGTATCTATGAAGCCCGCGCCGCCATCGCCAAGGCGGAAGGGCAGTAAAGGAGTGATGTTGCATGGATGCTACAAGGCTGGCGCTCATTCATACGCTGGCAATCTGGTTGCCAGCGTTGGGGTATTGGACTTGGTGTTTACTTTGGAAAGGGAGCAAGCATGGCGACTGAAAAGGAGAATGCTGAGAGCGTGCATCATTTCTTGTGGCGACGGTTTTTGTGAAGACCGTGCGGCTGGCGGTTGATCGGTTATGGGCGGCAGCTTTCGGGCTGCCGCCCTTTTTTGTTTACGTGCAATTGGGGCGTGGCAATAGTCTTGTGTTGGGTTTATGTTTTTGTGTGTTTCTATTAGGAAAGGGGATAGCGATGGTGCAGATGAGTTTCTTGGATCAGGTTATTGAGAACACGGGTCGAGGCGCTTCGGTAATATCCGAGCAGCATGACGGTAGCCAGATCAATTGGGCTGCTGGCTTGTCAGATCCCGGCGAGATGATTCGCTGTGGATACATGCCCGAGGCTCGGCGATTGGAGGGCGAGTCCGACGAGGATTACCAGAAGCGGCTGCTGTCGATGGACATGCCTGCCATCTTGGGCGCTGAGCGGTTTGGGAAACTGCTGGAGGCCGCGCAGATGCGGGCGAGATTAGCCAAGACCAGGGGCGGTCGCATCAGCATGTTCTCGGCAATCGTGCCTCCGTGGCACGGCCTGGGGACTCTGATCGACCAGGCTGCGACCAGCAAGGAGGCGCTGGAGTTCGCTGGGCTGGCGGACTGGGACTTGAAAAAGGTCGAGCAGTACATCGACTTCAACGACAAGCGACTCAAAACGGGTATGTACGCGGTCGTTCGGGGCGACAAGGGCGTGGTTCTGGGCAGCGTGGGCAAGCGATATCAGATTCTAAGCAACGAGGCGTCGTTCGACTTTCTGGATTCCGTCGTGGATGGTCAGGAGACTCGCTACGAGACTGCTGGCGCAATCGGGGAAGGCGAGAAGGTCTGGATGCTCGCCAAAATGCCGAGTGCGTCATTCGACGTGGTAGGTGGCGATACGGTCGATTCGTACATCATGTTCGCCACTTCGCATGATGGCTCGCAGGCCGTGACTTGCTTCCCGTGCTCGGAGAGGGTGGTGTGTGCCAATACCTACCGCAACGCGATGAATCGTCGTCGAGGCGCTGGGATCACGATTCGTCACACGACCAATCTGGACAACAAGGTTCGTGCTGCGAAGCACGCCTTGGGGTTGGCCAAGGAGTCCTGCGAAGCGTTCGCCGAGACCGCTCGGACATTGGCGGGCAAACCGATGTCGAATCCTGATGCGTTGTTCACGATGGTCCTGGACGACATTGTGGACGTGACCATTGCGGAAACGAAGGTCACGGGCGCGAACATCAACGGTCGGGAAGTTCTGGACGCCATCATGTCCATTAGGGACGTGGAAGAGCGCCAGAAGTCCGAAGAGAGGCTGGCGAAGGCCAAGGAGCGGCGGGCGAGCTTATTGGACCAGATTGTGGAGACCTACCACAACGAGCGCTGCAATGGCATGCCTGGCTTGCAAGGCACAGCCTGGGCGGCGGTCAACGCGGTCTCCGAGGCCGTCCAGCACGACGGGATGTTTCGCTATCGCGGGACGGAACGAGAGCGTCGGGAGTCGCACTTCGAGTCGGTTATGACGGGTCGGGCGCAGGAACTGACTCAGCTTGCCGTCGAGTTGGCGATGAAGGCGTAGGGTTCGCTTAGCATGAGGCCAGTGCCATTCGTGGCGCTGGCCTTTTTTCGTTTACGTGCAGGTGTCGCGTGGCAATAGTAAGGTGTTCCGGGTTCAACCTTTAAGGAAAGGGGATGTCATGGCACAAGAGAAATCGAAAGTGTTGGCGAACCTGCCTATGTGGGCGTTGGTTCGTCGCGACTGCGTTGACGGGCACGAGTTTGTCGTTAACAACGAGCTGACTTGGGATGTTAGCTCTGCAGCGGACATGCAACGACAGGTTGCGGAGGGCAACCCGGTCTGGGACTCGCGGTGCCCTGTCGTCCGCGTCGTACCTGTCAAAGTGATGATTGAAGAGTTGGAGAACTAGGCATATTTGCTGCCTCTGCGTGGCACATTGTCGCTGATTGCGAGTCGCAGGCCAATAAGCTGGCGGAAGGGCTGCGTGGTCGGAAGTAGGTTCAGGGAGGGCAGGCTTCGGCTTGCTCGCCCTTTTCTGTTTATGAGCTATCCTGGGATGGCAATAGTATTCTGGTTAAGGCTTTGCTGTTTTTTTTTGAAAGGGGATTTGACATGCCAAGGGTAATGGAAACGACGGTCTACAAGTTCAGTGAGTTGTCGGACAGGGCGAAGGAGCGGGCGCGTGATTGGTTTCGCCAAGGGAATCTCGATTACGATTGGTGGGACTTCATCTACGAGGACGCTGCCACCATCGCGGACCTGATGGGCATCGACCTGCGAACCCGTCCCGTCAAGCTAATGGGCGGCGGGACACGCTACGAACCATGTATCTTCTTCAGAGGGTTCTGCTCGCAGGGCGACGGAGCGTGTTGGGAGGGGACGTACTCGTACAAGGAGGGCAGCGTCAAGGCGGTAAAGGACCACGCACCGCAAGACAAGGAGCTGCATCGCATCGCCAGCGGGCTATATGATGTTCAGCGGAGGTACTTCTACAAACTGTTCGCTCGCGTGTCTCACCGCGGTCACTACTGTCACAGTCACTGCATGGACATCGACGTGGACTTCGGTGACTTCAACTACAACAAGGGCACCGACGAAGAGCTGACGCAACTGCTCCGCGACTTCGCCGACTGGATTTACAGCCAATTGGAAAGCGAGTACGACTATCGCATGTCGGACGAGGCAGTGGACGAAGACATTGAAGTGAACGAGTACGAATTCAACGAAGACGGAACTTGTGCGTGATTCCGCTTGGGCGTTCGAGCTACGGCTCGAACGCCCTTTTTTCGTTTACGTGCGCCTACTGCATGGCAATAGTATCTTGGTGAGAGTTTCTGTTTCTTTCTTTTGAAAGGGGATTTGACATGACGCGGTATGTTCGAGAAGATGTGGCCCATGTTTGGGCGCACAAACTGTTGGATCACGCCCGCAACAAGACGGGCAACTTCTACTTCCACGGCGACACGATCTACAGCTACGGGAGGCACTTCCCCATTGCTATGCATGTCGAGCACAAGGGGAAGAAGTGCATCCTGTTCACGACTCGCACGTACTCCAGTACGACGAGCAAGCATATCTGGGGCACGCAGAAGGCAATCCCGTCCAGTGTTGAAGTGTTCCGTGTAAGATGCCCGGCCAACAGTGTTCGCGCGAGCATGGTCGATGAGTACGTGGAGAGGATTACTTCCAAGCTGGAAGAGGCTGCCAAGGCTCGCCAGCGCCGCCCGTACTTGTTGAGTGAGGCTCAGCTTCTGGTCGAAGAGGCTCGGCGCTTCTGTGCGTTCTTCGGTTTCCGGCGCAAGTTCAACGACGTGGGGAACATCGACGAGATCAAGGCCGAGCTCGAAGCCGTGAAGAGACGTAAGGCTGCAAGACTGTCTCGCCAGCAGCGCGAGCTGGAGAAAAAGAATGCGGAACGACTGGCGTCCTGGCTGTCTGGTGGCGACGACTGGCCCTATCGCCTGGAGTTCGATCATCTGCGCCTGTACGAGAATGATGACGGGTCGAAGTCCGTCCAGACGACGCAGCGGGTGCAAGTCCCGGTCGAGGATGTGCGCAGGATTGCCAAGCTGGTCCTGCGGCACATCAAGTCGGGTGAGCACTGGCAGAAGAACGGCGAGCACATCAAGGTCGGGGATTACGAACTTGATGCAATCACGAGTGACGGAACGATTCACGTCGGCTGTCACAAGTTCAAGCGAGAAGAGGTCTTGAGGTTCGCAGAAGTTCTGGGGGTCAAGTAGAACGCGGGGTGGTGGTCTTCGGACTGCCGCCCCTTTTTTTCGTTTACGGGCGCAGGTTGATTGGCAATAGTAGTTCAGTGAGAGCTGTTCTGTGTTCCTGTTGTGAAAGGGGAATTTAGTTATGGCTACGATAACGAGAGTGTCCAAGAAGGCTCGGGAGTCGCTGTTGAGCTCGTCCAACCTGGAAGAGTATTGTGCCGCTGGCGGGAACGAGTCATCTGCCGTTAACCAGCGCATCATCGGGGACTTGGTGCATCGAGAGGTGGTGTGCTGCATTTCCTGCACCGTCTCTGCGCTGATGAAGGTGGCGAGTGAGCATCGGTGCGAAGGTTTTGACTACGACGACTTGCTGAATCTGTGCGAGCGCCGGGCCGATAACTCGGAACGTATCGACGAGATCACGGAGCGACTGGGTGAGATCGAGGACGAGGAATTGGACGCGGGCGAGGATGACAGCGATAGGCTGGGTGCCTTGGCTGTTGAGAAGTCCAGGCTCGAAGACGAGAAGAAGCAACTTGAAGACGAGCAAGAAAACCCGTCGGAGGTGTACGAGCATTGGGCCGTGTCGAAGTTCTTCGCCCGCAGGTTGGCGGAACACGGCGAGGTGACGGGCGACTTGCTGGACTTCACGGTCTGGGGTCGATGCTGCACAGGGCAGGCAATCCTGCTGGATCACGTTGCCTGTGCCATTGCGGCCGAGATGCAGATTCTTGAGGGCCAACAGAACGACTGGTCGAAGTCGTAGCTAGTGCGGGGCGAGTCGGGAACAATCCTGGCTCGCCCTTTTTCGTTTACGTGCGCTGGCCCCTTGGCAATAGTATTCTGTTACGAGTCACTTTTACAAGGGGAACTGATATGTTGATTGACTTGCGGAGACCGATAAGGTCTGAGAGGGTGCGCGGATTTCAGCCGCCGTGGCGAACCGTATTCGTCTATCAGTGCGCTGCTGGCCATGAGGTCCGTGTGAACGCCAGCAGCTTTCGTGGCAGGCAAGCTGTGCCTGGCGTTGGGGCAATCCATTGCCCTCAGTGTGAGTTCGCGGAGAGGTATCCAGACAAGGGGAACTGATATGCAAAAGTATTCCGAGTTTAGTCCGACCTGCTTCGATTCTGCGGGCGCGTTCCTGGATGATCGGCAGGACTGGCTGGTTTGTCCCGTGTCGAGAACACGGGACACGGGTCCGTTCGAGGAAAGCAACTTCGAGACCGCGCTGAAAATTTTGGGCGGCGAGTCCGAAGAGGTCGAGGTCCACCGATTCGGGCATTGGGGGCCTGGGTGGTTTGAGATTATCATTGTCGCGCCGGGCTCGGACGCCGCAAAGAAGGCGGAAGACATCGAGCGCAGCTTGGAGAATTACCCGGTGCTCGACGACGAGGACTTCTCCAGCAGGGAGTGGGATGATTTCCTGGAGTCATGGGGCAATTGGGCTGCGCGGGGCTTTCGCAAGTTCCTTGTCAGCACGTTTGCGCTTGGCGAGTGCGCCGAAGAAGCCCTTGACGACATGGATGACGACAAGCTGCGCGAGTTCTACATGGAACACGCCAGCGAACCGTACTACTTGGAGTCGTCGGGCGTGTCCATGAAGTTCCGCGAGCGGGACTTTAGCAGGGACAGCGTTGCGGGGCTGTTGCGGGATTCTCGGTCCCCGGTGCGGGATGCGACTGAAACACTGCTTGCGGAGGTCGCTGCAATCAAAGGAGGTGGGTGATGAGGTACGATGGGAGGTCCGTCTTGGATATGATTGCTCTTGAGCAACAGAAGACGCATTGGCGTGCTGTGGATCAAGAGACTGGTGAGGTGGTCGTTGCTCGCGAAGAAGACCTGGTTTCTGCACTGAAAGAAGACCATGTTTACAAAATGACCAGAGTTAAGCCGTGACTTGCTGGCGGGTGTCCTTTTCGGGCACCCGCCCTTTTTCCGTTTATGAGCGTCTTTGGTCTGGCAATAGTATGGTGTTACGAGTTCAGGTTCTTTTTGCTGAAAGGGGTTCTGCGATGTATATTCCGAATGTTGGGTCGCGTGTGAAACTGAAGACGTTGGGCGACTACTACGTGCTGGGCGTGACGCCGAATTGGCAGTGGTTGCGGGTCGAGTCGGTTGCATCCGAGTGCGCGGCGGTGACGGTCCTGGACGGCGACGAGCCAACGGACGTTGTTGGTCTGGTTTCCTTGGAGACGATTGACCCGCCGCTTGGTTGGCGGGAAGCGAAGCCGGGCGAGTTTCTGTTTTTCATTCCGCCTTCCAAGGTCGCGGAAGTCCGCGAGTGGTACAAGTCGCGGGGCGGCGCGATGCGGTGGGTGTCGAAAGAGCTTGGCGTTTCTCGGCCCGAAATGCTGACGCCAGCCGAAACGGACGGACAGCCGACGCGCCCGCCGCATTGGGCCTATGTGGGCGAGTCCTTCCCTGTGAAGCCGGAAGAGATCGGCGTGCGGGAAGAAACGGGCGTCACGCTGCCGGTCGAGTGGTTTCCCAAGTGCGATCGGTGCGACGGAACGGGTAAGGTGTCGGTCGCCAGCCTCGCCAAGGTGCGCAAGGAAACGCAAGAAGCGACCTTGGCCGCGCTGAAGTCCGACGGGCGCACGACGCTGGTTGACGCCAAGAACATCCAATGCTGGTGCTGTGACGGCACGGGCCACAAAGAGCGGTACATCCAGGTGCGTGTCAAAAAGGCCGCTTGGATCGGCTACGACCTGTTCGACGCGGGCAAGGAGAAGGCCCGCAAGATCGCCAAGAAGCTCGGTCCCGACGTGAAGTGGGACTGGGAAAACTGGGGATACGGGTTGGCTCGCCTACGGTTCTTCCGCGAGAAGATTGAGCCGTTCACGCTGTAACAAATCAACCCCTTGGGGGGAAGGTCGTCTCGGTCGTTCCGAGAAGGGCCTGCCCCTTTTTTCGTTTACAGGCGCGGGTATTGGGGCAATAGTAAGCTGTTCAAGGTGTTTCTCTAACTCGAAAGGGGTTCTAATGGATATTGTTGTGCGATTTCCCGATGACGCGGATGAGTTTGAGGCGCTCGTTCTGGTTCGCGACGCCTTAATGGACTTCGCTAAACTGAGAGCCTATCCGATGATCGACGTGGCGGTTTTGCGGGACTATCCCGAACCGCACTTTGACGATCAGTTTCGTGCTGGCAAGGTCGCCAGCAGGGAAAGGCGGATCGGGTGGGCGCGTGAAGCGAGAGTGTTGTCGTTTGACGACTCTCGCAACCCTGACTTCGACTGAATTTCGGGCGGCGGTCCTTCGGGGCTGCCGCCCTTTTTTCGTTTACAGGCGCTGTCTGCAAGGCAATAGTAAGCTGTTAGGGGATTCCAAACTTCAGCACAAGGGGAATGAGATGGTTCAGTGCAAGTTTCGTGAGATTACGTTCAGTGACGATGACGTGGTTAATCTGGACAACTGGATTCCTGCGGGCGAGTACAACCCGCACAATGTGCGGCCCTGGTTGCTGCATGACGCTGGTTTCGTACTGGCGGTCGTGTTTGCTTCAAGTTTGCAGGAGGCGCTGGATGAGGCGGTGGACGAGAACAAGCTCGACCGCTTCCAGATCGACGTGAAAAGCCTGCACGAACGAGAAGACTACATGACGCAAAATCCAGATGAAATGGCGGATGGGTTCGATCTGGACTGCCCCGAATACGTGGACGAAAACGGGGGTAAGTGGTGGTGGGCGGTTGAACCCACTTTCCTTGGCAACGCCTCGGAGCCGTTTGATATCGAGTCGCTCGGATTCGAGGAACTGCCCAACCCGCCGCGGTCGTTCTGCGCCCAGTTTGCTGCGGCGCAAGAGTAGAACTTGGGTCGAGTCCTGCGGGGCTCGGCCCTTTTTTCGTTTATCTGCGCTCCTGTCAAGGCAATAGTACATTGTTCCAAGTACACTTCTCTGTCTTGAAAGGGGTTTCAAGTGGTACACAAAGAGATCGTCTCTCGGATGGTGGCGAGGACGGAACGCATTTCCTGGGCTTGCATGGCGTTGTCGCCCAAGCCCAAAAAAGCCGAGAAGCCGCAGTACGTTATCTGCTGCGGCGTGAGTGGTGGCGGGATGCGTTCGACAAAGTTCTTGATCCGCGCCGGTCGGCGAGTTGGGAGGGCGTGATGCCAGACGGCTCCCGAAAGCGGCGATTCTCGCCGAATGAGTTTCGGCGAGCGTGGTATCGGCTTTGGCGTGGGCTCCGATTCTACCGGAGGTTCCACGTCGATTGAATCAATCCCCTTGCCCGTCTCAGTCTTCGGACTGAGGCGGGCGTTTTTCGTTTGCGGATAGCGTAAAGCGGGCAATAGTCTATAGTTAGGGGATTCGAGACACGTTTTAGAAAGGGTTTGCTATGAAGATCGTGTGTGATCGTGAGAAGATGTTGGCCGCCTTCAGTAAGGCGGCGCTGGTGGCTCCCGCGCGGAGCCCCAAGGCCATTTTGATGAGTGTCAAGGTTGTCGCCACGGATGGCGGGGTCGAGTTTCTTGGCACGGACCTGGAAGTGTCCGTCCGCAGCCAAGTCGAGGCTGCGGTCGAGGAATCTGGGTCTGCGATGCTGCCGGTTCGGCAGTTCGCGGCGATGCTGTCTGAAACGTCGGGGGACAAGGTTTCCTTGTCCTCAACGGACAAGGAAGTCGTGGTCAAGGTCGGTCGCAGCCGGTTCAAGCTGCCCGTCCAGAATCCCGATGAATTCCCCGCGGTGACGGGATTCGATGAAGAGAAGTACCACAAGGTGCCCGCGCGGCTGTTCAAGGAGTTGATTCACCGCACGTTGTTCGCGACGGACACGGAAAGCAGCCGCTACATGTTGGGTGGCGTGTTGCTGGAGATGGACGCCGACAAGATCACCGCCGTGGCGACCGATGGCCGTCGCCTGGCCAAGATGGAAGGTGCGGCTGAATCCGTGGCGGGTCACTCCACGGAGGGGCAGGTTATCCTGCCCAAGGACGCCTTGGCGCTCTTGGCCAAGGTTGTCGGCGATGGTGAAGTGTTCATCGCCGCCCGGAAGAACGACGTCATTATAAAGGCCGATGGGGTCGTGTTTTACACGCGGCGTCTTGAGGGGCGCTTTCCGGCGTGGAAGAACATGATCCCGGAGCGGCCGGAAGCCGTTCGGATCGCGCTTCGCGCTGAAAACCTGCTGCAGGCCGTTCGTCAGTCTTCGATCGTCACGGATGACGAGTCGAGGGGCGTGTCGTTCAGCTTCAGCGCGGGGAAGTTGGTGTTGCATTCGAGCGCTGACGCCAAGGGGTCGTCGGAGGTCGAACTCCCCGTGGACTACGAGGGGGAGCCGATCGGCTGCGTCTTGCACTCCGAGTATATCTCGGAGTTCCTCCGGGCGCTCAAGGGGGACGAGTCCGCTTGCGTGCTTGAGGTCGTTAACGAGACCTCGGCGGCGGTTTTCCGTGTCGGTGTCGGGTACTTGTATGTCGCGATGCCGATGATTGTCGATTGAACTTAGCCCTGTCCGACTTTGTTCGGGCAGGGCTTTTTTCGTTCTATGTCATTGCGCTTGCTTGTTTTGCGTTTATGTGCTAGGGCGCTAGGGCAATAGTACGGTGTAAGGGCAGGTTCTGAAACACTTTAGCAAGGGGAAATGACATGACTAAGCACGTGAACGTCGATGGTGACGGGTTCTATGCAATCCAGGACGGTCGCGGATTCGCCAGCGTCTACAGGAAGGATATTCCCGGCGCGGGCAGTCGGTGGTTCCCGACTCGCGACGCGGCGCAGGCTGCGTGCGACGAGTGGAATGAAGCACACCGCCCAAAGTGTGAGTTATGCGCCACGAAAGCGGATTTGGGCGGAAACGCCCACAACTCGGACTGGGTGGTGGTCCGCGACGACCACCCAATGTTCTCCGAGTTAGTTTCGATGGATCGCTACCGCAGACAAGTCCGGGACATTGAGTCCCCGGAACTGTACGGCGATTCCGACGCCTACGACTTCGAGGGACCGTGCTAGGTATCAGGGGCAGTCTGCTTTCGAGCGGACTGCCCCTTTTTTCGTTTACAGGCGCTGTCTTTCGGGCAATAGTACACTGGATTAAAGCGACTCTATTTGAAAGGAGATTAGAATGAATGTCCAGAGTGAAGTGGTTTTTGAACCCGTGGCATACACATTGTCGGCCTGCCGTGCCTGCGGCGGCCCGGATCAGCGTGTCGTCACGTGGCGAGAGTTGCGCGAGGCCCGCATTGGAGAACAGTGGAACGCCTGCGGGGGCGGTTCCTTGTTTTCCCATGAAGTACGGGCCACGCTCGTGTTTCGTGACGACAAGCAGGCTTGTCTGCTTGTCGAGGACTTCTACAGTGAGGTTGGTGATTCAAGAAGGAATGATCGCAAAGCAATGCTTATCGGCTTTGTGTTCACGGATTGACATTGGGGCGGGCGTCCTTTGCGGCGTCCGCCCCTTTTTTCGTCTTCACGCGCCTCTCATATTCAAGTACAATACAGCACATGTTCATAGCAGTAGATTTTGACGGAACGATTGTGAGCCATGAGTTTCCAGGGATCGGAGCACCTGTCCCTGGCGCATTCATGTGGCTGCGCGTATTTAAGTCTATTGGCGCGAAGCTGATCCTCTGGACAATGAGATCCGACGGGCAGCAGTACGGGTTAGTTCTGAGCCAAGCCGTGGACTTCTGCCGCGCTAACGGAGTCAAATTTGACTTCGTAAACCAGAACCCGCAAGACTGGACCACAAGCCCGAAAGCATACGCCAATATCTACATTGACGACGCCGCATTCGGCTGCCCATTGCGAGAAAATCCTAAGATGGGCGGTCGCCCGTATGTGGACTGGGACATAGTAGGCCCAGAAGTTCTCAGCAGAATCATCTCAGCAGGCACATGACAAAAAGCCACCTGGCGCATCGACTTAGCCATAGAAGTAGACAACAAAACTGATTATGGCCCTAAATATCCGCAAATCAAGAGACGTGATAGAAGACGATCTAGTGGTACTAGAGCGCAGAGAAGCGGTACTCAGACTGCGCTCCAGAGGGCAGACCCTAGCCCAGATAGCCCAAGCCCTATCGGTCGATGTAAACGCCGTCCACAAGGACATAGTGGCACTAAGGCAGGACTGGCAAAGAAGGGTCGCTAGGAACAGAGCAGTATGGATGGCAGAGATACTGTCAGACATACAACACGTCCGCCAGGTCGCCTTCGATGAGTTCTATAACTCAGACCAGCCAGAGAAGGAACAAAGCGTCGAAGATAGCGATAAAGGCCGTAAAACACGGCGTTCTAAGAAGACCAGACGGCGAGACCCCCGCTATCTGTCCATCGTCCAAGAAGCAGACAAACAACGCGCCGCCGTGCTCGGACTAAGGGATACCGCAGCAAAAGAAGCCGGGGACGACCTCCTACTCGGAAAGCCGCCTAAACTACTCGTCATCAGGGACCGCGAACAAGCCAGCCAACTAGTCGATATCACCGAAATGCTCAATATCGAAATGGCAGAACCAGCCGCCGAAGAAAGCCAAGGCGGTGAACTCGGCTGCGACTACTAAGCCTGCTCAAGACACGCGCCTATCAAAACTAATTCAAAAGAGCCTAAGCTACATGCCAAGGAAAGCTATAAGCAGGGAAGACAGCAGGGAAGCTGTGAATGGGCAGCAATCGCCAGCGCATAAGTCAACACGCGATGAAACGTGAAAATGTGGCGGGGATAAGCCCTTTCCTGCCTGGGAGCCGCGTTTCAAACTTTCCGGCGAAAACGCGACAGACGCGGTAAAACGCGGGTTTTCTTCACTGTCCGAGCGGTGGCAGGCCGCGTTTTGCCCTGCTGGTTGCGACCCATTTCAGTACGGAGTCTAGGTCGCGTGGGTCGTACTTCTTTCGCCACGAGTGGCGTCTAACGGCCGTCGGTGACATGCCTGCAAGCCGTGCGATATCGCTGTAAGCGAGCCGGATAAGCGTGTGTTCGGTGCCTTTTTGGCAATGCCCTCGGATTGTCGGTGTCATTTATTGAACTCAATTTATAACACTTGGTTTTGGCGGGGATAGGAAGTTGTGATGCTCATATTACACTTTCCCGTTTTCGGTGTCAAACCGTGCCCTAGAATCTGGGTTTATGGCCGCTGGCGGGGTGGCAATAGTATGGCGTCCAAGCTAGTGTGGAGGGTCTTCCTTTGATGGGTGCGCGGTAGTCTGTGGGCTACCGTGAGACGCAAGGCGCTAGCTTGGGTTTCCCGTGCCTTGTCGCTATCGTTCGAGTAGCCGCCCGCACCGTCTTTGCGGCAAACGGCTGTGTGGATACCGCTGGCTGCTAAACGCAACCATGCCAGAGGCAGACCAACCGCTCCGAGGCGAAAATCCACAGCGGCTATGGCCGGTTGTCCCTTGTGGCAACCGGCCTATTTTCGTCTATGGGCGGGAGTTATTGGGAAAACTCCCCTCGCAAGACTAGGATGCGCATTTGCGCATCCTACCCGGCAGCGGTAGTTTTTGTTTACAAGCTAGGCAAGTTGGGCAAGAATTACTTGGCAGGCGGGGTGCCTGCCGGGGGTTCAAATCTATAAAAAGGGGGTCTGATATGGCAATCTATCGGCCTGGTTGGGCTTGTGAGGGCGGCCTCGTCAGCGCCTATGGCGCTGATTTTGTCATGGGCTGGTCGCTGGCGTTTCCGGGTGAAATTGAGTGTTGTGAAGTACGTTTCCTATTGTGGTGAGAGGGGGGGGGTTCTGATGCTCAAGATCCTGTCTGTTACTTTCCTTGGCGCGTATTTGGTTGTTGTGACCTATGAGCGGGGAGAGGAAGTTAGGACGTGTCGGTATGATGGGCCGCAAGCGTTGGCGTATTACGCGGACGTTTGCGATGACGACGTGGCCCGCCTTGTCCTAGAGACTACCTAGGCGGGGCGGTTGGCAAGGGGCGGCGCATCTCCGGGTGCGCCGCCCCTGTTTTCGTATCCCCTTGCGCCTCTTGTGTTTATGGACGATATGGGCAGGGCAAGAGTATTGCGTTAGGGGTTACAATTCACACACACGAAGGGAGAACGATCATGTCAGATTGGAATCGAGTCAACCAGAGAGGCCACAAGCGGGCGGTCCAGTTGCTCCAGCGGTTCGATATCGACCCCTGGGGGTATAATGATGGGGCGTTCGCTATTGGGCGTCCCGGAGAGGAACCGCTGTTTTACTGCGGCTCGTATCGGTTCGCCTTAGAGCGGTTGGAAGAATACCGCAAAGCTGAGGCGGAAAGGGAGGTTCGCACGGCCGAAGCCAAGGCCGCCAAGGCCGCCAAGGCCGCCGCCAAGGCCGCCGCCAAGGCTGTCGTGGCCGAAGACAAGGCCGCGAAAGCTAAGGTGCCCAAACCGGATCAATTCGCGCTCCTCCGCGCCGAAATGCAAGTGGAGTTGCAAGCCGCAATGCAGGCCGTAATCGCCAAGGGTATCGCGGACGCGCTCGCCGCGATGGCCGCACCGATGCAACCGGCCACAGCGACGCAACCGGCCGCCTAGATTCAACCCCTGGAAAGCCCCCTGCCGTCAGCGTGACGGCAGGGGGCTGTTTTATTTGACCGCTAAAGCACCTGGATGGCCGTGTGG
>Ga0209835_1001264_pt1 | contig 14448 bp, 11 predicted proteins | sample LakKivwa52mmetaG_FD_184138 | JGI IMG/M metagenome (GOLD analysis project Ga0209835, IMG submission 184138) | Anoxic lake water microbial communities from Lake Kivu, Rwanda to study Microbial Dark Matter (Phase II) - Lake Kivu water 52m metaG... | ecosystem: Environmental > Aquatic > Freshwater >...
TAAATAAAGTGATTTTTTTTCTTTAAATTAATTAATTTCAGTTAAAATCGGAAGCCTTATCCACACACATATCCTGCAATGTGGATAACGCTAAACATATGGATTTACAAGCCATTATATCTTTGTTCAAGAATTTTATCATTAATGATTAATTTATAATTTTTTTACGATGAAGCAATTTAAAAAAATAATTAATGTAAGTTTAATTGTTCTGTTATTAATTTCAACCGCAGGAACTATTTCAGGACAAACTTATTCAAAAGAAATTAAAAGTGCAGAAAAGGCTTTTTATGAGGGGAGGTATAAAGATGCACTTGATTTTTATGAAATTGCAGCCAGAATGGTAGAAAAACCTGGAAAAGAACATCTGGATTTGTATTACTTATCGGGCTATTGTGCTATGCGAACAGGCGATTATCGAAAAGCAATGACCAATTTTGCCCGCTACCTGAATATTGCCAAACGATTTGAAGTCAATTTGAAACAACTTACTCAAGTAAAAGAATGGAATGACTGGTGTGCTATTGAACTTACCGAAATTGCTGATCGCGATAAACCAACAAATGTGGATAAAAACATCACTTTAACCAACCTGAGTGCCATCAATTCTGCCCACAACGATATGGGAGCCATGCTCATTGAAAACAACAGTAAAATTATTATGTCGTCAAATAAAATGACTGTTGCTGATAAAAGTCTTACTGATATTAATTACGACATTTACATATCGCAGTACAAGAAAAACAGTATTTCAGAACCATTGAAAGTAAAAGCAGATTTTAACAGTAAAAACAATGAAGTTTCTTCGGCCTATCATGAAGAAAGTAAAACACTTTACTATACAGTTTTTGACGATAAAAGCGAAACCGCTGATATTTATATGTGTAAAAAAATAAATGACCATTGGGCCGACCCTGTAAAATTACCATCAACAGTCAATTCAAAGTATTGGGATGGATATCCTGGAATAAGTAAAAACGGGAAGATACTATATTTTTCAAGCAACAGACCAGGCGGACAAGGAGGCAAAGACATATATTTTTCAGTTCTTCAGGACAATGGCACCTGGGGAGAAGCAAAAAACATCGGATTTTTAATTAATACCCGTTTTGACGAAATCACACCCTTTATTGACAGTACAGGAACAACTATATATTTCAGTTCAAATGGCCATTTGGGCGTTGGCGGCTTCGATATTTTGTATTCTAGCTTTGAAGCCAGTAATTTATGGGGTGATCCAAAATTATTACCTTACCCTATCAACACCGAAAATGATGAAATTTTCTATATCATGACAAGTATTCAGGGAACCTCATTATTCAGTTCAAATCGCAGAGGCGGAAAGGGTGTTTTTGATATTTACTTAGCAGAATCGGGTGCAAAAACTCCCGAAAAGAAAAAAGATGTTCCTGTTGCTACAGAAAAACCACCTGCTGATGATATAATTGCAAAAACAGATGTTCCTGTTAAACCTGAACCAAAGGAAGAAAAACCTGTTGTTAAAGAAAGTCCGGTACAGGAACAAAAACCTGCACCTGCCAAAACAGAACAGAAACCCGTTGTTGCAGAAAAACCAAAAACAACCGAACCAGCAAAACCAGTTGCACAAAAAACAGAACCAGCAAAACCAGTTGAAAAACCTAAAACAGAAACACCACAAACAACTGCAGCCACAACCGGTGGAGTTACCGAAACACAGCTATATAATGCAGAAGTAAACGGATTAAGTTTTAAAGTACAAATTGGAGCATTTCGCAACCATATCACAGTAAACCATACATATTTTACCTCAAAATTAAATCCTAACGACATTACAGAAGAACAATGGCCGCCAGACCCATTGTACAAATACACTACAGGAAGTTATTCAACCATTGCAGGTGCATCAGAATTCAAGAAAGAAATCAGGGCAAAAGGTTATTCTGACGCATTTTTGACATGCTACTACAATCAGAAAAGAATCAGCATGGATGAAGCAAAAGATATTATCAGAAAATATTATAAAACAGTTAGTTATCGTTAGTTTTCTTTATTTTGTTCAGAAAAAAAATCTTTTTTCGATTTATTATTTTATGCTGTTGATGAAAATAGTACCTTTGCACTCTCTATTGAAAAGCATTTTTGAAAAATTAAACTCAAAAATCAAAATTCAAGCAGTTCTTAAGAAGTGTGAAAAATATGCCCGGATGGCGGAACAGGTAGACGCGCTGGTCTCAAAAACCAGTGGGATTTCCCGTGCCGGTTCGATCCCGGCTCCGGGTACTGTTTTTGTTAATACTTCAAAATCAAAATTTAAAAAAACTGTAATAAAATTTGTCCTTTTAGATTCAACCAAAAAGTATTATTTTTATTACCCGAAAAAAAGCAAACTTAAATTGATTTTTACGTGAATTCATTAGATAAAATAGTTCAGGATACTCTTAAGGAGTTTTTTGGATTTGACTCATTCAAAGGCCAGCAAAAAGACATTATTATTAACTTACTGGAAGGGAAAGATACATTTGTAGTGATGCCAACAGGCGGAGGGAAAAGTCTTTGCTATCAGTTGCCTGCTATCATTAATGAGGGTACCGCTATCATCATTTCACCTTTGATTGCCCTGATGAAAAATCAGGTTGACCTTATTCGTACTTTTGGGGCTAAAAAAGGATTTGCACATTTTCTAAATTCCAGCCTCACTAAAAAAGAAACTGCAAACGTAAAAAGTGATGTAATTGCCGGCAATACAAAAATGTTGTATGTAGCACCTGAAACATTCAGCCGTGAACGTACAATAGATTTTTTGTCGAAAGTTAAAGTTTCATTTGTTGCGGTTGATGAAGCACATTGTATATCGGAATGGGGACATGACTTTCGTCCTGAATACCGTAAAATACAGGAAACTGTTGAAGCTATAGGTAAAGTGCCGATTATTGCACTAACGGCTTCAGCCACTCCAAAAGTTCAGGAAGACATTCTGGCAAATCTGGAGATTGAAAATGCAACAGTTTATCTTGCCTCCTTCGACCGTTCAAATCTTTATTATGAGGTAAGACCTAAATTTTCACAAAAACAAGCCATCAGGGAAATCGTTACCTATATAAAAAAGAATCACGGTAAATCAGGAATTATCTATTGCCTTACACGTAAGAAAGTTGAAGAAGTGGCAGAAACACTTCGATTAAATGGAATTAAAGCAGTTGATTACCATGCCGGAATGGAAAGTGCTGTCAGAAACAAACATCAGGATTTGTTTCTAATGCAAGATGTAGATGTCATTGTAGCAACCATCGCATTTGGTATGGGTATTGACAAACCCGATGTGAGGTATGTTATTCATTATGATGTTCCTAAGAGTGTTGAGAGCTATTATCAGGAAACCGGCAGGTCGGGTCGTGACGGAATGACTTCAGATTGCATTCTTTTTTACAATTTTAATGACTTACTCAAATTAGAAAAGCTATATCGCGATAAGCAATATTATGAAAGGGAAAAAGCTAATCAGCTATTAAAACACATGGCTGCATTTGCCGAAACTGCTAGCTGCCGAAGAGTTGATTTGCTTCATTATTTTGGAGAAAAATATGACAGACCCGACTGTGAAGAGAAAAAAATGTGCAGCAATTGCCGTTATCCGAAAGAAAAATTTGACGGGCAGAATGATGTTTTAAGAATACTCAGATTAGTCAAAAGTCTTGGAGTTGATTTCAACTTCGAACATATTGCCAATATTATGCTTGGTGAATCAAATCAGGCTATATTGACCTATAACCACAACAAACTAAAGGAATTTGGTTCCGGGAAAGATAAGAATTTCTATTACTGGAAAGCCATTATCCGTAAAGCCGATGTTGAGCAGTTGCTGGAGCAAAACATCGAAACAATGGGAACTTTGTCAATCACCGAAAAAGGTGAAGAATTTCTCAAACAACCTTATCCGATTCAGGTAGCCGTTGACGATAATTACGAAAACATACGTGAAGAAGACGATGATGACATAAAGATGGCAGGTGGCGGATATGACGAAGCCCTGTTTAATATGCTTAAAGAGGTAAGGAAAAAAATTGCCAAAAAGCTGAATGTACCACCTTACATTGTTTTCCAGGACCCTTCTCTCGAAGAAATGGCGATAAAATATCCGATTACTGAAGAAGAATTAGCCAATATAATAGGTATTTCGGCCACCAAAGCACAAAGATATGGTACAGATTTTATTGAACTGATAGCCAAATATGTTGAAGAAAACGAGATTGAAAGACCCGATGATCTCGTTGTTAAAAGCGTGCCTGCCAAATCGAAAAACAAAGTATTCATTATTCAAAACGTTGACAAAAAAATTCCTCTGGAAGAAATAGCCATGGCAAAAGGACTGGAATTTGATGAACTGATTGAAGAAATGGAAAGCATCATTTTCAGTGGACACAGATTAAATATTGATTATTATATTAACGAGTTTCTTGATGCCGACACTCAGGAAGAAATTTATGAATATTTCAGAAATTCAACTTCCGATTCAATAGAAGATGCGCTGAAAGAGCTTGGCTCACAATATGTAGATATGGAAGAAATTCGTTTAATGCGTATTAAATTTATTTCAGAAATGGCCAATTAATGAGTAAAGTTTTAAGTAAATATTATTTTAAACCTTCTTTTTTGTGGCTCTTTCTGCTTTTCAGTCCATTATTTAACCCTGCATTTAATGACGATGATCCAAAAGCTGTCAGGAAAACCTATAAAGAAATCACACACACCGATATCACCAAGTATCCTGATATTTATTCAACTGAAATTCTGATTTTTGGGATTAGCTTTAGCATGAGTATTTCTGATGCATTAGAAAAGATTGAAGATAATCAGTTTGTGTATTTCAGCATTGACCCCTTCAACAACAACAGATATTATCTGTATGATTATGAACAGCTTAACGGAAAAAATATTCCCCTTGCCTATTTTATCTGGGATCAGAATGGTGTAGTATTATTAGAAGTGGTTTTTTATCAGGGTTTTAAAAAACACATGGTAGGCGATGCAAAAAAATTACTGTCGCTTGACATAATTAATAAAAACTCGGATATAGTTAAAAATTTCATGGGTTATCCGGTAAAAAAAGAAACTACTCTGGATATTCCTTCAATTGGGCTTAAAACATTTTGTTATTATTATCCCAATCATAATTTCAAAATTTTCAGAAATATTACTGATCAAACCAGTTCAATATCATTTTCTATTTGCAGAGAGTTGTTATTTCAATAATTTTTTAAAAGTTAAAAGGTGAAGAAAACATTTATTATTATCAGTGCTGTTTACGGACTTCTAATTATCGTGTTATTTATATTGTTTTTTGTAAAAAAAACCGAAACTGCTGCTGTAAAAAATCCGGAATTACCAATAGCAATACCTGATTCATTAATTCCCAAGCAAGAAAAAGCAATTACAATTGCCTATGTAAATACTGATACTATTCTGGCTAACTATAAATATTATAAAGCACAGATAGCTCAAATGGAAAAATCGCAGGCAAGTGCCGAAAAACAGCTTGAAGAAAGATTTAAAAAACTGGAAGAAGATTATAAAAACTATCTCACAAAAATAAAACTCGGTTTAATCAAACAGGAAGATGCTGAAAAGCAATTTGCCGAAAAGCAGGCAGAATTAGAAAATTATCAGATGCAGTTGCGAAATCAGTTGATAGAAAAAGAAGAAAAAGTAGCTAATCAATTGTATGACAGCATTTTAAACCATATTGCTATTTTCAATAAAACAGCTGGCTACACTTACATAATAGCCCAGGCAAAAGGTAGCAATATCTTATATTCAGATCCTGATTTAAATTTAACACAATTTATCCTTGAAGGCCTGAATAAATCTTATGAACAATGGTCATCAAAAAAAGCTGTAAAACCTATAAAATAATTTTCCTCATGTTAAGAATTAAATATTTAATCATGCCAGTTGTTCTATTGGCAGTCCTTTTATTTTCTTACTCATTTTATTACCCTGCCGGGTCACCGGGAGGTTATAGCGGAGCTCCACCTACCTCAAAGAATTGTGTTTTGTGCCATGGTGGAACTGCCACCAATCAAGATGGCATTATTACATCCGATGTACCTCTTGAAGGATATACAGCAAACACAACCTATAATATTACAGTTACCCTTACAGGCTCCGGCAAAAAAGGCTATGAAGTATCGGTTGTGAATTCAGGCGGCAATGGAACAGGAACCTTAATTGCAGGTTCAAACTCAAAGCTTTTCAGTTCAAATACAGCCATCACACAAACGAAAAGCAGTACTGGAAATCCTGCTAAATGGACTTTTCAATGGATAGCTCCTTCCAAAGGGAGTGGTCCGATTCGTTTTTATGGTGCATTTACAGTAGGAATGAGCAAAACTTTACTTAGCAACATAACTGTAGCTGAAAAAACTGGTGTTTCAATTGAAAACGATGAGAATATTCAGTTAAATATATATCCTAATCCTGTCTCCAAAGCAGCTAATATTAAGGTCTCATTTTATTTAACTGACAGCAAACGGATAAAAGCTTCCATTTATAGTTTGGAAGGAAAAGAAGTTTTGCCACTTATCAATAAATGGGTAGCCCAGGGGAATCAAAACTTTGATTTTGATCTTAAAAATAAACTGGCAGCAGGTGAATATCTTTTGATTATTCGTAGTAATAATAAAGTATCAAGCAAAAAAATTCTTGTTTATTAAACTACTTCAGCAACCCGCTAATTGAATCAAGGTACTTTTGTTGTTGATTGTCTAAAACCATCTTCTGAGCCTTTTTAACCAGTTTTTCTGCTTTCTGTTTTTGTCCAAGCTTAATAAAACTCAAGGCATAGGTAGTAGTTGAAATAAAAGATTTTTCTGACTTATACAAGCTTTCAGCCCACTCATTGGCTTTTATATACCAATAAATATCATCAATTATTAAGTACACATCCAGGATGTAATCATTTAAAATTTCATCAGGCAGGCTGTTCTCCTTTAAAAATGCATCTAAAAATGAAAGGAAGCGAATTGTATTTCCGGTATTTCTGAAATATTCGAGCCGGAAAAAACCCTTAGCCGACAACGTTGACACTTTTAATGTTGAGATATTACGGTATTCAAAATAGTCTAACAATTCAAGCGATTTCTCCAGCAAAAAACTATCTTTTTCGGCAACACTTCTGTAAAAATTTGAATCAAAGACATGGGTTAAATAATCATTAACTTCGGTTTTTCCATACAATTCTATGAATTTTCCTGACTCAATTAAAAAACGTTTAAACAGAAGTGTGTTAATATTGTAGAAGTAATTTTTAAATAATTGCCATTCATACAAATCGTAATCAAAGCTGTTAATTTTTTTAAAATAAGTATTGGCTATATTTTGAGCTTCCTGAAAATACAATAGTTGATGTAAAATGAAACCATATTGTTTAATGATTGTCAGGTCATTTGAGTTTGAGTAATACTCATCTTTTTTAATCATCAAATCGCTGTAAAGCCCTGAAACAGACACTGCAATATCTTTTAACTGTTGAATTTCTATCATCCCGACAAAAAATTTGTTAAGCGGTTTTCCATACATATCAGCAAAAAAATACGATGGTAAATTCTGTATTTTATACTTTTCAAAAAACCAAATACCAGCTTCACTTTCAAAACCAACTTTTATATTAACAAATGCGAGATTAAATGTTAAAGCAAGATTTGAACTCGCAAAAACATTTTTACTCAGCAAATTACAGGCATCGCAAGTGCTGCTGTAAAAATAAACAAAAACAGGTTTTGAAACTTTTTGGGCATATTGTAAAAGAGAATCATATTCATTTTCAGAAAATGCCTCTTTAAAAGAAATACCTTGAGCATCAGACCTTTTATAACCCGAAAGCATGATGATGCATATTATCCAAAATACCAGAAACCTCTTCATACAATCTTATTCTTTAATCACTTTTTCCTCAATAAGTTCTAATGTTTCAGGATTAACTACTTCAATTTTGACTTTTGTACCCTCAATATGAAAAAACACCTGAGCATTTTGTGAACTGAAAAACTTAACATTTTCCGACCATGGCATATTATCCTGACCATAAATAACAGCTCCTCCCCCACCACAGTTGATTTGCCAGATTGAGCGAGACAGTTTCATTTGAATTTCGTTGTAATCATCAGAATACATTTTCATACCGGGAGCAATTTCCATTCTGTAATAATTATGGTCATCCCCAGTAAGAATGGCTACTGTTTTTTTGCTTGTATTAACCAGCAACTCCAGAATTTCATCTCTTCTCTGAATAATACCGGTTTTCATTGCATTACCCGCTACAACTGCCCTTACGCGGTTGTTTCCACCATACCACATAGCATCTTCTGCTCTGCCTCCGTTTGGAAAAACAGGTGAATGTAACACTATGAAAATATGATCAATTGCTTTATCCGATTCAAGTTTGTTAATTGTAGTCCTCAACCACGACATTTGATTGTCCATAATATATCCATAAGGATTCCCGCTGCTCAGCACATTTTGCGATATTGAGGGTGAAAACCAGTAATTCGAATTCAAAACAACAATTCCAACATTATCATAAGTATAGCTGTAAACATTTTCGGAGTATGGAGGAAAATCAGCCGTTTTTGCATCGGGGTCGTACAAAGCACCATCTTCACTGCCCGGACCATTGTTTGGATTGAAAAAATTATTTTCAAAAACTGCTTCAGCACTTTCTTTATTAAAAGGAAACTTATCAATCATATAACGCCTTCCGGCCTCATCGTCATTAAACATATGCATAACCAGTTCATGATTTCCCAAAGCTGTATAAACCGGCATATAATGCATATAAGGTTCGGCTGCCCGTTTCCAGTTGGCTAACTGCAATTCCATCTCCTCACGATTAATGCAATAACCATTTACCATATCGCCACCAAACTGAAAGAATGCTGAATTTTTCATTGCCGATAAAGCTACCATTTTCCTGACATTCCCATAGTTTGTGCCATACATATTTTTATCTCCTCCACCCTGCGAATTTCTTGAATTGGCACTGAATGTAAAAGTAAAAGCTTGACGGCTTCCTTCTTTTGGCAATGTTTTAAAGGAATATGTCTGTTCGATTCCCCCTATGCTAATTCTGTAAGTATATACTGTTGATGGATAAAATCCTTTAATGGTGATTTCGTGCCTCATTGATGAAGCTGATGGAAAATCTTTCGTTTTTTTCAATCCTCCCTGCAAATAGTCAACACTAACAGTAGCCGGAACAGCTGCTGAAGTTGTAAAAGCTATTACACAGCCTTCGGTAGTAACATTTGCCACAAAAGGACCTTCAATAATAGTTGGCATTACCTCAAATGGGCCTGTACCTCTGAAAGCCACCTTACCCTCATATATCAACTTACCAGTATTGTCAGCAATACGATATCCAATAACTCCCTTTTTGTTAATACCCCACGAAACTAAGTCAAACATTCCTGTCATTCCCTGCCTGATATTTATGCTTGCTTTACCACTGCTTATTGCAACCGAAGTTTTGAAATAAACTATTGAAGGATATTTCATGTGCCCATAGGGAATAAAGCCATAATACAATGTGCCATTTAAAGCAGGGGCTTTAAAATCGAAATCAAGACCGTTGTCGGTTCCTTTAATATTAGAATATAAATTTGCAAGTACATACTCAGGATTTACCTTAAATGCAAAAACACTTTTTCCATCATTATCAAACTTAAAATCTCCTTTTGAATCAACTGTAATATTGGTATATACCTTAGGAACTACAATCTGGGCATTTAAAATCCCGGTTAAAAACAACAATTGCAACAGAAAAACAACAGAAATCTTCATTTCAATAAACTTTAGAGGTTAAAATAAAAAGTAAACTTTTTCAATCACTTATAAATTTCATTGCCAGTATAACTTGCAAACTATGACTGTTTCCATCAGGATTAAAATCAGAAATCAATCCCGGCAAGTTAAAACTCTGAAAAACTCCAAATCCCCATTCATATCTGAAATCGATCATAAACAAACCTGAATTGATGCCTGCACCAATCTGCCAGCCAAGATTGCGTTTTTGAAACACCTCATTTATAATCTTTGTTTTTTGGTTTTGATTTGTAGTATAGTATTCAGCCACTTCACTAAGCTTTAAACTGAAAACAGGTCCGGTAGAAATTGAAATGACATTAAAAAACTCTTTCCCGAAATGTATTGGCAAATCGAGATAACTTCGGTTTGTATTGAAAACAGTATCAATGTTTTGTTGAGGAGAATAAGTAAAAGATGAGTTTCTGCGTGAATACATCAAATCGGGTTCAAGAAAATAATCCCCGGCAGTTAATCTTAAAAACAAACCACCTGTAAAACCAAGCCCAAGTTCCTGTGCTCTGTAATATTCTGATTTGATATTAAAATTATTGATATTCATTCCGGCTCTGACGCCAAAATTTATTTGTGCTGTTACAGAAAACGCAATAACAGCTAAAAAAAATACAATTAAACACTTTTTCATAAACCAGAATTATGTTTTTTTGAAGACTCAAATTTAAAAAGAAAAATAAATTCAGTTTTAAAAATCAATCAAAAATAACTGATTTACTAGCTAAATATTATTTGACATTATCAGAATTCTAATTTTTTTTTATCTTCGACACTTCATTTTTTATTAAAAAAAATGGTCAAAAGGAGATTTTATTTCGCTTTACTACTTTTTTCGACAATTATTTTGTCGTGTCATAAAAGTAATGAAAACAAGCTTTCCGAAAACCACTATAGTTCAGCATCCCCATGGACCCGCTGGTGGTGGTTTGCCTCTGAAATAAAAGAAAACGATGTAAGGCAAAATCTGAACTGGCTTAAAAACAACGGTTTTGGAGGAGTCGAGATTGCCTGGGTTTATCCACTCAACAGAATGATAAAAGACACTATTAATTACACTCCACGTCAAGAGTGGCTTAGTAAGCAATGGTCAGAAATAGTAGCTTTTACATTGGCTTATGCCGACAGCATCGGATTGGGTTGCGATTTTACTTTTGGCACATTATGGCCTTTTGGCGATAGCAAAGTTGCGTTTAATGAAGCAACAATGAAATTTGACGACCCAAACTGGCGTCAGGAAATTACTGCATCATGGGAATATCCTTTGAAAGGTCTGGTTGTTGACCATCTAAATCCGATTGCCTTTAAAAATTATGCTGAGCGTATGCTTCAGTCATTGCCAAAACCAAAAACCAAATTTTCAAATGCCTGCTTTATTGACTCATGGGAAGTTGAAACCAGAGCATTATGGACACATAATTTTGACAAAATATTTCAACAACAAATGGGTTACGATATTAAGCCGTACATGAATTCTCTTTATTTACCTGAGTATTCGGCTTACTATTACGATTACATGAAAGTACTAAGCAAAATGGTAGTACAATTTTACTATCAATTCGACAGCATATTAAATTCAGTAGGTTTTCTTTCCAGAGGTCAGTGCTCAGGTGCCCCATGCGACCTGATAAGCGCTTACAGCAAGCTTGATATTCCTGAAACAGAGGCCTTATTGTTTGAGCCGTTTTTTTCACGAATTGTAGCTTCAGCAGCATCTTTATCCAATAAACCCATTGTCAGTTCTGAAACATTTACCTGCCTTTACGGCTGGCCACGCGACTATATTAAAGAAGAGAATATTGCCGATCTAAAGCTGCTTGCCGATGCTTTATTTGCCAATGGTGTTAATCAAATTATATGGCATGGAAAACCATTTGTTTATAATCATATTGACACTACACCATTTTATGCTTCAGTTCATGTTGGCGATAGTGGGGAACTAGCTAAACATATTCCGGTATTTAATAAATATCTTACCGAAGTTTCAAAATACTTGAGAAGCGGACGTAATTTTTCAAATCTGGCGGTTTTCCTCCCAACAGAAGACAGTTGGATGAAAGCAGAAATGCCAAAAGAAAAACAATTCAAATGGGCATGGGGTGAATATGAAATGAGATATGTAAAAATTCCTGACCATTTACAGGGATATAACCCTATATGGATAAATGGCGATTTTCTGAAAAAAAGTTCAGTTAAGTATCAATTGCTTTATTGTGGCAAAAATGTTTTCACCGGCTTATACATCAACTGTCAATACATTGATTATGAAAACTTAAAACAGATTTATTATCTGGCAAAAAATGGTTTACCAGTTTTTATGAAAACTTCACCCATTGAACCGGGAACAATTAAACATCAGGACTATAAAAGTATATTAGTTGCATTACTCGAACTGAACAATGTTTACTCCAATGAAAACGAATTTCTAAACATTGTCAAACCTTTGGTAAAGGGCAACAAGCTTCCTGAATTCTGGTGCAGAAAACTTAACAATGAATATTATTTCTTTTTTGCTCATCCTCTAACAAAAACCATCAGTTTTCCGATGGGCTACGGACAATCATTCAGCAATAAAACAATTGAAATTCCGGTTCAGATTAACATCAGGAATAAATTAATTAATTACACTTTACAGTTTTTACCATACCAGTCAGTTCTTATAAAAATTGATAAAAAAGGCAATATATTGCCACTCGATATCAAATACATACCACCTGCACCCATAGTTATTCCCCGAAAAATAACAGGTAATGAAAAATGGTTAGTTAAATAAATTAAATGATAATTCGATGAAGAAGTTAATGATTTTATTGCTTTTATTGCCTCTGTGGTGTTACGCTCAAAATTCTTACAAAAAGGTTAATGGGTATAAGTTTTTATCAAAAATTGATGCACCTAAAGATTGTAAAATCAGCCCTGGTCAGTTTTCAAAAGATTTTAAAAAATACTATTTGCCTGTTAAAGATAATACAGGGCGTGCGTTTGTATATTGTTATGAGATTGATGGAAAAGGAAAATCAACACTATTATCCAAACATGAGATTATTTTACCTGAAGGAAAAGAATTTGCTGGTCAGGTGAGTCTTACTGAAGATGAAAAAACCATTGTTTTTACTGTAACCTACGATAACACCTGGACAAACAATGAGATTTGCATTGCCGAATTGGAAAATAAAAATAAAACTTATGTTAAAACCAGAATACTAGGTGAGTTAAATGAGGAAGAAGTAGCAGATGCTTACCCGACCATTTCTTCAGATGGATTAAGAATTTTTTGGGTCAGTAACGATAAATTATATACTTCATCACGTAAAGAACGCAGCCATGCTTTCAAAGAAAAGACTGAAATTAAGATAATATCAAAAAACATTGGTTCAGCATGGATTAGCCCTGACCAAACAGTTTTATATCTGGTTTGTTCAGGAACTGTTTATGTGTCGGAACGTAAAAACACAAATACTACTTTTGCAGGTACAGAAATTCATTCAGAATCATTTCAAGATATTGGATTTATTGCAGGTTACAACGAAACCAAATCAAAAATTGCTGCTGTTTATGTATCACTTAATGATGATGATTCAACTGAAATAATAACTTTTTACAAGAAAAAATAAATCAATTAATGTAAACTATGGCAAACGTAATTCTTATTTTACTTTATTTATTTCTGCCGGCTTTAATCATGCTATTAATCCGAAAAATAAAGGTATTAAGACATTTAGGGCCTGTTATCATTGCATATATTCTTGGTTTGATACTAGGGAATACAGGTATTTTACCCGAAAATGCTGCTAAAATTCAGGATGGGCTCAATACTTTAATTATTCCTCTTGCTATTCCACTTCTTTTGTTGTCGCTCAATGTCAGAAGTTGGTTTAAAATGGCAGGAAAAACATTTCTATCCTTAATTCTTGGTGTTATTTCAGTCATTATTCCAGTGGTTCTTGGTTTCTTTTGGTTTGGGAAAAATATCGAAGAAAGCTACAAAATTAGTGGTATGCTCGTTGGAGTTTACACAGGTGGAACCCCCAATTTAGCTTCAATTGCAACAGCTTTGAATGTTAAACCCGAAACTTATATCCTCGCTCACACCTACGACCTCATAGGAGGAGTTATACTTCTGATGTTTATCATGACTTTTGCTCAACGGCTTTTTCGTTTATTTTTACCTGCTTACAAACCGGTAGGTTTATATGAAGAACAAACTGAAGAAATGAGTGAAGATTACATCCGGATATTCAAACGTAAGAATATTAAGAATATACTTTTTGCGCTTGGAATTGCAATAGTAATTTTTGCATTGGGTGGTGGAGCAGGTTTTCTGGTACCCCAAAACTATCAGATGATGGTTGTAATATTGTTAATTACTACATTTGCCATTATTGCTTCTTTAATTCCGGGTATTAATAAACTTAATGTTTCTTTCGATTTTGGTATGTACCTGATAGTTATCTTCAGTTTGATTGTGGCAACAATGGCAGATATTTCTAAATTCAATTTCAGTGAGCCCCATCTGTTTTACTATGTCATTTTGGTTGAAGTAGGTTCTTTGTTTATACATGCATTGCTATCAATATTTTTTAAGGTTGATACCGATAA
>Ga0209835_1001265_pt1 | contig 14447 bp, 9 predicted proteins | sample LakKivwa52mmetaG_FD_184138 | JGI IMG/M metagenome (GOLD analysis project Ga0209835, IMG submission 184138) | Anoxic lake water microbial communities from Lake Kivu, Rwanda to study Microbial Dark Matter (Phase II) - Lake Kivu water 52m metaG... | ecosystem: Environmental > Aquatic > Freshwater >...
AGTCGAGGTAGATGCCGTAGCCCGAGTTGGAGGTTGCGTTGAAGTTGGAGAGGGTGTTGTTGGAGCTTGATTCGAGGTAGAGCGCGTAGCCGGTGTTTGAGGTGGCGTTGAAGCTGGAGATGTTGTTGTTGGAGCTTGAGTAGAGGTTGAGCGCGTAGCCGTCTGTTGAGGTGGCGTTGAAGTTGGATAGGGTGTTGTAGTTGGAGCTGGAGCCTAGGTAGAGTGCCCAGCCTGCGTCGGAGGTGGCGGTGAAGTTGGAGAGGGTATTGTTGGAGCTTGAGTAGAGGTTGAGCGCTAGGCTGTCTGATGAGGTGGCGTTGAAGCTGGAGAAAGTGTTATTGGAGCTTGAGTCGAGGTAGAGCGCATAGTTTGTGTTGGAGGTGGCGGTGAAGTTGGAGAAACTGTTGTCGGAACTTTCTAGGAGGTTGAGCGCGTAGCTGTTTGGCGCGGTGGCGGTGAAGTTGGAGAGGGTGTTGTCAGAGCTCTGGCGGAGGTAGAGCGCGCGACTGCTTGTTGAGGTGGCGTTGAAGTTGGAAAGAACGTTGTTGGAGCTTTCTATGAGTTGGAGAGAGCGCTGTTGCACATTGGCATTAAAATCAGAGATGATGTTATCAGAACTTGAAAATAAATAAAGCCCATCGCCTGAGTCGGATGTGAGTGTAAAGTTGGAGAGAGTGTTGTTGGAGCTTGACTCAAGATAGAGTGCATCGCCGGTCGTTAAATTAGTGATTATATCCTGTATTGTGCCGTTCTGAGCGCCGTTGAAGTATATTGCGTGCTGGAAGTTGCTTATCTGGCAGTTTCTTATCGTTGTATTGAACTGGTTTGAATAGATTCCAGAGGTGTCACCTGCTCCATTGCCTGTTATTGAGAATCCGTTGCAGTCAAGCGTTATATTTTCCGCGGAAACCGTGAATGCCGTTGCGTCATCTATGGAACAGGAATCATTGAGTGTGTAAATGGTGTTTGGGTCGCTTAGTGTCGCGCCGCAGGTGGTATTCACGTCATTGTAAGCATACGCCCCCTCTCCGCCATAGTTGAAGCGAAGAACGTGCCTCTTTGACGTTAGGACAAGGCTTGTTTCTGTTGCCGTTTGGTCGCAGGTGAAGTTTGGTATGTGGACGCTGCATTCGTTCTCGTTGCAGTTCTCGCCCTGCCATTCATAGGGGAGAACTGTTTCGCCGCACTTTACTTCAAGGAAACGAAGGTCGTAAAGTGAGGAATCTTCACTTTCGTTGCTCCAGCGGGTGGTTTCGCTTGTGTAATTTTGGTCGATGGTGGCTGTGATTGTGAGGTCTGCTGTGCCGGTTGTCTCAAATTCAACCGACCAGTTGCCGCCCAATGAGGGGTGAGAGTAGACGGTGAGGATGCTTATGAAGAGATAGTACTGTTGGTTGGAGAGGGGGGCGACCCACCCTATGCTGTCAATCTTGCCGTTTTCATCTGTGTCTATGGGCTTGAAAGGCAATGGGGTGCCTGTTGAAAGGTCTAGAAGGGTGATTGAGGATTCTGCGGCCTCTTTTGGAAGAAGCGTGGTGGCTGTGATTCCTTGATAGTCAAGCTTTGATGAGATTGTGATTATCTTTTCAGACTTGGAGGGGGAAAGCTCGCTTGCCTCTGGTGCCGGTGTTTCATAGGTGAGCTCGATTGTGCCTTGTTCATCAATTGATAGGAGCTTGGTTTCGCCTTGTTCTTCCAGTTTTGTTGGTGAGACTGGGAGCGAGCTTTCAAGCTTGGTTATTGAGAGGAGACTTGCCTCTTTTGGGATTGGTGCCTTGAATGGCGATTGCTCTTGGAATGTCATTGTCCATTTGACAGGCTCGCCCACCCTTGCAGGGTGCTGGAGCAGGGTGAAGCTATCTGAAATTGATTGGTTTTCTGATTCGTTGAGGAAGGTTTCGTTTAGTGGAAGGGTTTCGTTTATGAGAAGCTCTGAATTGTTTAGAGGGAGGGTTTCATTGAGGGGAAGGAAAACGGATTCGTTGAGGGGGGTTTCATTTAAGGATTCATCGAAGGTTGTTTCATTGATGAGAAGTTCATCTGAGATTGTTTCATTCAAGGTTGGTTCTGGTTCGATGAGAAGAAGGGTTTCGGACTCGTTGATTGGGAAAGATTCGTTGAGGGGAGGGAATTCGGTTTCGTTTGCGATGGACTCATTGAAAGAGAATTCTGTTTGGTTTTCTTCTTGTGGGGAAACAACTGTTTCGTTAAGTGGGACATTAGTGTCATCTTCCGCAGTCTCGTTTGGAGAAGCTTCATCATCGGCTGTTTCGTTTGGGAGAATGGCTGATTCATCGGTTGTGGATTCGCCGGGGGTTGTTTCGTTGGCTAGGGATTCTGTTTCGTTTGGTCGGGGTTCTGTGGTGGTGATTTCATCTGTGAATGCTCCTTCTGCTGTGTCTATTTGGGAGACATTGGTGTTGTTGCCAAGAAGGAGGGAGATTGTTTCTGGGGAGCTGTTGCCTTTCAGCATGGCTTCAAGGCTGTTGAACTCTAGGGGAACTGTTAGCAACAGGAGTAAGGCTAATGCTGGCAGGAGAGCCTGGTATAATCTCGTTCCCACGGCGGACTAATCGGAGGGAAAGTATATAAAGGAGACGAGAGAAGTTTAGATGATAAAATGGCGCTTGGGAAACTTTCAAATGCTGCTGTGCCAATTTTCGCGCTCGTGCTTCTTGGCATCTGCGAGCTTCTTGCAATCGATTTGGCTGCCAACTTCATAGTGATTTACGGCTTTTCGGCAAATGCTGCATTCATCCTTACTTCAGGGGTGCTTGCGCTTTCAACCGCGCTTGTCCTGGTTTGGGCGGCGTTCCGCATGTCCGAAGGATGCCCTGAGACCGCGGAATGGATGGGAAACGGCGCGCTTGCGGGTTTTGCATCATCGCTTGCGATATGCGTGGCAATGGTTGCCGCGGCATATTTTGAAGCGGGCGTTGAGAAAATGATGCCGGGGGAAGCCTCAGGCGTTGACACGGTATCGAAAATCGCGCTTTACGGCATGCTGTCCATAATCGTGGTCCTCACCTATTCGGCTGCAGGCGCAGTCGCAGGCATTGCCGGCTGCTTGCTTTGCCGAATGGTGCGGGGGAAGGGAGAGGGAAAACCGGCTGAAACCCTTTCTTCCACGCTGTCCGAGGCAAAGAAGAAGAGCCAGCGCGATGAGGGCAAGGTGGCAAAAGCCGAGGCGAAAAAGCCGAAGTCAGCAACAGCCTGAGTGCTTCGGTTGGCAACTAGTTTTGGGAAACTCTTAATGGCGAGCCATTTTTGTTGTTAAGTTCTACCATGGCGCTTGCGCTGTTGATTGGGAAGAAAAAGAAAAGGAGGCGGGAAATTACGTAAGCTTGCAGGTTGCGGGTATCTGCTCGTCCGGATAGACCACTACCCCTCCGCCGGAGAGGATGTCCATCTTCACGATTTTTTTCGTTATCTGCACGCCACGCATCTTGAGGACTTCTATGGCGCTGCCCCTCTGCCCAGAAGGGTAAAGCACGCTGTAGATGACGATGATGCCGTCCGAGAGGAAGCTGACTGCCTCGCCCACGTGCTCGACGCGCGACATGCCGGTGTGCGTCGGGTTTGCAACCTCGCGGATGAGGAATGAGGTTATGTTCTCCTTCTCAAGGTAGCGGAAGAGCTGTTCCATATAGATGCGGAAGCGGCTCTCCTCGCCCGAGAATGCAGATGAGATGCTTGTCATCGAGTCTATCATCACCACGTCAGGCTTGAAGTCGCGGGGGAAGAATACCGGGTCGACCTCTATGAGGAGCTCCTTCTTTGCCTCGGAAAGGAGCGCCTCGACGCTTCGCGCAACATCAAGCGCGTTGAAGCGCTTTATTCTCATAATGCCTTCCTTCACGTATTTGCGCGGGTTCCAGCCGAACGACTCCATGTGGAGCAAAAGGTGCTCCTCCGGCTCCTCGAAGCTCATGTACAAGACGCGCTTTCCGAGCTTGCAGAAGTTTTCAGTCATCGAGAGGCAAAAGTTCGTCTTCCCTGAGCCCGGGCCGCCCTCCACGAGCACTGCCGAGCCGTGGGGTATGCCCTTGCCGATAAGCGTGTCAAACCCCTGCACGCCGGTGAAAATCTTGTCATCATAAGTGCCTGCCTTGGTTGGGGGCGGATTTTTCTCCAAGGGCTTTTGCGGTGCTGCGGAAACCGGGAATTCGGAATAGGGGACGGGCTTTCCTGGAGCCTTTTTGAGGCAGATGTCGCCTGGTGGGGGCTGTGCGCCTGCGGGCGGCTTCTTCGGGTAAACGTCGTCATCAGAGGATGCGGTCTTTTTGCCCAAAACCGGCTTTTCCGGAAGGGGCTTGCCTTTGTTTTTTTTGTCTGCCATATATCCACCTAACCGCTAAATTCTTTTAAGCTCTTCCTTGAGGAGCGGAAGCTGCCTGTTGATGCTCCGTATGAGGTCGCCGTATTTCTTGGTCTTTATGTGATAAGACATCTCATTGAGCTTGCCGTGCTGGAAATACTCCTTCTGGAGGTTCTGCAGCATCATCTCAAGGACAGCGCGCTCGCCCGCAAGCGAGCGTATCCTCGACTCGATGAGATGGTACCTTATGCGCTTCTGGAAGAGGAAGAACAGCACCCCCGCAGTCAAGGCGATTGCGAGCATGGTCTTCCAGTTTTCCTCTATGAAATTCTCTATGTTGCGCCGCGCGATTTCGACCACGGTCTGCGAGTGCGCGGCCTCGGCTTCGGCATCGTTCACCGCCTCGTAAGCCTGGCGGGCCACGCGCTGCGCCTCGTTGAACCTGCCGTCGGAAAACTCCTTTTTCGCCTGCGCCTGCAGCCGCTTCACGTCCGAAAGGTCTATGTTTTGCCCAACTTCGGAAATCCGCAGGTCAAGCGCACCAAGCTCGTCATTGGCGGAATAAGCCTGCCGCTCGAGATTCCGTATTTCCTGCGTCTTGTCGAAAACGAACGTGAAGCTCGGCCTGCCGCCCGAAAGCTCGAGCGCAGCCTGCCCCTCGAACCATTGCTCGCCGATGGCGTAAAGGTCGTCAGCCTGCCTGGCGTAGAAGCCGGATGCCCTCATCCTGGCAACCGACGCATTCGCCCGCTGCAGTTCCACGAGCGCGTCGCGGTAGCCCTCGCCGTGCGTGTAGTTCATCATGTCGTCGATTTCGCTCTCCTCGACGCTCTGGGCTGACGCCGCGCTTATGATTTCCGCAAGCGCGCCGGTCGTGTTGAGGTAGTTTATGCATATTGCCCGCATGTTCGCCCCGCCGCCCTCTCCCGCGGCATAAGCGCCGCCCGGAAAAAGAAGCGATAACGCAAAAAGGGTGATAATGATGGCTCGCTGCATACGTGAAGAACTCGTTAAACCCTTATTAACCTTTGTCTTGCCCGGCGCCATCGCGGCTTTCGAAGTAGTTGTAGAAAAGGATGGAAAAACCGACGAAAACCGCGACCGAGACGCCTGCCGCGTGCGGCAATCCGAGCCCGAACAGCCACACGAAAAGCGCGGCAAGCGCAACCGTGATTGCGGCTGCGCAGGTCAGTGCGGTCACTGCGTGCGGGACCGCCTTCTTGCGCACTATTGTTTCCTCGACGCTTTGAGCTGGGAGGTCTATTTCACGCGCGTGCATGAACTCCTTGCGGGCGGCCATGCTAATTTTCGGGATTTTCGGGGGAACCGCTCCTGGGGGCGGGGCAAAGCTTTCTTTCTTTGGCTTTGAAATGGTGCGCTTCGCCAAACGGGCTTTGTGGAACTGGCTTTCGCGCGGCTTTTGCTTTTTTATCCGCCCTGTTCTTTGCTGCGTTGGCTTTGGCTTTTTTGTTTTGGAAGAAGCCTTTTGACCAGCTGCCTTTTTCGAAGCCATTGCCCGCACCAAGCTCACTCGAAAGCTATGCTGCGCTCTCCGCTTTCGAAGTTAATAACCTTTACCTTCGCAGTCGCCCGGATTTCCTCCTCTATGCCCGTTGGGGGGAAGTCGCAGGAGATTTTGGCGGATGCTATCTCGGCGTTCAGGGGCAGCTTGCGCCCTGCCTTGTGGTTGCGCGCCGCGGCGGCGATTTCGTTTAGGAAACCTGCCTCGTGTTCGGCCTGCCCGTCAATCTCCTCTTTCTTTTCAAGTGGCCACTGCGAAAGATGTATGCTTCTGCCAGGGGTGAGGGATTGCCAAATCTCCTCCGAGAGATGGGGGGTTATCGGGGCGAGAAGCTGCGCGCACTCAAGAAGCACGCGCCTCATCGTATGCTGCGCGGCGGACTTGCTTTCCTGCCCGTAAATTTCCGGCTGGTAGAGCCTGTGCTTCACGTACTCGAGGTAGAAGTCGCAATACTCGTGCCAGAAGAAATCCTGTATTGCCTTTGCGGCATGGTGGAACTGGAAGGCTTCGAAATCATCGGTAACCTGCAGGCGAAGGCGGGCAAGCCTTGAGAGAACCCACCTGTCGACGATGCGGAGGTGCTTGCGTTCCTGTGCGGTTTGCTGGCTTTCCGAAGCGCGGTCTTTGCCTTGCTCGCCATGCTGCCCGGCATTGCCGCCGTAATCCGCGCAGGATTTCTCGACAAGTTTTGCTGCGTTGAGCATCTTGTTGATGAAGCTCTTGGAGTACTGCATGTCCTGGTAGGAGAACGGGCGGTCCTTCGCCATTGCCCCGGAGAGGGCGGACCATTGGCGCACGGCGTCTGCGGAATAGTCGGCAATCAGCTTGTCGGGCGCTATTATGTTGCCAAGCGATTTCGACATCTTCTTGCCGTCAGGCGCAAGCACGTTGCCGTTGAGGAGTATCTCCTTGAAGGGGGGCTTGCCCGTAAGCTCGGCGCACCTATATATAGTGTAGAAAGCCCAGGTGCGCACGATTTCCACGCCCTGCGGGCGAAGAGACGATGGGTAGACGCGCGAGAGGAATTTTTCGTCTTCAGGCCACCTGCCTATCGCAAGGGGAGTTATGCTTGAGTCCACCCAGCAGTCGCAAGTCGAAGCCTCTGCCGTGAGCTCTTCGCCATTCGCGCCTTTCTTTGTGGGCGTTTTCTGCGGGTCGAAGGGAAGCTCGCTCTCCTCCGCAGGGTAGGCTGCGCCGCTCTTCCTGTCTATCCAGAAAGGGATGGGCGTCCCGAAAACGCGCTGGCGCGAAATCACCCAGTCCCACTCCACGAATTTCGCCCAGTCCACCAAATATTGTATGCCGAAGTCGGGCGCCCAGCGTATCTTTTGCGCGTTTGCGATTATTTCATCGGACTTGCCGGTTATCTTGGCAAACCACTGCATTGAGAGGAGAAGCTCTATCGGCTTCTTGCAGCGGTCGTGCACCTTTACCACTTGGGGTAGCTTTTCGCTTTTGATGAGTTTGCCTTCCTGTTTGAAGCGCAAAAGAAGCTTCGCCTTCGCCTCCGCGGACTTGAGCCCGTCAAGCCCGCCTGCGTTTTTCAGCCGCCCATGCTCGTCCATTGCCTCTATTACCGGAAGCTTGTGCTTGTACATCCATACGACGTCCTGCTTGTCGCCGAACGTGCACACCATCACGACGCCCGAGCCGAACTCCTTGTCCACATCCGAATCGGGGAGGAAAGGCACCTCGGCGCCGAGCGCGGTGGTTATCTTTTCCGCGCCAGAGGAATTGTAGCGCCCGTCTTTCGGATGGTAAAGCACTGCGACACAGGCGTGCATGAGCTCGGGGCGCGTGGTCGCGATTGGGAGCGGCTTTCCGGAAAGCGTGAAATTGATGTGGTGTATTTCGGTGTCGCGCCCCGCCTCCTCGGTGTCGGTCTTGGCAAGCGCCGAGCAGCACGAGGTGCACCAGAAAACAGGGTGCTTTGCGCGGTAGATGAGCCCTTTTTTGTGCATTTTGAGGAGCGAGAGCTGCACTTTGCGGTGGTACTCCGGCTCCATTGTCCGGTATTCATACCTCCAGTCCGCGGAAAAGCCGAGAGACTTCATCTGCGCGCGCATTTTGTCTATGAACTCGTGCGTCCACTCGACGCAAAGCCTCCTGAACTCCTCTGGCGGCTTCCTTCCGTATTTCGCCTCCACCTTCGTTTCCGTGGGGAAGCCCTGGCAGTCCCAGCCTTGCGGGTAATAGACGCTGAAGCCGCGCATGCGCTTGTAGCGCGCGACAAAATCGAAGTAGGAATAGGAGAGCACGTGCCCCATGTGTAGCTCGCCCGAAGTGAATGGCGGGGGTGTGTCTATCGAGTAGACGGGCTTTGCCGTGTCGGACTCGTCAAAGTTGTAGGTGCCTTCCTTTTCCCACCACGCCTGCCACTTTCGCTCAACTTCCTTCCCGTATCTTTCGCAAATGGCCATACGAATTCCTCTCGGCGTGGCAAATTCTGCGCAGCAAGTTATATATTAATCTCCTCAAGAAGAGGCTTGGTTGCATGGACATAATCCAGGTAATAATCCTCGGGCTTGTGCAGGCGATAACTGAGTGGGTGCCGCTTTCCTCCAAGACAATGGGCGCCATCGTCTACTTGCAGTTCTTCGGGGGCGAGCCGGAAAAACTCATATCCGTGCTTCTCTATCTCCACATGGGCACGCTTGTCGCCGCAAGCCTGTACTTCCGCAAGGAAATCGCAGATATTGTGAGGAGGCTCTTCGCCTCGCTCCATCATGTCGAGCTTCTCAAAAAGAGCAAAATAGGCTTCCTAGCATCCGCGCTTGTGATGACTGGGATCGTAGGCATCCCGCTTCTTGCCATCGGACTTTTCCTGCTGCCAACCCTCGACGCCTCGCTCGTCATCATCATTGTCGGCGCTGGCTTGGTGGCAACCGGCTTCCTCCTCTCCACGCAGCACAAGCACCGCTGGAGGGATGCGGAATCTGCGACTTGGGAAGACGGCCTGTTGGTCGGGGCGATGCAGGGGATATCGGTGCTGCCCGGGGTGTCGCGCGCAGGCACCACCACGACCGGGCTCATATGGAGGGGGTTTGACGCCAAGAACGCCTTCCTCCTAAGCTTTCTCCTATCAATACCGACCGTGTTCTGCGCCGAGGTTTTCCTCTGGGGAATGCAGGGGGGCGTTTCGGCAATACCTGTCGGGGAGGGCCTTGCGCTTGCCGCCTCAAGCTTCGTGTTCGGCTACCTGACAATCGGGGCGCTCATCTCGCTTGCGCAGAGGATAAACGTCTCCTCGCTCGCCTTCGTTTTCGGGATAATCATGATTGCGGCGGGGCTGATTGGCGCTGGATGAAAACCGTAAACATCACCCGAACCGCAGTACTGCGCGGGTTTGTGCCTGTGCGGTTGTTGTTGGGCTGATGGGCGCGGGATAAGCAACTCGCGTCGGATTGCGCCTCAAGCTGGCTGTTGCGGGATTGATGGCGCAGTGTGAGGAAAATCAGGCTCTTATTTTCATGCCGTCCTTTGCGGCAATCGTGCGCACGCCCGAGGCTTTTGCGATTTTTTTCGCCTCTTTTTCAGGCCCGGAGAGAATGAGCTTTCTGCCAAGGTGCGTAAGGATTGCAAGCTTTGGCTTCGCCTCGGCAAGAAGCCTGATTGTGGTGTCGCTGTTCATGTGCGCGGGTATGTCGTCGGCTTTTGCCTTGAGGTTGTTTGCTATTAGCGCATCGCAGCCCGCGTAGTGGCGCGCCATGCCCGCATAGTATTCTGTGTCGGACGTGTAGCCTATCTTCTTGCCGCCCATCTCAAGCGTGAAGCCGAAGCCGGTCGCGTCTTCGTGCCTTACCGGAGCGGGAATGAGCGTTGCGGTTTTCCCGCGTGCGCGGATTGCAATCGGATGCCCGTAGAGCGCCTCATGCGCGCACGCCACCTTGCCTAAGTGGTAGTGTGTTATGCCCTTGTCGCCGAACTCGTCCCCCTCAATAACGGTTTTCGAGCCGATGAACGCGCCCTTCTTCGCAGTGGCATGGTCGGTCATCGCCTCGGCAAGTATGCCTGCGTCGTTCGTGTGGTCGACGTGGTTGTGCGTCACGACAAGCGCGTCAATTTTGCGAGGGTCGAAACCGAATTCCTTGCAAGCCACAAGCGCGCCAGGCCCCGGGTCGACGTAAATATTTAGGCCGCCCAGTATGCAGAAGCCAGCGGTGCGGCGCAGCTGCGAAATCAGGTTGAACCGCCCGCCGCCAGTTCCGAGGAAAAGGATCTCCACTCAATGCCTCCTTGCGAATGCGGCTGCGAATGGCGCGGGCGGGAATGCAATCGCTGCCATCGCGAGATGGCAGGGGCGCGGGCGGTGCGTGCGCATGACCATGTCAATGCCTCCTTGCGAATGCCGCTATGAAGGGAACGAGAAGAAGCGCGAGGGCAAGCGGGCAGGGGGGAGGCGGGGCGCCTGCTGCGGATGCCTTTGCCGCGATGTCCTCGACAATGCCTGGCTCGACAATCGTCACGCTCCCGCGCTTCTCATAATTGCCCCCTTCGGAATCCGACCAGCGAAGCGTTATCGGGTGGGTGCCTGCGGGAAGGGCAATCTCGACATCGCCTGCAGCGGAATGCCTGCCCCCGCCCACTTCCAAGGAAGGGGAATAAAGCGAGCCCGAACTGGAAAACGATAGCTTGGTTGAAAGCCCGCCTGAAGGCTTTTTCGTGGTCACGACCGACGAGACCGATAGCGAAGGGGCGGCAAGCACGGCAACAAAAGCGCCCGCCGAGTCGGACACCCCTGACGCCGGGCTTTGGCTTGCGAACAGCAACGCCTGCATTGTGCCTTCCTCAGATGGGATGAAAATAAACTCGACTTCCTTTGCCGAGTCGATTCGGGCGGACACCTCCTGCCGCCTGCCTCCTGCCGAAAACTGCAGGTAGATGTCGGAAGGGTAGCTTGATGCGCTTACCTTCGCGCGCGCCGAAGCCTGCCTGCCGGAAAAAGCCTTGTTGGGAAGCGAGAAAGACTCTATCTTGAGGGCGGACGGCTTGTCGCTGACGCTGTATCGCAGGCGGGCAAACCCGCCGCCCTCCATCGCGGCATAAGCCTCATGCTCCCCGTTCCCCTGCGCAACGAATGGCACTTCGACGAAGCCTGAGCCGATTGCAAGCGGGATGACCGCGCTTCCTGGGATGTGCACGCTCGCCTTCTTCCCAAGGCGCGACGGCGGCGCCGAGAGGAACACGCTCCCCTGCTCGCCTGACAAGAACGACTGCCTGGAAAGCGCGGCTGAGAATGCGGGTTTTTTCGAAAGCGAGGGGTCTATCGTCATCTCGACCGTGCGCCTTGCAAGGTAGGGTGAATTTACGGTGAGCGGGCAGGTGTAGACATAATTGGGCGCAAGGCTGGATGGCGAGGCTACCTCCCATGTGGCTGAAGCCTCCTGCCCCGGGCGGAGAATCAGATATTGCATCCCGCCCTTCCCGCCGGTGATTCGCATTTCCGACTCGCCACGGCAAGACGAGAGCGTCGCAGCCACCACCCGGTAATCCGCCCCCCTGATTGTCACATGAACCATGGTTGACTCGCCAGTGGGAAGCCGCGCCTCGGCCGCCCCGGCAACATAGCCCGAAATGGGCGGAAGGAACGATACGTCGCCCAATATTATGTTGTTGGCAAGAAGCCCGTCGTTGCTGTCGGTCTTCCAGACAATCTGCGCGTTAAGGTTGGTCACGCGCGCGACCAGGCGCGATTCGCGCGAAAGCTCGGCCTGGCGCGAAACCTCGATGTGGAGCGCGTCAAGCGCCCCGACCTCAAGCCAGGTCGCATCCACCGGCACCCATTCCCCGATGTAAGCCTCGTTCCATGTGTGCCCCACCCAGCCTTCCCTCCGCTCGTCATAGGCATAGCCTGAGAGATAGCGGACGGGTATGCCTTCCGCGCGCGCGAGCGCGGCGAAAAGCGTCGCATACTCCACGCATACGCCCTTGCCATTCTCAAGCACCCACAAGGCGTCCCGCTCGTTGCCGGTTTCAGAATCAGTGTAGTTGATGTGGCTGTTGACGTAGATGGCTAGCCGCGCCACTTTTTCGAACGGGTCGCTCGCCCCGGCGGTTATCCCTTTGGCAAGCGCGGAAATCTTCGGGCTCCCGGACTGCGTCCTTTCGGTCGGCTCAATGTAAGCACGGTATTCCTGCGGCACGGAGTAGCTGTCTGGAAGTGCGGGGGTCGCCCGGTAGGTGGTCTTCACGGTGAAAACTTTTGAGTACTTGAAGGAGTTGCCGGGATTTTTCGCAAAAAGCGGGATGAAGTTGTTGCCTTCGCGGCTCATGACAAGCCGCTCGCCGATGTCGGAAACCTGGTAGGGGGACTGCCTTGGAACCGAGAGGTTCGCCTGCAGGTCGACTATCGTGCCGGATGTCGTGAAGATTGTCCCGTTCTCGTGTATTGTGATTGTCGCGGTTGAGGCAAGCGGTATTTCGCCTAGAAGCTGCGGGAAAGAAAGCTGCGCGAGGATGACGAGGAAAATGAGCGCCGGAAGCCGTGTTCGCATGCGCAGGCTACGGCATGATTTTATTTAATTGTATGCTGCGCCGCAGGCGAGCTGTGCGATGGGCTTCTTTGCGGCAATCTTCCCAGTTCTGGCGCACCGGGCGGGGATTTTGTTTTGCAGCTTTCCCAAAGCCAACCGGCAAAGCCGCCAGGCGGGGGATTTCCCCTTCGCCAATCCCCCCATTCCACGCTAAGCCAGGAACTTTTTCTTGGCTATTTTTTCCCTTAAGTAGTCGCCAACGAACGAGAGGCGCGGACCCTGCAGGGCGTCCTGCTCGAGCTTTTTCTTCGTCTTGAGCACGGTCTTAAGCTCGTTCACCCAGTCCTTGTGGTGGGCTATCCAGTCGTAGGAGAGCATCTCCTCGGCGCGCTTGATGTCGACCTCCTTCGCGTTTATGGTGAGCTGCCCGAGGAATTCGTAGTCCTTTATGTCCGCCATAGTCACGCCGACGAATTTCGCCTCGGGCGTCGCGATGTCGCTTCCGAGGTAGGCGAGGTTCATGCTTCCGGTCTTTATCGCCCAGTAGATATACCATCCCCACGCGTCGCAGTCGGTGAAGCAGTAGACCGGGAGCTTTTTGCTTGCGAGCTTTCTGATGAGCCTGCGGCAGCCGCGCGATGCCTGTCCCTTGGGGGTTATCAGTATGCAGTTCTCCTTCTTCCAGTACTTGTCCTCGTTCAGCCGCTGCCACATCGCGTCCTTCTCAACAACGAGCACATAGTCGGCGTCAACATCGACAAAATCCATCCCGTTGTCGACATCGGAAGGGATCATCCAGCCGCTCCTGCCCTGCTTGGTGCAGTCTATCACGGTCTCGTCCCCGCCGAACCTGTCGCGTATGGTGAGCGGGCCCGCTACAACGCCCTTGCGGTCGGTGTTGAGGTTGAGGTCCTCGCGCTTGACGTTGAGCGAGACCTCCAAATCCTCGACAAGCGGATTGCTTTCCGACTGCTCGGAGAAAAGCTCCTCGTCAAGGTTGTCGCCAAGCGAGAACTTGAGCTGGTAGTAAAGACCTCGTATGGACGTGTGCGCATTCTCCTTGAGGAATTTCTTGCACTTGCCGGCGATTGCGACGGTCTGCATGAACTTGCGCGCCTGCCCGACGTTCACAAAGCGCCTCTCCTCGGTTTTGTCGCCAAGCCGGATGTAGCCAACGCCGGAATCGTAGACTATGTTGCCCTTGCTCCGAAGCGCGGTGGTGAATGTCGGGGTGCTTTCGCTGTTTATCTCGCCCAGCATGTCCAGCCCCAGCTTTTCGAGCTTGCCTGCCACTTCCTTGTCTTTTGCGCCAGCCATCAACAACACCTAAATATTCGGCATGTGCCAATCACGCGCCTGCCTTCATCCGCACCAATCGCGCGCCTGCCATGAAAATCCCTTTTGCATTATTCGTCTATGTCCTCTTCCTCTTCGATGCCGTTCTTGCCGTTTCCGTTCGTTCCCTCGTCCTCATCGCCGTTCTCAATCTGCCCCGAGTATTTTGTCTCGATTAGGTGGACGAGCTTTTTCTCTATTTCAGATGGTTTCCCCTTGCCTGCAAGCTCGGGCAAATCGCGCGAAAGCTGGCTCACGTAGCGCAGTATCGCCTTCTTCCGCTCAGCCCTGTCGCGCTCGCGGTGCTTGCCTGAGAGGTAGCGCTGCAGGTCGCGCGCAGCCTCCATCACCGCGTTCTTTATCTCCTGGAGTATCTCCTCGTCGTTTGAAATCGCCTGCTTGCCTGCCGACGTGTAGGGCACGTAGACGCTGGAAATGTTGACAAAAACGCTCAATGGCTCCTCTTCGAAATTCCGAAGCTTGTAGCGCTTCCACTCAATCGCCTTCACCGCCTCGGTGATTGCGCAGCCCGAGTTGTCGAAGAGAAGCGGCGCGCGGTTGGCGTAGCGTATCACTTCGCTTGCCGATTGCTCGCCCGCAGATTTGCCTGCGCCCCCGCCATAGGCGAGCGCGGCTTCCACCATGAAGGGTATGCCTCCCTTGAAAATTTTCGGCGAGCGCTCGGTAACCACCACGAATTCGGGCGCAAGTATGTTCTTGAGGGATTTTTCTATCTGTTCGGTGCCAATCGGCTTCACGGAATCGGTCGCGGGCGCAATCCATTTCGCCTGCTGGAATG
>Ga0209835_1001266_pt1 | contig 14443 bp, 15 predicted proteins | sample LakKivwa52mmetaG_FD_184138 | JGI IMG/M metagenome (GOLD analysis project Ga0209835, IMG submission 184138) | Anoxic lake water microbial communities from Lake Kivu, Rwanda to study Microbial Dark Matter (Phase II) - Lake Kivu water 52m metaG... | ecosystem: Environmental > Aquatic > Freshwater >...
ACTATAATACTTTCGTTTTTGTTCTGCAACTTTTTCTTTGTTTTCATTTCTATATGTGTTTACATATTCTTTTTTTTGTATCTGATTTTTCAAATAATTGGCTGAATCATATTCTTTTTTCTTTTTCTTTTTACATTCCACACATGTTGCCACCCTATTTGGTCTTTTGATATTAGATTTAAATTTTGTTATATCCGTAGTTTCACAATATTGGCATTTCATATGTCCTCTTTTTAATGAGTGAAAGGTATTATACAAATATTTATATAAATTCTTTTCACTTTTATAAAAATTATTGACTTTTTATTTTCCATAATATATATTATAGTAAATTAATAGGAGGGTTTATGGATAAAACATCGTTGGGTGACCGCATGAAAGAATACGAGAATGTTACTCGTAACAAACTTATTAGACGAACACCTGTAATTATTAGGTTGGACGGAAAAGCATTTTCCACTCTCACGAGTAAGATGGACAAACCATATGATAATGATTTTAAAGATATCATGATGAAAGTTTCAGAATATCTTGTTGAAAACATTATGGGTTGTAAGTTAGCATATGTTCAGTCAGATGAAATCAGTTTGCTACTAATTGATTATAATACACTGGAAACAGAAGCATGGTTCGATAATAATATTCAAAAAATTGCATCGGTATCTGCGTCTATGGCAACTGCTAAATTTAATGAGATTTATCGTAATATTAGTGAAATTAAAAAAGTTGTTGATTTCGGACTTTTTGATTCCCGTGTATTTAATTTACCCAAAGAAGAGGTGTGTAATTATTTCATTTGGCGCCAAAATGATGCCACCCGAAATTCAATTCAAGGATTGGGTCAAAAAGAATTTGGTCACAAGGAAATGCATGGTAAAAATACCAGCCAAGTGCAAGACAAACTAATGCTTGAGAAAAATATCAATTGGAATGATGTTGATACGTATTTTAAGCGTGGTGGGTGTGTTTATCGTGGTGTTAACTATCAACGAATTGTTAGAAGTGAACCCGTATATGATGATCCTAATTCATTTGTCCCATCTAAAACAATACAAGTTTCTGGTATTGGATATAGAAGAGAGATTATTGTTGATAATGATATCCCTGTATTCACTCAAGATAGAGAATATATTGATATGCATATTTATGAAATTGTACAGACGTCTATATTGGATAAATATATGACACGGGGCAACAGTATTCTTACGCCTAAAGTATTAGTTGATGCAGCGTCTGCATTATTGGAAGAACCAACCTATGATGTTTTTAAGGATCCATGTATGAATATAATTAGTACAGCCGAGTCTAAAGAATTAATAAATGTTGCGTCAACCATATTGGAGGAACCTGAAAATGAATAAACTTATATTTGATCAAGACACACAAAAGGGATACGAAGTCGTGCCGATGGACGATGTAGTTCCGAATATTGAAAGTGTATTGGCTGAGGCAATACGAAATGGGCATTATGTAGCAAGCACAACATATTACAGTCCAGATGCTATAACCGAGAAGTTGTTTGCATCTATTGTTGTTGATGACGAATTATACTATAATGTTCCTATAACTCGTCACGGAATGGATATGAACCTTATGCAAGACTGTTACCAGGTTAATTTCGAAAAAAATGGTGATGATATATGGGATACGGTTGAAGGTCAGCCGGATAACTTTATGACATACCTTCGCACAAATAATATTGGTGAAGTGTATCTTATAGGCAACAACTACAAAGGAAATATCCTGAACACCTATATCGGATTGACACGAGCCAAATATAATGTTGTATTGGTTACTGATGCAGTAAATAATCTAACAGATTTTATTTTGGATAAGTTTAAGGAATATGGTGAAAAATTTAAGAATCTTCGATTTTTGACCACTAAAGAAGTTATAGGAGAGTTGAGTGCGTAAAATACTTATTTTGGATGATGATGATAATAGACATGAACAGTTTGCAAAGAAATATGCAAGCGAAAATCTTGTCCATGTTCATACATCGACTGATGCTATTGATGAGCTTAAAATTAATAAGTTTGACTATGTATTTTTGGACCATGATTTAGGAGGAACAATAATGTCCTCCTCTGGTCCAGGAACGGGATATGAAGTTGCTGAATGGATTGCGAATAATGAAAATGGTATACCACTAAAAGCAGTTATACTTCATTCGTTAAATCCTCCTGGTAGGAAAAATATGTATAATGTATTGTATTCTAAAGGTGTTAATGTTATGGAATCGCCTTTTTTGTGGAGATAAGTTATGAGTTATGAAACAAGACATAAACGACTAGTTGACATGGGCATATATCCAATAACTGAAGAAGATAGATTAAAATATCATGGTCTGTTAGGTAGTGAAATTATTAGTATGAAAATTGAAGAACGTCTTAATAGATCAAAAGCAAAGGAAGTTACTATGAATTATGGAATTGTAACATCAAACATCCGAACTGAACTCAAAACATACCTTCAGAAAAGTGGTTTAAAATCTCTTGTATTGGGTGTGAGTGGGGGTGTGGACTCGTGCCTTGTCAGTGTTTTGGCTAGACCTGTGTGTCGTGAACTAGGTATCCCTCTTATTGGTCGATCTATTATTATTGAAACAAACAAACAAGATGAAATTGATCGTGCTCGTGCAGTTGGAAAGTTGTTTTGTGATGATTTTAAAGAGGTAGATTTGACGGACATGTATAAAGTTATTCGTGATACTATTAATGGCTTGGAAGATATGCCATACACATTTGAAGATGATTATAGAACTCGTGTTCGTCATGGAAATTTTAAAGCAAGAATGAGAAATGGCTTATACCTTTATAATCTTGCATATGCTAATAATGGAATGGTTATTGGTACAACAAATGCAACGGAATATGAACTTGGATATTACACTGTTGCTGGTGGTGATGGATCAGTTGATTATGAACCTATTGTTGGATTATGGAAGAGTGAAGTGTATGAATTATGTGAATGGTTAATCCAATATGAACTGAAATCTAATGAAGAAATATTGGCTGTTAAGTATTGCTACGAATGTGTTGCCACAGCTGGGCTTGGTGTGTCTGTTGGTGATCTTGATGAACTAGGTAAAACATCATACAGTGAAGTTGATTACATTTTACAAAATCCTAAAGAGTTTCCTGATGATGTTATCACGAACCGTCGAAAATCTGCGGAGTTCAAAAAATATATACCAATATCATTGAATAGGTGGGATATAATTTAAACAAAAGGGAACTATGACAGTTCCCTTTTTAGTATGTCTTCTATATCATTAAATTCTGTATATGGTATACGCAATAATTTAATATTATTGTCTTGGCAATATTTTGATTTTATATTATCTCTGTTTTTTCTTACTGATAATGGGATACATTTACCGTTATATAATATTTCTTGAAAATGATGCTCCCCATCATATTCTATACACATATTTAATATTGGTATATAAAAATCAAAGGATAATGGTTTAATATTAACACACTGTTCGAACTTCTTTTCTCTTTGGTATTGTATATTATTTTGTTTTAAGTATAATCTTATACGGTTTTCCCCTTTAGATTCTCTACATATTGGACAACCAACACCTTTTAAGTGGTGACAAGTATATTGTTCTACTATACCATGTATAGGGCATATAAATCGTAGTTTATCGTGTGTTTTTGCATACTCGGTGATACTATAATCGTATTTATCAAAATTGGCTATTTTTGCTCTACATATAATTTCATTTAATGATAATCTTTTAGATATTCCATTTGAAATACTTCTACATTTTGGACACCCATCACGTCTATTTAAGTGATGATCGGGAGTTTGATAAAAGTGCTCTTTACATGTATTGCAATATATTTGTATATTTGTTTTAGCATTTATATATTTTGAAGTTGTATAATCGTATTTATTACCATGTATATGTGTTGATCGAAATATAAATTTTTCGGTAGTCATATCCCTATTTGAACATTTAGGACATCCTTGCCCACTATGTATATGATGTGACGGTGTTTGATAAAAGAATGTATTACATTGTTTACAAAATATTTTAATTTTTGATTTAGCATTAATATATATTGATTCATCATATCCAAATTTATCACCGTGAATTAGTATCGCTCTATTAATAAATTCATTAGTAGTAATATTTTTACCCATATTTGCTCCTGGCCGAGGTATGTGTGAAATGAAGTAATCTTTAAGCCAGTAAAGAAATGGTTTCGAACCCACTGTCCTTCATTATTTTATATTTATATATTTTCTTGACTTTTAATGTGAAATCAATTATATTTAAACATAATATATTGGAGGAAGTATTATGGAAAACTTTCGTATTGGATTATTTGGTGGAAGCTTCGACCCTATTCATAATGGTCACATACATGTTGCTGAAAAACTATTAGAGTTAGGAATCCTGGATATAATTCAATTTACTCCGTCGTATGTATCATATCACGGTAAATCGTATAATGCTTCACCTAAACACAGAATAGAATTAATTAGTGAGGCTATTAAAGATTCAAAATATAGTAAAAGTTTAATGATTAATACATTTGAGATTCATAATTCTATGTCTACATGTACATATGATTTTATTGATAAATATTTACATCAAGAACGAAATGATATATTCAATCACAATATAGAATATTACTTTATTGTTGGTGCTGATAATGCTAAAGTTATTCATACATTCAAGTATTCAGACAAATTAATAAATCGCATACCGTTCATTGTTGTTAATCGTGGAGATGTTAATATTAATGATCTCGACTGGTGTAATAAGGAACCGCACATTATCGTAAACATCGGAAATAAATTCTCTGATTGTTCATCAAGTAAGATTCGGGACATCATTAAAAATATTGATGATGGGGTTCCTGATAATTTTTTTGATGATATGTGTAGTCCGAGTGTGTTCGAGTATATCAAAAAATACAACCTATATAGGAGTTGAAACAACTATGAAAATGATAAGTACAAAAGTTCTCAAGAAAACTAAATTTCTTGAAATGGTAGTGACTAACTATGTGAATAAGAAAAATCATTTATCTCAATGGTGGTGGGTTCGTAGACCTAAAGGTGTTAAGGCTGTTGTTATAGTAGCAATCACCGATGATAATAAATTGGTTGTCACAAAAGAATACCGTGTGCCAATCAAAGGTTATGAAATAGGATTTCCTGCGGGACTCATAGACCAAGACGAGTCACCCGAAGATGCAGTTCGTAGAGAACTGGAGGAAGAAACAGGTCTTAAAGTTGACGAGATTTTACATATCTCTCCTGCTGTCCTCAGTTCTGCGGGACTTACCGATGAAGCAGTACACTTGGCATATGTTAAAGTGTCAGGGGAGCCTAATAAAGACAAGTTAGAAGCATCCGAGGACATCGATACATATATCCTCAATAAGGACGAAATAGGTGCTCTATTGAACGATACAACGAATAGTATTGGGAAAGTAGCATATTCTATTATGAGAACATTTTCAAAATATGGTGTAATATAACTATTGACTTTTGAATTTCTATAATATATTATGTTAAATTATGAATATTAACTTAAACTGAAAAGAGTATATAATGCATTATGTAATTAATTCACTTTTGGATACCGATCTGTACAAACTTACTATGCACCAAATTGTGCTTCACAAGTTTCCTGGTGCATATGCAAAGTATAGATTTAAATGTAGAAACAATATTAATTTAGTTCCATATAAAGATGAAATCGAAAAAGAATTCGATCATCTATGCACTCTTCAACTTAATGAAAGTGAAATTCAATATCTAAGAACACTACCATTCCTTACAGATGACTATGTAGATTTTATGGAAGATTATCGCCCCAAAAGACGGTTCATCCATGTTGATATAACAGATGGTGTTCTTGATATATGGTTTGATGGACCAATTCTTCAAACTATGCCATTTGAAATTTGGGTATTGAGAATTGTTAATGAAGTATATTTTAGAAATATTATGCGTAACAGTATGCTGGTATATGGAAATGGTACAACTCGTTTATACGATAAAATTCTTACTCTTAACAACTATATGAATGAAAACACTACAAATGTTTTTAAGTTAGTTGATTTCGGAACCCGTCGTTCTTTTAGTGGTGCCTGGCATAAGACAGTAACGAATATTCTCAAAAATAATTTAACAAAAGATGTTTTTGTTGGAACCAGTAATGTTTTACTTGCTAAAGAGTTAAACCTTACACCTATTGGGACTTTTGCACATGAGTATGTGCAAATTTTTCAGGGATTAGGAATATGTCCAATTGAAGATAGTCAAAAGGTCGCTCTCCAAACCTGGGCAGATGAATATCGTGGTGAACTCGGTATTTGTTTGAGTGATACTTTAGGTCTTAATAAATTTCTTAAAGATTTTGACCTTTATTTCGCTAAACTATATGATGGTGTAAGGCATGATAGCGGTGATCCGTTTTATTTTGCTGATGCAATAATCGAACACTATAATAATCTTGGTATCGATCCTAAAACCAAATCAATAGTTTTCAGTGATGGTTTAGATGTTGAACTTGCAATAGAAATTGCCGAACACTGCAAAAATCGTATTAATGTAAGTTTCGGAATTGGAACAAATTTAACAAATGACCTCGGGTATGAGCCTCTTCAAATCGTTATCAAGATGGTTGAATGTGGTATAACTAAAGATGATATGAGACCCGTTGCTAAACTTTCTGATTCTCCTGGAAAGACTATGTGTGAGAATGATGTATATATTAATTATCTGAAAGATGCAATAAAATGAATAATGACAGTATAAAGACATTAAATGATGCAGTTGAAATTAGTTCCTGAATGTAGTAGAAGAATTATAAAAATGAGGAATGTTGTGGCAGTGGATAGGTTATAATTGGAAAAATATATAAATAATCTTATAACCGATAAATTTGACTTTCGTAGGGAATAATATGACACAGAAATTTACATTTATATCTTTTAAAAACGAATCACGTTGTGAGTCGTTGTGCCATATAGCACCCAGTGCGGAACTCCCAGGAGAATATAAATAGTTAGAATTTAGAGATTAAACAGTTGCATCGATCAAAGAGTTCTAACAAAAAAGTTGGAACTCTTTTTTTTTACTTGACTTTTAAAATGTTTTAATGTATATTATGTGGGTTATTTGAAATGGTCGGGTGGCGGAACTGGGATACGCATTGCGCTTAGAACGCAACGCCCGTGAGGGATTGAGAGTTCAAATCTCTCCTCGATCACCAAATATATGGCTCGGTGGTGGAATGGAATACACATCTGTCTCAAGAACAGACTCTTCGTAAGGAGATTGAGGGTTCAAGTCCCTCCCGAGCTACTAAATAGAAAGTGATGTATGATAGATAAAAAGCAATATGCTTTAGATAAGTGGATTTGTTGTAAAATAACGGATTGTCATAATTGCCCAACAGATGATTGGGAATCAATGACTAAATGTATAGTATGTAACCGTAACAGACAACCAGTTCAAAAACAAAATAACTATAATTGGTTTAAACACCAATAGATCTTTGACATGATATTATTTAATGGAAAGTACCGCTGAATGGTCGGCAACTGGGCCTGAACCCCAGGGGGGCTGAAATATGCTCGGAGTTCGATTCTTCTACTTTCCTTATTATTAATTTTTTAATGGGGCTGTAACTCAGTTGGGAGAGTGTTACCCTTGCAAGGTAAAAGTCGCAAGTTCGAATCTTGTCAGTTCCACCATTAAAAATAAAAAAGTTCTTGACTTTTCTGTTGGAATGAATTATATTAGAAGTGTTCTTTAAAATCGAGTACTTCTTGCTGGGGGGTCTGATATGGCGAAACCCTATTAGAGTACGAGGAAGCTGAAAGTATTATGTGTGACTACATAAAAGGATAGGTGTTTACAGCCGATTGGTCATCGGTAATTGGAAAACTACCAATACCCGGCAGAAAGTACTCGATATGTTCTTTGAAATTACAGTTCGATTGAAGATTGATTGCAGCAACAAATTTAATTTTTTTGCCAAATAAAAAAAGAAAAATTCAATCTGTATCGGACCGTATATTATATAAAGTAGTAGGTAGGCTTAGAAGTAGCCATCCTTTAATGAGTAGGACGAACTACCCAAAGTGCGATATGCAACAAAACATCTATAGCAATGCAAGGTGTACAGTTGTGATGTGCTGCGGGGCAAATAGGAGTAAGTGAAGTTAATGACTTCCACATATAGAAAGGGACGTCTATATGTAGGTTCTTTTGGTGTAGCAACACACTATTTTATTTATTAGATGAGTTAATGTATAGGGGAATAATGAGGCAAATCGATTTTAGCTAGCCCGTTATGTAGAGGGATTGCAACTAATACGAAGTACCCTGGAGTTAGACACATATTTTGATTGCAATTGAAATATGCCCTTTAACTTATCTTTATTCTTTGAAATGTAAACTTATTTTAGTCTCGTTGAAGATCGATTACAGCAATAGTCAATATGCAATGGGAGCACGTAGCGAGGGTTCGATTCCTTCTGCCCCGATTTTACCGGGGTATAGTGTAGTGGTAGCACACGTTAACGTTAGGTCTGTACGAGACTAAAATAAGTTTATATGGCCTGTTCGTCCAGTGGTTAGGATACAAGAATTTCACTCTTGCGACAGGGGTTCGATCCTCCTACAGGCTACCAATATTAGATCTTTGAAATATACGAATGAAGAAGTATTACAGCAAAAAATCAAGCAACAAACTTATAATTTGTAGTAGCTGACAAAAGTACTTCTGTTTCGTATTTAAATTTAAAGTTTATGAAGATTGGCTACAGCAAAAACAAAAAATTGTAGGTTCGAGTCCTGCATTCCCCACATTTACGGGGAATTGGCGCAATTGGTGACGCAAACAATCAATCTGTTAAACTTTATTTATCTGCGAGATATTATTTTATGGGGGGTGTGATGGAATTATCACAATTGAGTTCGAATGTTATATGTGCATTTGAAAAAGGATATCGAGTAAACTCTAAAGGTGACGCTATTAGTCCTTATGGTGGTAGAATATTGAGACTTGGTTATAGTTCGAATAAAATTTCTAAATACCGGTATTATGTATTTACTATCAAGAATTATGATAATGATAGACGAACCGTACTAGTTCATAAATTGGTAGCATATCAAAAATTTGGTATTGATGCATTTAAAGATGGTATACATATTCGGCATTTGAATGGAAATTCGTTAGATAATTCATATGATAACATTGAAATAGGTACAGCGTCATCTAATATGATGGATAAACCCAAAGAAGTTCGTGATAGATGTTCGATAACAGCATCAGCACAAGTTAGAAAGTTTACCGATGACGAGGTGTTGGAAATGAAAGAAAAGCATAAAAACGGTGTGACATATAATGAGTTGATGTCCGAATACGGAATCACTTCTAAAGGTACTATGAGTTATATCATTAACAATAAGTACAAGACCGTTAAAAAATAAAAATTATATGGGTGTAGGATAGTCTGGTTATTCCGCCTGGTTTGGGACCAGGAAATCGGGAGTTCGAATCTCCCCGCCCGTACCATTTATGGGGATATAGATTAATTGGATAAATCGCTCCGCTACGAACGGAGAGACTTGAGGGTTCGAGTCCTTCTATCCCTACCACTGATTAGGAGAAATTATGAGTTTAACGAGTTATGTTCAAGATTATATGGATTATCGGTGTGTATGCGATAAACCAGGAAGATGCCGAATAGGTGACGAAAAATATAATGTGCTCACATGTGGTGTAATTGGATTACTCAATATTGAAAATGCTAGAGTAATCAACGGTAAAATAACATGTGAAGCATGTGGTAAATTGATATATGAATGTACACGATAATGATACATGGTGGCTGTAGCTCAATTGGTAGAGCACTGGATTGTGGTTCCAGTCGTTGTGGGTTCAAGTCCCACCGGTCACACCAAAATCTATAGGGTAGTACCACGCCACTCTTATAAGGTGGACATGTGTAATTGGTACGTTGAAAATGTGGGTTCAAGTCCCACCTACCCTACCAATGTGTAAAGTTCGAATCTAATTTATATAAATACATATAAAGGAGATTTGAACTTATGAATAAGTCTGATAATTCGTATGTGTTGAGATGGACAAAGAAAATAAAGGCCATTGAGTTACTAGGTGGTAAATGTGAGCACTGTGGTGAAATTAATATTTTTAAATTATGCTTTCATCATAATGTTTCTAAAGAAAAAGAAGAATGTATTAAAAATTTAAGTACATACAGATGGAGTGTTATAGAACAGGAACTATTAAAATGTACATTATTATGTAATAATTGTCATTTCGAATTACACCAAATTATAGATAATAGTAAAAATGTATTAAATAAGAAAACATTTTTAGAGTTTAAAAATAAATTTAAATGTGATGTGTGTGGATTTGATAAATATAGTTCGTCTTTAATATTTCATCATACACATGATAAAAAATTTCAAGTGTGTAAGGTTACTGGCACATATAAGACATTGAACATGCTAACGGAAGAAATAAAACATGAATTGGATAAGTGTAATGTTCTCTGTGCTAATTGTCATATACAAGCACATACAGATATTAAAAGATTTGATATGTTAAAACACGAAATATACAATAGGGTAGGAAGTCATAAAGAACGGAGAACACCATTAGATAAAGACGAGATATTAAAAATGTATAATAGTGGAATGAGACAAACAGATATTGTTGCTCATTTTGGGTGTGCAAAGTCTACAATTTCTAATATAATTAAATGTATGACGTAGTGTCCGAGTTGGTTTAAGGGGTCGGTCTGCAAAACCGCACAAGTCCCGTGAATGGGATCGAGAGTTCAAATCTCTCCTACGTCTGTAAATTTAGTGAGGATAGTTGATGAAAAAGAATAAACTTGTTGAATTGAATTCTGGTGAGCAAGCGATTTGTAGATTGATTGCAGAGTTGCGTCATAAGAACAATAGGGACAAGGGTGTAACCAATAGTAAAGTTGGAAATCAATCCGACGATGTTACAGATTTAGAAGGTATTGGTGGTGAGGTTGCGTTCTGTAAACTAATTAATGCTTTTCCCGACTTTTCTGTTCATATCAGAAACTCGGCTAATGATGTAGGTGATTTAGTATACAAGAATAAAACCATTGATGTTAAGACCACGGTATACCCAAACGGGAGACTGTTGGCAGTTCCTTGGAAAGAGCACAATGTTGATATATATGTTTTGATGACAGGAAAATTTCCAAAATATACTTATCGTGGATATATGTCATCAAAAGAATTGCTTAAAGAAGAAAGACTAGGAAATCTTGGTTACGGTAAAACTTATATTGCTAACCAAGATGAATTAAAATAGAGAGGTGATCCGAATGGTAAGGAAGCTGATTGCTAATCAGTCGTCTCTTATGGGGCTTGCAGGTTCGACTCCTGTCCTCTCTGCCATTATTTTGTAAGTTGATTTGGGAAAATATATAAATAATATTATGATAAAATTAGAAACGACATTTAATAGGATAATACCGATGAAGAAACAGACAAAAAATATGTATTGGGGCAGAATTGTATTAGGAACAACTGATACAAATCAAATCGGTATATCCATAGGTGAGGCTTCGTTTTAGATTAAGATAAAAATCTCAAAGACACAAAGACCTCACCAGAAATGATGAGGTCTTTTTTATTATTGAGAGGAGATTGAAAAATGGAATTAACAGATGTTGCAAAGCAAATCAATGAATCATCGAAGGATAGTAAAATATACATCGGGTGCGATTCAGAAGTAGTTAAGCGTGGCAAGGCTAAAGTAAAAAAGGTTCGCTACACAACAGTAATTGTTATCCATCTCGAAGGTAGTCGTGGGGGTAGAGTTTTCGGAATATTCGAACAGGATATTATAGGTAAAGGAGAACAATACAAACGCGAACCTAAATACAGATTGATGAATGAAGTATATAAGGTTTCTGACTTGTACCTTGATCTTGCTCCATTAGTAGATAGGGACATAGAAGTTCATCTAGATTTAAACCCGGATGAACAACATCTTTCTAATAAAGTTGCTAATCAAGCAGTAGGATATGTTAAGGGTGTATGTGGTGTGGATGCTAAACTTAAACCAGATGCCTGGGCAGCAAGTGCTTGTGCGGATAGATGGCATTCACTAGAATATAAACAAGGTTGGAATTAATTGTAGGTCGTTGGTGTAGTGGTAACATAAGGGTCTCCAAAACCTTTGTTGGGAGTTCAATTCTCTCACGACCTGCCAAAATAGTTCTTGACTTTTAAGTTGGAATTAATTATATTATGTCTGTTCTAAATATGGAACTAACAAAGTTGAAACTTTATACGAAAAATAAAAGCGGGATTGGTGTTTAACGGTTTAGCATGAGACTCTTCCAAAGTTTAGGTGAGAGTTCGAATCTCTCATCCCGCTCCAAGTTCTTTGAAAAATGGTATAAATAACTATTGACATTTGATATGAAATAAATTATATTATACTTGTCTTTGAAATTACAGGGGTATCGCCTAGATGGTCTAAGGCACGGGTCTTTGAAATCCGTATCGGTGGTTCAAATCCATCTACCCCTGCCAAAAATTTCTGATCCACTATTAAGTAGAAACAGGTTCCCGATATTGCACGGGATAGAATATGTGACCAAAAATGCTGGTGTGGCGGAATGGTATACGCTAGGGACTTTTAGAGGACATCCCAAATGATGTCCCAATAAAAATCCCTTGGACTATATGTCCGTGTGGGTTCGAGTCCCACCACCAGCACCATTTAATTGAAAAGGAAAGTTTATGAGTGAAGAAAAAGAAGTTCCTGTGTTTGACAAAGAAAGTGCACACGCCGAGTCGAAAAATTTCTTGGCAGATTTGCTCCTTACTGATCCAGAGACACGAGAAAAGTTATTTATAGCAACTAATGTTGATATGAATAACGATGGTAGTGTGTCGATAGTGTGTGTTTCGGATATTGATTCTGATACAGGTATTATGCATACTATATATTCAAGCCATGTCAGTAAATCAGAAGAAAAAGAAGAAAATGTTAAACCTGACTCCGATATTCCTATTGTTGATATACATGTTCCTAGTAGTATTGTCGGGCTTGATGGAAGACCATTATTTTAAAAAAAATGTCTTGACTTTTAAGTGTGCATGATGTATATTTAGTGTGTTAAGTTTGAGTGTTGAATATGTTAGGGTGTTCCTTAATGATCCACTTAAACGTTCTTTGAAATAGTTTTTAATGCCACAGTAGCTCAGTTGATAGAGCATCCGACTTGTAATCGGAAGCGCGTGGGTTTGACTCCCTCCTGTGGCTCCAAATTTATGATAATGAAGAATGTTTTCAGCAAACAAAATAGGTTAAAATTTCTGACCACAAATCGGAAACTAACTGGTTCAATCCCAGGTACATTCTGTTTATCATTTAATTCGTCTCCTTAGCTCAATTGGCTAGAGCAATGCACTTTTAATGCATAGGTTTGCGGTTCGAGTCCGCAAGGGGACACCAATAAGTTTTTTAATTAAGATGACTGAAGAACATTTACAGCAAAAACTACTATAACAAACGATTGGTCGTGGGTTCAAATCCCTCCCTCCTATATAGTAGGGGGTAGCTCAGTGGATAGAGCAGTTGTCATAAAAGTTAGTTCTGTGTCATCTTAATTAAGAAACTTTACTGTGATGTAGCTCAATTGGTAGAGCACATGTCTCATACGCATGGTGTCGGCAGTTCGATTCTGCCCATCACAACCAATATTGAAAGGATGTATTATGGAATATAAAATAAAACACAAAAGTGGTCTATGGTTAAAATCAATAACCTATAGTTTTTCTGACTGGACGAATAAAATTGATAGTGCTATGGTTATAATTAATGATTATGATTATGCGTTTAATCTATCACTAATGTATGAGGCGGATGTTATTGAAGACTGTGGATGTGTATAAATTTTATTGCGGGATGGAGCAGTGGTTAGCTTGCGAGCCTCATAAGCTCGAGGTCGGTGGTTCAAATCCACCTCCCGCAATTAATTTAGTTCTTTGACAAACACTTAATTAAAGAATAATGAAGATTGATTTCAGCAATAAATCTTAATTTTTTATTATCAAAAAAAGATCTGGGTTCGAATCCCAGCGTCTCCTTTTGGGGATGTGGTGTAAACGGCAACATGAAAACAAGGTTAATCTGTTTATTCTTTAATTAAGTGTTTACACTGACGAGTAGCTCAATAGGCAGAGCAAGTGGCTGTTAACCACTAGGTTAGGGGTTCAAGTCCCTTCTCGTCAGCCAAATTTTCTCTTGACTTTTGTTTGGAATTAATGTATATTATAAGTCAAGAAATGCTCATTGAAATTTATAAAGATATTGAAGATTGTTTGCAGCAATATCCATGTAAAATGGTCGCCTTTCGGGGCTACGTAGGTT
>Ga0209835_1001269_pt1 | contig 14426 bp, 13 predicted proteins | sample LakKivwa52mmetaG_FD_184138 | JGI IMG/M metagenome (GOLD analysis project Ga0209835, IMG submission 184138) | Anoxic lake water microbial communities from Lake Kivu, Rwanda to study Microbial Dark Matter (Phase II) - Lake Kivu water 52m metaG... | ecosystem: Environmental > Aquatic > Freshwater >...
GTTAAGTAGATGTGTTTCATGATATTTAATGTTTCACTATGTAGGAAAAAAACGATAATTCATTTAAAATGAACAGATGATTTTAACGCTTTGTAAAAATACAAAAGAAACATAACATTTTACTACCCGAATTTTAATGTTTTATTAATTCTTTTCAACTTATCGATGAGCTACTTAAAATGAAGAAGCATTTGGCATCACTATTTTACCGCAAAAATTGGACGATCTGAGAATAACTTATGCCTCTGTAATTAGCTTTTACAATCAAAATTCCGGATGGAATTCCTCTTAAATGAATGGATTGAACGTCATTGAATTGTCTTAATTCTTTACCAGATAATGAAAACAATTGCACAAATTCAAATGGAGTTTCTTTGCCATCAAGTGTCAGGTAAATGACTTCACCATTGATTTTAGTGGAAAATTTTTGCTGTAACTCTTTTGTTTTCTCTATATGGGTTAAACCTGACAGATCAGCTTCGTAGAGAAATCCCGCCTGATTACTGCTTCCTTCCGTTGTCAGATAATAAACGTTATCTCTGACAAAATCAATAGCTTCGATTTGACCGGGTTGTGTATTAAACCTGAACACAGTGCTTTGGCCGCTGAAAAAATTGGTGCCTGAAAAATTGCGGAACTCAACAATCTTGTTGGCAGTCAGCAGGGCCAAAACAGAGTTTTCAGGATTCATTGCAGCTGCTGTTACTCTGGCTTCAGCTGAGGTTGAACCAAGGTATATCGAGTCTGTAAGTCTTGCGATTTGATTTCCGGGCTGAGCAGGCAGGCGATACATCTTCGAAAATCCGTTAAATGGGTTGCTTCTGTTTTTAGTAAACAGATTGAGTGTGTCGTTTGCCCACACAATGGCTTCAATATCAAAGTTTCGGTTGGAATTTGGTGGTGGAAAAGCGGTTTGGTCCTCAAATACAAAATTGATGCTTTGGGCTTCGATGGAATCATCATTGTGTTGCGATGGATCCGGAATTATATGAATTGCAAGATCTTCCCGGTCACTGTCGTTGTTTCCGGCATCGTTGATATAGATGTTTCGATCAGCATCTATCGTAAGATCTTCCCAGTCAATGTTCTGAACATTGCTAATTTTCAATGCTTTAACAATATTACCAGATGTGTCAACGGCAAATAGATGGTTGGTGTTTCCTGCATCGTTATGCGTCCAGAATTTATCAGGGTTTTCAACAACGATACCTGAACTTTCTTTTAGTTGAATCGGGAGTCTGACTATAGCCCTCAGATCTATATTATGCTCTGTTGCACCTTGTTGTGCAACAAGAAAAACTGGACAAACTGACAATAGAAACATGATTGTAAAACAAAGATGTAGTCTGAAGTGTAGTTCTGTTCTCATGGATGGTTTGTTACAGGTATTCTATTTCTTTGATCCCCTCGCGGTTGAAAATGATGCGATAGCGTTTATAATCGTACTGATCCTCGTTTCTGAATTGCATCAGTATGTTGACAAAATAAATTTTTTCGGCTTGAACTACATCAACTTCATGAGGCTTGCTGCTCAGATACAAGGGTACCTGAGGATTGTCCATTTTAAGGGTAAAGGCCTGGAGGTTGAAACGCACAATATCGTTAAGTCCGCGTGTTTTGTAGGGACTTGTTCTGTCCAGATTTTCTCTTCTTAACCTGATAAGTTTCCTGTACAGAATAATTTTTTCATCATTATTGCGGTTGTTTGCTTCCAGAATGGCGGAACGGTTTCTCAGCTTGCGGATTTCAACAGGCACCTTTTCTTCATCCACGAAGTCCATGGCTTCTTTGCACCACCCTATATAGTTGTTGTTGAGTGTTATGCGTGTTTTTTGGTCGAAATAGCTTTTCCCAAGTTTGTGGGCAAAATAATACCTTCCCAGTTCCTTTATTCTGTCTTTGAGCATATAGCTAACCACTAGAGCAACAAAGAAGGGCATTGTGAAATTGCCATATTTCAACTGAAATGAGAAAGCAATGGCAGTGGCAAATACCATCGAAATACCGGCTGCCAGACTATAATAAACCTGTTGTTTAAGCACACCGTCTTTCTTTTTGTGTGCGGTTACAAACAGCACATTTTCCACATACTTTTTTAGCAGGGTCAGTTTGTGAACGAGTTCTCTGTTGCTGTCTGCTGCGTTTTTCTTCGCTGATAAATAGCCCTTAACCTGTCTGTATTCAGCTTCGCTCTGAATGATCTCTGTGAATATTTGCTGGATCTTACCTGGCTTTTTATGGTTTTCGCATGATTCCAGCACTTTAAAGGCATGCTGTTCAATGATGTTGCTCATAAACTCATCCCCGAACAGGAAATAGTTGAGGATGTCTGCATTGATTGTGGCTACCTGGAGTTTCCTGCGCAACCCTCTGTACTTATTTACTATGTGTCCTAGATTGACATGAAATTCCTGAGCAATAAACCTACATTCCTCATCACTCAGATTAGCGATAATATGTATGCTTTCTTCGCGTAAAGCACTTTTCAATATGGATTGAAACATCTTGATGTGATGTTCAAACTCTGCGATTCGCGAACGGGTTGGCTGAGAAACCATCTTCACAATCGCTTCTTCAAGTTTTTCCATCGGGCAACCGGATCCTGAATGTATGTCCTTAAGGAGATAAACCGGTGTGATCAGCCGGATATTAGATTTCAGATCGCGATAAAATTCTTTTTTGTCGTAGGTGTAGGAGTTGATATCCAAACTATTAGGAACAAAAAACCAGGTGTTGACCGCAAAGTTACTAACCTTTTTCTTGTTTCTTGCATGATAACCCAGCTTGATTTCAACAGTAAGGTTGTTGTGAATTTTTACGCTTTCTTCAATCATTATTCATTATAAAAGGTATCCAATGTGAATCAAAAAAAGACACCATTAGGTGTAATTCCGAGAATTCTGAACCATGTTTCTCCGGCAATAATGATCAAAAGCCAGGAAATAACCATCATGCTGGAGCCGAATTTCATGGTGTCAGAATATGAATACATATCGGTTTCATAAAGCAGTGCGGCCGGTTTGCTGTTGAAAGGGAGTACATAAACGTGTTCTATCATAAAAGCAACAGGCAATGCCAGACTGATTATTTCAAAACCAAAGCGGTTGGCAACACCGATGGCTACCGGCACAAAAATCATGGTACGCATGGTCTTGCTTTGGAAAAGCAATGCACTGAAAGTCATCACAGCAGTTAGGAGGACATACAGTACCCAAAATGGAGTATTGTCGCTGATGCCCAAATGATTAAAGAATGCATTGACACCCTGTGACGGGAGGTCGGTAGCAGCAAAACCCGAACCAAGTGTGTAAGCACCTGCAGAGAACAGCATCAGGTGCCAGGGGATGTCTACATCGTTCCATTTCACAATGCCGATTCGGGGCAGCAATGCAGTTATGGCGCCTACAAAAGCAACAGAAGTTGCGCTTATTCCATGAAGTTTATCTGTAGCCCAAAAACCAAGAATAAGCACGAAAATCACAATTGCTTTTATTTCCTGAGTGTTTAGCTTTCCCATTAGGTGTAACTCTTCGCGTAACCTGTCCATACCGCCTTCGATGCCTGGCATTCGCTCTTCCTTCGAAAGAGGGAAGAAAACCTTCATGGCCAGAATATACCCGATAAGCATCAGCCCTGTCATTACCGGAAACATGGCAGCCATCCAGTCGGCAAAATATATAGTTCCACCGATAGCACCCCCGATGAGGGCTGCGCCCAGCAGGTTGGCACCTGATCCGGTAACGAATGCACCGGCACCAAGATTGATATTCAGCAGGTTTTGCAGCACGATACTTCTCCCGAAATTTGTTTTGCCCGAACCGCTCTTCGCACCATAAATGGCTGCTATAACCATGAAAATCGGAAGCAAAATGGCTGCTTTAGCAGTTGTTGCCGAAATAAATGCCGACAATAGTATGTTGATCACGATGAAACTGATAAAGATCGAGCCTGCATTTCTGCCAAACCTGAGGATAAACCACAGCGCAAAACGTTTTGCCACACCTGTGGCGACGAGCATGCTGGCAAGTACAAACGACATGATGTTGAGCCACATAACAGGATGTCCGAGCTGAGCAAACGCTTCTTTTTCGGGCAACACACCGGTAAGCACCAGACTAATGATCAATATCAGTGAAGTCAGGTAATTGGGTATGGCTTCGGTGATCCACAAAATGATGGCCGCCATGAAGATGGCAAGCATAAAATGGTTGTTGCGTACAAAAGCATCGTGACCAACTTTTTGAAAAACCCTGAGCGCAGATTCAGATAAAGATGCAGCATCCAACTCAATCAGAAATGGTATTTTGAACACAAAACCAAGCAGAAGAAATGAGGCGATAGCCAATGGTATCCCGGCAGTTGCCAGTCGTTTTTCAAATGTCGATTTGCTCCTTTTAGGGAGCTTCTCAACCCGGTATTGCTGCATGTCGAGCATGTCTGTACCATGCCCCGGGTTACCAAAGGTGTCGGATTTCATCTTATTAATTGTTTCAGGTGATCACTTCTTTTACCAGCTTTTAAAAGGATTCTTCATCAGCATGGCATTATAAAACCTTTTGTCGCCGGTGACTTCCTCGCCGAGCCACGATGGCTTACCAAACGATTCATCCTCGCTGGAAAGTTCGATCTCAGCCACTACAAGCCCTTCGTTATCGCCATAAAATTCGTCAACTTCAAACATGTGGTTTCCGTTGGGGACGAGAAACCTGGTTTTATCAATCACACCGGGTTCACAAATAGCCATCAGTTCATTTGCTTCTGCAACGGATATTTCCTTTTCCCATTCATAGCGGCTTGCACCACTGGCTGATCCGATACCCTTTACGGTGATAAAACCTTTGTCTCCTTTTACGCGTACCCTGACAGTACGTTCCGGAACTGAAGACAAATATCCCTGAGTTATTCTGGTTTGTTTGGTTGCAGACTGTTTGAAGTTGCCCTGAACCAAAAACTTACGTTCAATTTCCTGTGCCATGATCTTATATTTTTTCGTTAGCCAAAGGTTTATTAATCATACCGGTAACACGTTTGATCGCCTGAAGGTAGTTGATGTTTTCGATGCCTGTGGCACCAATATCCTGAATAGTTTTCAGGATATCGGCAATTTCTGTAGATTCAGAATTGATGGTTATCACGCGGGCACCGTTGATCAGCACTACGGCATACTCACAGATGGTGTTGTTTACCATATATCCGAACCGTTGCTTGCTGACCCTTACAGCCAGCAGTTCGGGGTGGATGCGAACAAGTTGCAGGAATTCATCAAAGGTATAGGTTTCTTTGTCCAGCTTCGGCATTTCGACCTGAAATGCAGGAAATACCTCTTCGGCCAGCACGGAAACCGGCATCGGAAACTCACCTTTCATCAGCGGGTTCCATTGTTCGAGTCCGTCAACTTCCTGAACGAAGGTTTTGATGTCCATTTTTCCATCCCTGATTTTTGTGTTGTTTATATCATTAGTGGCGGATATAATGTAGATTTCTTCCGAATATCTTTCCCAGACTTTTTCAGGGATAGGAACTGAAAAGCGGGCCATGCGCTTCCAAATCTCATCGAAGTTTTGTCCGAAACTTCTGAATTCGAAACGGGGTTTCGATTCCTGACCAATTTCAATTTTTTCTGCTGTCATATTATAATTAGCTTATTATTAATTAATTACTTGTTGTATTATTGATTCGTGTCACGTATTTATTTGGAACCATTGCTTGATCCTTTTGTGATTACATCAAGCAACTGCCAGTTTGCCGAACCATCAGGTTTGCGGCCAAAGGATTGGGTTTCTGTCATTGCCGGAAAAGCAATATTGTCTGACATAGATCCATCCGGCATTTCAAGCCATACCTCTTCACCGTTGCTCGAAAGACCAAATCCTGACGGGTCAGCATCATCAACAACAATCACCAGAAAGCCTTTGGCAGGAATGATACTTCCGGCAGGAAATGCTTTTTTGGGTTTTGTTCCGCCATTACCACCACTGTCATAGATGAGCCATCCGCTGATGTCTTTTTCGGTGTTGCCATCATTAAAGATTTCAATCCAGTCGGGCTCTTCAACGGTTCCTCTTGAATAAATCTCGTTCATAACTATTCGTCCCTCTTCAGGGGCAACATTGGAGTTTGCGGCACCCTTTGTAACAGTGGGCAGTACCTGCCAACTAGCCGAACCATCGGGAAATCTTCCATAGGATTCGGTTTCGGCTAATGCAGGGAATGTCACCTGGTCGGCAATTGTTCCATTTGGTTTTTCGAGCCAGACTTCTTCACCGTTACTGGAAAGTCCAAATCCTGAAGCATCCGCATCATCAACAACAATCACCAGAAAACCTTTTGCAGGGATGATACTTCCGGCAGGAAACGCCTTTTTGGGTTTGGCTTCTGTGTTTCCACCGCTGTCGTAGATAAGCCATCCTTCGATATTGACTTCTGTGTTGCCGGTATTATATACCTCAATCCAATCAGGATCTTCAACTGTTCCGCGCGAGAAAATTTCGTTCAGCAACACGATTGGATCAGGTAGTGCTGAACTGTTGGGCTGGCCTTTTGTGATGGTATTCAGGAGCTCCCAGTTCTGACTTCCATCAGGATTGCGACCATAGGATTGATTATTCTCCATAGCGGGGAACTGAACATTGTCGATGATGTTTCCGGAGGCATTTTCCAACCAGACTTCCTCACCTCCGCTCGACAGACCAAAGCCGCTGTCGCCGCCCACATCGGTAACCACAACATAAAAACCTTTGGCAGGGATGATGGTTCCATCAGGGATTTTGAGCTTGGGTTTTGATCCCGATTGGCCTCCGTTATCATATATGGCAAAATTGCTGATATTCACGGCCATATCCGATCCGTTGTAAATTTCGATCCAGTCAGGTTCTTCAACAGTCCCGCGGCTGTAGATTTCATTCATAACTATCAAAGGCGCACCCACAGTGTAGGCTGCGGTTGTTTGAGGGGCTCCGGCAGGCTGATATGCTTTTTGTCCGCTGGTGTTTTCTGCCATGATGTAATAATTAACAGTAACGTTTGATGTCTGGCCCGGAATCTGGGCGGTGTATATATCTTCGGAGCCTGTCATAGGCGCTTCGACAAATCCACCGCCTGAAATACTGTAAAAAAGGGAAACTTTTTTAAGCCCATTCATATCCACTGCTTTCACACTGATCTGTACCGTTTCGTTTTCTGTAGGAATCTGCGGCGTCATTGTAAGATTACTGAGTACAGGAGGACCCTGAAAGATCTCATCTTTAACACATGCGGTTATCAGGAGGCTCAAAATGATGAGCAAGCTAAAAATATTCTTCGTTTTCATTGTATAGGTTTATTTCATAATACATTAAAAATCAACTTCAAATCTAATGGCAACCATATGATAATCTTCGCCGGCTTTGCCCATTTCGTCAGCAACAAGTTTTGGGTTCTGCGTCAGATTGCCTGCTTCATCATATCCGACGAACAATTTATTTTTCCCGCTGGCATACCTGTCGTGGTTCAGATAAGAGTAATTGAGCATGATTTTGACATTGTTGTTGGCATAAAAATTCAGTCCGAGGGTGTATCCTTCTCCGGCTCCACCCATGATTTTGTCGAAATCGCTGTTAAGACTCAGGTAGTCGTAGCGAAATGCCAGCTCAATATCGCCCCATTTTTTGCCACGGGCTACCTGTGTGAATTCTCCTTCGCTGGTGTTGTAGTTGTATTTTCCTCCAAAAATAAGCCAACTGCCGAAAGCATAAAATCCATCAAAACGCTCTGTTGGTAAGTCGTTTTTTCTATGAACGCTGCTCATCAGATATTCGCCCTGAAGACGCAGATTGTTATAATATGCTGCACCTTCAAAACCAGTAATCGTAGTATAGGCAATGTTTCCGATCAGGTCAGTGTCCATATATTTTTTTCTGTTGATCGAACTCAGTGAGCGTGTGCTGTACCTTACTGTTCCCGGTACTTCAGCATCGGTTTTAGGGGTGCGGTATGAACCAGAAACACCAAAATGGAGCCCTTTGTCGTTGTCGTTGTAGAAAGGCATGCCTACGAGACGACCGGTCCAAGATACACCTTCGTCTGTTCCAAAGTCCTTATTATTATCTTTTGAAAATATTCTTCCTTCCAGATCGTCAACGGCCTGAAAATAAACGCCTCCCAAAGCCAGAAACCAATTTTTGGAATATCTGGCCGATAAACCAATATGGCGGGAAGGTGCAAATGTGTTCACCGCCATTGGCCTTTCCAGAAAGGTGAGATAACGCGATGTAGTTGTGGATTCCATTGAAACACTTTCTTTATAGTTGCCCACCTTCATCTCTAATCCATTCCTGAATGTATAGGTGAGGTATGCATCCTTCATTTCAATTTCTGAGTTTGCGATGTCCATATCGAGCTCAGCATACCAGTTTTTTGCAAACTCCACTTTGGTCGCAAAACGTGCTCTTCTGACAGAAACGCCGTTGCCGATCGGATTCAATGGCTTGCCAAAAAACATGGCACCGTCAACCTGTACCCTGATATCGAACCACAACCGATAATCGTCCTTCGGGCTTTCGAGCACAAGAATTCCGTTGCGCTCCTCGGCAAAAAGGGGGTTGCGGTTAACTTTTATACCATATTGGTTGAACCTTACATTACTTTTTAATTCAATGTCCATTATGGTTTTTCCATTCAGGTACACTTCAATTTCATCATGGTCTTCGTGGCTAAAAATCAGGATGTCGGTTGAATTTGGGTACACCTCAATAGAGTACATGCCCATTTCATTTGTTTGGCTGTTCGTTAAGGCACCTTTGAGCCGCACGCTTACATCTTTGATCGCTCTGCCGTCTTCCGAAGACTTGACTGAACCGCTGACGATGCGCGACTGGGCAAATAATCCTGTTGCACTCAGCCCGATGACTAAAATCGATAATAGAATGATTTTTTTCATGGAGTAATTATATTTGGTTAATGAATTCAATGAGACTTGATTCTTTTTCAAGTCCTAGTTTTCTCTTTAGTCTGTATCTCGACACCTCGACGCTTTTTGGCGATATTCCCATTAAGGTTGCTATTTCTTTGTTCGACAGGTTCAAGCGAATCAGAGTAGCAAGTTTTTTCTCATGATCGCTAAGATCTGGATAGTTTGTTTCTAGTTTAATTTTGAAATCTTTATGAATCTTTTCAACTTCAGCGTAAAAGGAGGTTTTCTCGGAAGCAAAAGTAAGTTTCTGGTGAATGATGTTTTGAATTGCCCGGATGTTATCATGAACCTCAGATAATTTGTCTTTTGTCAGAGTTTCGTTTAAGTGAAGATTAATTTCGTCCAGAAACATGCGTTGTTCGGTGAGATTATTTGCCATATCAATAAACTCTTTTCGCTTGGATTCGTGTTTGATATTCAATAGTTCATAAGCTGATTGTATGCTGCTTATTTCCATTGAATTAAGGTTGCGCTGTGTTTGATAAAGCTGGTTTTGTTGCTGCAGGAGTTCGTTCTCGGCCTTTAGCCTCAATTGTTTTTGTCGGGTCAGTAACCACACAAACACAACGATAATAACAGACGAAACCAAAATGATTCCGGGGAAAATAAGATTTACGATATTCTCGGTATTCGTATGACTCTCAATAATTGCTTTCTGACCGGCTTCGGCAGCAGTTGTGCTTGCAATGTCCAGATGAAAAACGTTTTGAACAAAAAACAAAGCAAAGAAACACAACACACCGGCAATAAGGGGTGTTGATATCCATCCAAGTCCAATCCCCCCAAGGGATTTGCTGTTAATTTCGCGCGAGCCTTTTACCAATCCTATTCCAAGAACTGATCCAACCACTACCTGAGTACTTGACACTGGCACCAAAGGAAAAGGAGGGATGCCGATCCGGATCATAAAATCTGAAAGGTTACTGGAGGAAAACAGAAACAATACAACTGCCTGTGCCAGAACAACGATGATCGCAGCTTCGGGCGACATGGAAAGTATTCCGTTTCCGACAGTTTTCATTACCTTCTCGCTATAGGTATAAATGCCGAGCGCTATGGCTATCCCGCCCAGCAGAAACAACACCTGTGTGCCGTCGAGGACGAATAAGCCAAAGTCGAGTGAAATATCGGGTGCTGCATGTACAAATACACCCATTACATTAGCTATATTATTAGCTCCCAGACTATAAGCCCCAAAGGCTCCTGCTACAACAAGTCCGATACGGATATAAGTATCCAGCCTGATTACGTGTATATGAACTTTTGAAAGTGTCTTTTTAAACAATACATACAGCAAGGCCGAGAAAAGCATTCCCAGCAGAGGGCCACTTACCCAGGTGCTGACGATTTTTGTAAGCACCCCGTAATCAGGTTGCCGGCCGGTGAACAAGTTCCAGCCTATAATAGCTCCTACTATTGCCTGACTTGTTGAAACCGGCAATCCTCGCTTTGTCATCAGGAAAACAGTGAACGCTGCACTTAGCGAAATGGTGAATCCTCCGGCAAGGGCATCAACCATTCCAAGCGAATTGAGTGTTTCGGCTCCTCCCTTTCCCTGAACAACTGCACCTATAATAACAAATACACTGGCAATAAGTGCTGCAACCCTGAATTTTATCATCCTGCTGCCGACAGCGGTTCCGAATACATTGGCTGCATCATTTGATCCCAATGACCATCCCAGAAAAAGACCGCTTGATATGAAAAGCAGGAAAAGCATTTAAATAGTACGTTTTATCGCCATGATCGAGAGCAGGTCAGCAGCTTTTTCGGCAGCATCCGAAAGATGTTCGATATGAAGGGTGAAATACCGCAAGTGAAACTTCTCGCTTAATTTAAGATTCTGCATATCATGAAAAACCTTTCGCTTAATGGCATCGGCAAGCTTGTCGGCTTCTTTCTCGTAGAGATAAACCCTGTGAATCTTTTCTTTAATCGAAGCAGGGTCGCGAAAATAAGCTCTTGAGGCCGGCATCACAGACTCACATGCGCGAAATGCCAGATCAGTCAGTTTGAGCAGATCCTGATGAAGCTCGATCGGAATAAGCGGAATTTCGACATCAAACTGGTACAGGTTCTTTTTGGCCAGGTCAATAATATTATCAAGTTCTTCAAGAAGTTTCATAATATCACCACGCAGCTGAGGCATGAGGGATTGGGTGTATAATATGTTTTCAACCTTGCGCCTGAGTATATCTGCTTCAACCTCAAGCATCGAAAGGGTTTTCAGGTTGTCCTGAAAACTGTTCATATTCCCTGAGATGTAGTTTCCCACACCTTCCCTGAACATTAAAATCCCCTGATCAATTTTATCCAGAAATCCATCAATCAACTCAATGGATTTGTTGGCCTGACGAAATGTAAACATACCTTGATTTTTTCAGAATCAAAAATACGAAAATTGTTCACCGTTTGCGGGTTCAGTATGGTGGTTCAGTTTTACTGAGTTGCTTTGTGTAGTGTGATATAATTTTTTAAATAACAGATATACAAATTAATAACCATATTCATGTTATATGGAATTTAATGTATTGATAACAATTCGTCAATTATGTAGTGTTCAAGTAAGCAGCTGGATCAGGTCAATCAGCCTGAAAATGGTGGTGTGGAAGAACAACTCAATGAAGAAAAACCTTTTATTGAAGCAAAAACCCCATCGGGTGCTGCACCCTTTTGCGCCAGGAGGTTTCGTTGTGGGCATCACCGGGAAAGCTGCGTGTGATCCAGTTATTACTCTTTTGATAACCTAGGTTCTGCATCACCTCGTCCATATATGCCTGATGTATGGCGTAATTGCGGTCGGGGCCTTCCGTGCCCAGATCGAAATACACTTTGTGGAGCGCTGGAGGCGGGAGGTTGTCCAGCAGGTATTGCAAAAATGGCTTTGAAAATCCGGGGTCGTTGCTTTCGAGGCTGAGCGGCCAGTGCGTACTCATGCAGCCCGCACCGCCAAACACAAAAGGATATTGTGCCAGTGCATAGATACTGATGATACCTCCCATGCCCGAGCCGATCATAAAGGTGTTGCGGCGGTCGGTGCGTGTAGAGAATCGCTTGTCAATGGCCGGTTTCAGTTCTTCGGCGATGAACCGCAGGTAGCGGTCGCCGGCAGGAAGGTCGGTGAGGGTGGCCTGAAGCTGCATCTTATATACCTCGGGCAGGTTGTCGAAGGCTTCGGGCGGCATAAACTCGCGTGTACGTTGGTTGGTGCTCCAGATGCCCACAATAATGGCCTGTTTAGCCTGACCGCGGTCAATGAGGGTTTGCAGGGCTTCATCAGCGGCCCAGATTTGCCCGTTGAACGACAGTGAAGGGTCGAAGAGGTTCTGTCCGTCGTGCATGTACAATACTGCATATTTCTGAGCAGGATCATAGCCTTCGGGTAACCAGACATCAATCCTTCGCGGACTAACGTAAACTGATTGGAAAGGCTCAATGGTGACTATGCTGCCGCGTGTGGGATAGGGCGGGCGACAGGAGTGTGCAGCAACAAAAATTGTGGCCAGCAATGCAAAACTTGTCAGCTGTCTGAAGGAAAAATATTTTTGGCCGGGAGTTTCCACAGCACAAATATACAATCTGAAAGCCAAGTCTGAAAGTTAATCACCTTAATCACACAGAAGAGCTCATGCTGCATCTGGGATAAGTCAGTTATTTTTCACTGATTTTGAATGATGTAAACATCTTCAAGTGAAGTTAGTATTCACCACTTCATCGGCACTTCCATGAGCAGCAGAGAAGAACCGGGCTTGGTAGATTCAATTTCGAGTCCGGATATATCGCTGATGCCCATGCCATCTCTGGATTCGAGTTTATGCGACAGCACAGCAAACCCTCCCGAAAGCACAAAAAGATAAACACCATTATTCTCTTTATGAAGATGATAGCTGAATTTCTGCCGGTCGTCAAAGTTTCCCATGCTGAACCATGCATCCTGATAGATCCAGGTGCCTTCGTCATCGGGTTCGGGCGAAACTACCTGCATGAGTTTGTTGTGCATGTTTTCGGGTTTCAGACTGATTTGTCCGTAGCGCGGACTCAGGTTTTTTTGCCGGGGATAGACCCATATCTGGAGGAAATGCACTTCGCGGTCGGTGTTTTTGTTGTATTCGCTGTGTGTGATGCCTGTTCCGGCGCTCATCACCTGCACATCGCCTTCGCTGATCACGGCCACATTGCCCATGCTGTCGCGGTGTTCGAGCTGGCCGAGCAGCGGGATCGAAATGATCTCCATATTGTCGTGAGGATGTTTGCCAAACCCCATTCCGGCCTGCACGATGTCGTCGTTGAGTACGCGCAGGGCACCAAAGTGCATGCGCTCAGGGTTGTGGTAACCGGCAAAACTAAAAGTGTGGCGGCTCAACAGCCAGCCATGATCGGCTTTGCCGCGGCTTGCCGAAGGGTGGAGGGTTATATTGGGCATTATTGTTTCTTTTTTTTATAAACAGATAGAAGATCAAGATTGTTTAATCGGACAGATTTGTTTGTTGTGATTTCGGTTTCTTTCTTGCCACTATGACACTAAGGCACAAAGCAGCACAAAGTTTTTAAATTTTTTCTCGCTTGGTGAAACTTAGTGTCTTCGTGACTTTGTGGCAAATAATCTGGACAATTTCCATGATAACCATGAAAACTTTCTGTAAAAAACTCACTTCCCGATACAAAACTTCCCGAAGATGTTCCCGAGAATCTCGTCGGAGCTGATTTGTCCGGTGATGCTGCCGAGGTGGTAGAGTGCATCGCGCAGGTCGATGGCAGCCAGGTCGGTGGGCAGACCGTTTCTGAAGCCTTCTTCAACCTGTTGCAGGGCTGCCGAAGCGTTCTGCAGGGCCTGCAGGTGTCTGATGTTGCTCACAATGGCATGTGACTGGGCATCGAGGTCTTTTACGGCTTCAAGAAGGCTTTCGGCCAGCAGGTGAATGTTCTCCCTGCGCTTGGCCGACACAAACACAGTGTGCATCTCGACCATCTCGCTGAAGTGTGGCGGAATCTCGCCAAGCTGGTCAATCTTGTTGCCAACAAGGATAAAATGTTTGGTGTTGTCGCTTACATACGACCTGAACTCCGAAAGCATCTCTTGTGCCGACTGTCCCGAGCAGGCTGAAAGGTCGCACACATACAGGATGATGGTTGCCTGTCTGATCTTTTCGTAGGTGCGTTCAATGCCCATGTTTTCGATCATGTCGTCCGACTCTCTGAGGCCGGCCGTGTCGATAAACCTGAAGGTGTAGCCGCCCAGCACAATGGTGTCTTCGATGGCATCGCGTGTGGTACCCGGAATATCGCTTACAATGGCTTTTTCTTCGTTGAGTATGGCGTTGAGCAGGGTTGACTTGCCCACATTGGGTTTTCCGATGATGGCCACAGGGATCCCGTTTCTGATGGCATTTCCCGTGCCAAAACTTTCGATCAGCTGCTTGATTTCGTCGCGAAGTTCGGCCAGCAGCCTGAAAAAGGCAGGGCGATCGGCAAACTC
>Ga0209835_1001270_pt1 | contig 14415 bp, 12 predicted proteins | sample LakKivwa52mmetaG_FD_184138 | JGI IMG/M metagenome (GOLD analysis project Ga0209835, IMG submission 184138) | Anoxic lake water microbial communities from Lake Kivu, Rwanda to study Microbial Dark Matter (Phase II) - Lake Kivu water 52m metaG... | ecosystem: Environmental > Aquatic > Freshwater >...
AAGCTGTTAAGAAGTGGGAAACTTGAGATACTTAATATTCGTCAGGTTTTGATGCTGAATAAAATTCTTGAGGGATTTACCGGCCATGTTACCACCTCCAAATGGGCCAGAATAACTAAAACCTCGCAGGATACGGCACTCAGAGATATCCAGGATCTGATAGGAAAAAGAATTCTGAAAAAGGAAAACAAGGGTGGGCGATCAACCAATTATGTTTTGGATGAATTGATGGATTGAAGTTTTTTGCTTAAATCAGTCTCTTCTTCCTGAAAAACTCCTGCAGCAATTCAGCACATTCGTTTTGCATAATCCCTTTTATCAATTCGGTTTTGGGATGAAGGAGATTCTGACCGATCAGGGTAAATCCCTTTTTGGGGTCGAAAGCGCCAAAGACCACCCGGCTGATTTGCGTCCAGTAAGCAGCGCCAGCGCACATCGTACATGGTTCAAGGGTTACATAGAGCGTGCAGCTATCGAGGTATTTGCTGCCCAGGAAGTTGGAGACTGCTGTAAAAGCCTGCATTTCGGCATGGGCTGTTACATCGGTGAGCTGCTCGGTGAGGTTGTGAGCACGGGCTATGATCCTGTTGTTACAAACAACGACAGCTCCCACAGGAACTTCATCTTTTGCGAATGCCTCATGCGCCTCTTTCAGCGCCTCTTTCATAAAATATTCATCAGTGAAAAGGTTCAACATCAGTGGTTTGATTTTTTGTGTAAAAATAGATGAAACATTCAAAACCCTGAGATATGAGATTCCTGAAAAAACTCCTTTCCCAGCAAACATTTGCCATGAAACATTGTTTGATAGACAATTGAATTTAAACACATTAAAACATAAAATTATGATTTCAAAAAAATTAGAAGCAGCGATCAACGATCAGATCGCCCTGGAAGAACAATCTTCAAGAATTTACCTTGCAATGGCCTCCTGGTGTGAAGTTCAGGGATTGTCGGGAGCTGCAAAGTTCCTTTATCAGCATAGCGATGAGGAGCGTGTGCACCAGCTCAAATTCGTGCATTATCTCAACGACAGGGGCGGCCATTCGGTGCTTCAGTCTTTGCCTCAGCCAGGAGCTGAATACAAAAACATGGATGAATTATTCGACATGGTGCTCAAGCATGAGCAGCACGTTAGCAAGAAAATCAACGAACTGGTTGATATTTGCCTCGAGGAGCGCGATCATACCACCAACAATTTCCTGCAGTGGTTTGTAACCGAGCAGATCGAAGAGGAAAGCCTTGTGCGCAGTGTGGTTGACAAGATTAAACTGGTTGGCGAATCCAAAGTGGGCAATTTCCACATTGACAATTTTCTTGCAGGTCTTGCCGCTGCCGAAGCAGCAGCTGAAGCAGCTGAGTAAGCAAGCATTTTAAGTGATCGAAAAGGCGTTGTATTCAATGATACGACGCCTTTTTTGTTTCATTTAAATGATTTACTCATAGGTTTTTAAGTCAAATTTCACCGACCTGCCAGCGCCGTTTTTCTGCCAATCCGCAGATTTTCGTTAGGTTTGCGGCACAATTCAAACAATTAACCGTATTAGTTTTATGAAAGAAATTCGGATGGTTGACCTTAAGGGTCAATATGATAAGATCAAAACGGAAATTGACGCTGCCATCCAGGAAGTGATCAATACAACGGCATTCATCAATGGTCCGGCTGTGCACGCTTTTCAGGCCGACCTTGAGAAGTACCTCGGTGTAAAGCATGTAATCCCCTGCGCCAACGGCACAGATGCTTTGCAGGTAGCCATGATGGGTCTCGACCTTCAACCCGGCGACGAAGTAATCACCACATCGTTTACCTTTATTGCAACCGCTGAGGTTATTGCGCTGCTGAAACTTACACCGGTACTCGTGGATGTTGATCCGGATACCTTTAATATTGATCCTGAAGCAATCCGCAAAGCCATTACCCCAAAAACCAAAGCCATTGTTCCTGTGCACCTCTTTGGCCAATCCGCCGATATGGAGGAAATAATGAAAATTGCTGCTGAGTTTGGCCTTTACGTGATCGAAGATACCTGTCAGGCCATTGGTTCCGATTTTATATTCAGCGATGGAACCCGCAAAAAAGCTGGTGCCATCGGCGATGTGGCCGGGATGTCGTTCTTCCCTTCAAAGAACCTTGGCTGCTTTGGCGATGGTGGCGCAATCTTCACCAACAACGACGATCTGGCCAAACAGATGCGCAGCGTGGTGAACCACGGAATGACCATCCGTTACTACCACGATCATATTGGCGTAAATTCACGGCTCGACAGCATCCAGGCAGCCGTGCTGCAAGTCAAACTGCAGTACCTCGACGAGTACATCAAAGCGCGTCAGGCGGCTGCCGATTACTACGACAAAGCGTTTGCCGGCCATCCAAAGCTGAAAACCCCTGTCAGAGCAAAAAATACTACCCACGTTTTTCATCAGTACACCTTGGTTACCAGCGATTTAAACCGGGATGAGATGCAACAGTTCCTTACATCAAAGAATGTTCCGGCAATGATTTACTACCCCGTTCCCATGCACATCCAGAAGGCTTATCAGGACCCACGTTACAAAGAGGGTGATTTCCCCGTTACCGAACACCTGGCCAAACACGTCATTTCGCTCCCAATGCACACCGAGCTGGACGAAGAGCAGTTGAATTACATAACCGAGGCCGTTCTTGAATTTGCTAACCGTTAATCCATGGAAAAGGAATTTTTTGCACACGAAACAGCCGTAATTGACGAGGGCTGCTCCATCGGCAAAGGCACAAAAATCTGGCATTTTTCGCATGTGATGAAGGATTGCGTGATCGGCGAAAACTGCAATATTGGCCAGAATGTAGTGATTTCGCCCGAAGTGATTTTGGGAAAAAACGTGAAAATCCAGAACAATGTCTCCATCTACACCGGCGTAATTTGCGAGGATGATGTCTTCCTTGGGCCTTCAATGGTATTTACGAACGTAACCAACCCCCGCAGCGCGGTGGTGAGGCGTGGCCAGTATGAAAAGACGCTGGTGAAGCGCGGTGCTTCCATCGGCGCCAATGCCACCATCGTATGCGGCCACGATATCGGCGAGTTTGCTTTTATTGGCGCCGGAGCAGTGGTTACCAAAGAGATTCCGGCCTATGCTCTGGTGGTCGGGAATCCCGCAAGGCAAATTGGCTGGATGAGTGAATATGGCCACAGGCTTGAGTTTGATAAAGATGGTATTGCCATTTGCCCCGAAAGCAACGAGAAATACCAATTGAAAGATAATAAGGTAAGTAAAATAGAATCAAAAGATTAACATTATTAAAAACCAATTTTTGACGATGAATATTTACGAGAAAATTCTGAAAAAAGAAGCCAAAGTTTCCCTGATCGGGTTAGGATATGTCGGGTTGCCGATTGCGCTTGCATTTGCCAAAAAGACCTCAGTGATAGGTTTTGACATAAAACCCGATCGCATTGAGATGATGAAAAACGGAGTTGATCCGAGTAACGAACTTCCTAAAGAGGCTTTTGACGGTTGCGACATTCTGTTTACCGCCAATCCGGAAGATCTTCGCAAGGCCGATTTTCACATCGTGGCCGTGCCCACACCCATTGACGACAGCAATATGCCCGACCTCAGCCCCCTGATCGCAGCAACCAAAACTGTAGGGAAAATCCTGAAAAAGGGAGATTATGTGGTTTACGAATCAACGGTTTATCCCGGGGCAACCGAAGAGGATTGCATCCCAATTCTTGAGCATTTGTCGGGTTTGAAGTTTGTTGAGGATTTCAAGGTGGGATTTTCACCCGAAAGGATCAACCCGGGTGATAAGCACCACACACTGGCCACTATCGTAAAAGTTGTTTCGGGCTGCGATGATGAGTCTTTGGATATGATCGCAAAAACCTATGAGTTGGTTGTCACCGCAGGAGTTCACAGAGCGCCATCCATTAAGGTGGCCGAAGCAGCCAAAATCATCGAAAACACTCAGCGTGATGTAAACATTGCCCTGATGAATGAGCTTTCGATTATATTCAACCGCATGGGCATCAATACCTATGATGTTCTCGAAGCAGCCGGTACTAAATGGAATTTCCTGCATTTTTACCCCGGACTTGTCGGCGGGCATTGCATCGGCGTTGATCCTTACTACCTGGCTTACAAGGCTAAGAAATACAAATATCACCCCCAGATTATCAACTCAGGTCGTTTTGTTAACGACTCAATGGGATTTTATGTGGCTAAACAAACCGTGAAAAAGCTCATCAAAGCACACAAATCCATCTCAGGTAGCAAGGTCTTGGTAATGGGTCTGACCTTCAAAGAAGATGTCAGCGACATCCGAAACTCCCGTGTTCCCGATATTATCTCGGAGCTGGAATCTTACAGCGTTCAGGTGGACGTGGTTGACCCATTTGCCGAACCGAAAGAAGTGAAACACGAATATGGATTTGAACTAAAACATTCAATTTCAGACCGATATGACGCAGTGATTGTGGCAGTTAATCACAAACCATACCGTGAACTCACCGAAGATTATTTCGAATCAATAACTTCAGAGGACGCCATTCTGGTGGATGTAAAAGGAATTTACCGGAACAAAATCAAAAGATTAACCTACTGGAGTTTATAGATTTCCCCAAAATTTTACAAAAAACCAGGAAAATTATTCATCCTGGTTTTTTTTGTGCCAACTTTGGTTACCTTTGACCGGATTTTCCTGATGAATTATTTTATCTAAATGCAGATGACAATGAAGAAAATTCTCGTCACCGGAGGCACAGGTTACATCGGCTCGCACACAGTGGTCGAATTACAAAATACCGGATATGATGTGATCATCGTCGACAACCTCTCCAACTCACAAATTGATGTACTTGGCAATATTGCCGGCATTACCGGAAAACAGCCTGAGTTCGAGCAATTCGATCTGGCTGACCGGTCAAAGACGCTTGATTTTTTCCAGCGCCACCGCGATATCAGCGCCATCATTCATTTTGCCGCTTACAAGGCAGTCGGAGAATCCGTTGCAAAACCGCTGATGTATTACCACAACAATTTGTTTTCGCTGGTCAACATCCTCCAGGGAATGATTGACAACGGAATCGAAAATATGGTTTTCTCCTCTTCCTGCACCGTTTATGGCCAACCCGAAAAGCTTCCGGTTGACGAAAATGCCCCGGTTCAGCTCGCCATGTCGCCCTACGGAAATACCAAGCAGATTTCTGAAGAGATAATTTCAGACACCATAAAATCCTCTTCGCTCAAAGCCATTGCCCTGCGGTATTTCAATCCCATCGGGGCCCATGAAACCGCCAAAATTGGTGAGTTGCCGCTTGGCGTTCCCAACAACCTTGTCCCCTTTATCACGCAGACCGCTATTGGAATCCGCGAACAGCTGAAGGTGTTTGGCGACGATTATGATACTCCCGACGGAACTCCCATCCGGGATTATATCCACGTGGTTGACCTTGCTAAAGCCCATGTGATTGCCGTTGGTCGCATGCTCCAAAAGAAAAACAAAAAACCTTTCGAGGTCTTTAACCTCGGTACCGGAAATGGCTACTCTGTTCTCGAAGTCATCCGCAGTTTTGAAAAAGTCTCGGGCGTCAGGCTCAACTATAAAATTGTCGAAAGACGACCAGGCGATGTTACCGAAGTTTGGGCAGATACTACATTTGCCAACCATGAACTTGGCTGGAAAGCTGAAAAAGGTATTGACGAAATGAATGCATCGGCCTGGAAATGGGAATTAGAGCTGGATACAAAGAAAAAGAATCAATCATCAAAACAATAAATCATCATGGAAAATTCAACTAAAACGATAATGATCACTGGTGGAGCTGGTTTCATCGGGTCACACCTGGTTAGGCTTATGGTAAACAAGTATCCTAACTACCGCATTATCAATGTGGATAAGCTCACCTACGCCGGCAACCTCGAAAACCTGCGTGATGTGGAGGATAAGCCAAATTACAAATTTGTAAAGGCCGATATTGTGGAAGACGAAGAGATGCAAAAGCTTTTCGGAGTATATAAATTCGACGGCGTTATCCACCTGGCCGCTGAATCGCACGTTGACCGCTCTATAGCCAGCCCGACCGAGTTCATAATGACCAACATCGTTGGAACCGCCAACCTGCTCAACGCTGCAAAATTCTACTGGCAGGGAAATTTCGAAGGAAAGCTGTTTTATCACGTCTCCACCGATGAGGTCTATGGTTCGCTGGGTGATACCGGCCTCTTCACCGAAACCACACCCTACGATCCCCGAAGCCCCTACTCCGCCTCGAAAGCCAGTTCCGATCACCTGGTAAGAGCTTACTATCATACATTCGGGCTGCCGGTTAAAATCTCAAATTGCTCCAATAACTACGGAGGATTTCAGTTTCCCGAAAAGCTGATCCCACTCTTTATCCACAACATCAAAAACAACAAGAAACTGCCCGTTTATGGCAAGGGCCTCAATATTCGCGACTGGCTTTATGTCGAAGATCACGCCGCCGCAATTGATGTTATTTACCACAAGGGAAAAGTGGGCGAAACCTACAACATTGGCGGAAACAACGAATGGAAAAATATAGACCTGATCAAGGCACTTTGCAAAATAATGGATCGAAAACTTGGCCGTACCCCCGGCGAATCAGAAAAGTTGATAACCTATGTGAAAGACCGTGCCGGACACGATATGCGCTATGCCATTGATTCATCTAAACTGCAAAAGGCATTGGGCTGGAAACCATCGCTGGTGTTTGAAGAAGGCCTCGAAAAGACCGTTGACTGGTACCTGGCCAACATAGAGTGGCTCGAAAACGTTACCTCCGGCGACTACCTTAAATATTACGAAGAGCAGTACCTCAACCGGTAGATACAGCAGGTTAAACTGTTTATTTTAGACTATTTGGTTCTAATTCAACCGTTTAACATAAAATTCACCCTCAGTAATCGCAATTTCTGTTGATGCGCTTGTTGCCTTGACCTTTCCTGAAAACGTTCCTTTGGCTTCGGTAGCCGTCCATTCGGTCAGGTTCACTGTAACCTCCGGATTGATGGCATTTGTTCCGTAAATCACTCCATCTTTACCATATCCTATTAAAGCGCCCTCGAAGTAGCTGACTTTGTTTTCATACCCCTCATACACCGATGTCCGGATGGCTTCGTTGTCGAACATCTGAACACTGATATTATGATTACCGCTGAACCCGCTAACCACAGCATTATACTGCGATAGGCTTTGCCCGGTGGCAGCCGTAAGCGTGGTCTGGTTGGTAAATTCGACCTGCTGACCATCTGCCTTAAAGCGAATAAAGTAGCCGACGGCTGATGGGCCTTTATTATCTTCATCTTTTTTGCACCCAGTGAAGAGCAAAATCGTTAACGAAAAGATAATCAATAGAATAGATCTGAATAGTCTCATTTGAATAATGGATTAGTGGATTTGATTTGGTGGGCGAAAATAGACTATTTAGTGGAGTAATACCGGAATTAAAACTCGAATTAATCAATTTTAACGAAATACATTATTTCTATTATTATTGATAATCAGAAGGTTAGTATTTTATGGCTAAGCCACAGCTTGCAAACTATAAAAATGACAATGAATTTGTTATAGTTTTGCCGCCGTTAATCAATTAACTCACTAAAAGATAGTAGAGTATGATAAAAAAAGTGCTCGTAGCCAACCGGGGAGAGATTGCAATACGCGTGATGCGCTCATGCCGGGAAATGGGAATTAAGTCCGTAGCGGTCTTCTCTGAAGCCGACCGCGCATCAATGCACGTAAGGTATGCCGATGAAGCCTATTTTATTGGTCCGGCGCCATCCATTGACAGCTATCTGAACATGGACAAAATCATTGACGCTGCAAAGAAATCCGGTGCAGACGCAATTCATCCGGGTTACGGATTCCTTTCGGAGAATGCCGCTTTTTCGCAGCGATGCGACGATGAGGGTATCATCTTCATCGGTCCTTCCCCCTCAGCAATTTCAAACATGGGCGATAAAATTACTGCCCGCAAGCACATGATGGCAGCCGGTGTTCCTGTTGTACCAGGTACCGTAGAACCCCTGACCGATGAGGTGGCTGCAGTAGAAAAGATCCGTGAGATTGGCCTTCCGGTGATGATAAAAGCATCCGCTGGTGGTGGAGGAAAAGGAATGAGGCTGGTAAAAGACGAAAAGGAGATACTGAATTCGATCCGGGGAGCAAGGTCAGAAGCAAAAGCCGCATTTGGGAATGATGCCGTTTATATCGAAAAATACATCGAATCACCTCATCACATCGAGTTTCAGGTTCTTGGCGATAAACACGGAAATATAATTCATCTGTTCGAACGCGAGTGCTCAGTGCAGCGCCGTCACCAGAAGGTTATCGAGGAAACACCTTCACCGCTGATGAACCCTGAAATAAGGGAAGAGATGGGACGCCATGCTGTTGCGGCAGCAAAAGCAGTAAATTATTACGGCGCAGGAACAATTGAGTTTATTGTGGACGATAACCTTAACTATTACTTTCTCGAAATGAACACCCGCCTTCAGGTGGAGCACCCCATCACCGAGCGCGTGGTTGGCGTTGACCTGGTTAAAGAGCAGATCAAAATTGCCCAGGGCGAAAAAATGACCCTTAAACAAGAAGAACTCGAGCAATACGGTCACGCTATCGAATGCCGGATTTACGCCGAAGATCCCGAGAATAACTTCATGCCCTCACCAGGTAAAATCACACATATAACCGAGCCTCTTGGTCTTGGAGTAAGGCACGACGGTTACGTTTATACCGGATTTGAAATTCCAATTTATTACGACCCGATGATCTCGAAACTGATCGTTTGGGCACGTACCAGAAGCGAAGCAATTGCACGCATGAAACGTGCTCTTAATGCCTATAAAATTACCGGGATCAAAACCTCTATTCCCTTCCTGGCCCGGATTATGGAAAATGAGGATTTCATTAAAGGTAACTATAACACGCATTTCATCGAGAAGAATTTCGATATGCTGATGGCCAAAGAACCCTGCGGAAGGCGTTGCCAGGACATCGCACTTATTACAGCTTTCATACGCTATACAGATAAAGTGACCGAGGCAAAGTCAAACACCGAAAAGCATTCCGAGGTTAGTAACTGGAAAGCAATCGGTCGCAAAAAGGCAATGGCCCGCTTCTAACATTAAACCACAAATTACTATGGCTTTAGATATTAAAATTGGAGATCGTACTGCAAAAGTTGAGCTTATCAGCAGAAACGGAAACCTGCTTAAGGTTGATGTTGACGGAAAAGTTTATGATCTCGATCTGCTTCAGGTCGAAGATGGCGTCTTCAGCGTGTTGTACAAGAATATATCCTACAATGTGGAACTGATCGAAAAAAACGACCATCGCCACTATACAGTTAACACGCTCTATAACTCCTGGGATGTTGAGGTAATTGATGCTGAAACCAAATACCGGATGAACCGGAATAAAGAGGAGCATGAAGAGGTAAGAAAGATCTTCAGCCCAATGCCCGGAAAAGTTGTCAAAGTATTGGTGAAAGAAGGCGACAGTGTAAAAGCCGGTGAAACCGTAGTGATAGTTTCGGCCATGAAAATGGAAAGCGAATACAAAGTAAAGAAGGATCGCATCGTTAGGCAGGTCTTGGTGAAAGAGGGCGATACAATTGATGGAAACCAGACTTTGATCGTCGTAGAGTAGCGTATTGTATAATTCACAATCAACAGAAAGAAATTCAACAAAATATGGCAACATTAGAAGAAAAAATTGCGAAGTTTGAAGAAAGAAATCGCTTAGCAGAACTTGGTGGCGGAACTGAGCGCATCGAACGCCAGCACAGCGCCGGCCGGCTCACAGCGCGGGAACGGGTAAATATTCTCCTCGATCCGGGAACGTTTGTCGAAATGGACAAGTTTGTAACCCACAGGACAACTGACTTCAATATGGCCGACAACAAAATTCTTGGCGACGGTGTAGTGAGTGGTTATGGAAAAATTGATGGCCGGCTCGTTTACGTCTTTGCTCAGGATTTCACGGTGTTTGGCGGAACACTATCCGGTGCTAACGCCGAAAAAATTGTAAAAGTGATGAAACTGGCCATGAAAATGGGAGCGCCTGTTATTGGCCTGAACGACTCAGGGGGTGCCCGGATTCAGGAAGGAGTGCAGAGCCTGGCCGGCTATGCCGACATTTTTTTCCTCAACACAAAAGCCTCTGGTGTAATACCGCAAATTTCAGCCATCATGGGTCCTTGTGCCGGTGGAGCTGTTTATTCTCCTGCCATCACCGATTTCATTTTCATGGTAAAAAACAGCAGCTATATGTTCGTTACCGGACCAGAAGTCATCAAAACTGTGACACACGAAGAGGTAACCAAAGAAGATCTTGGTGGTGCAATGACCCACAACGCCACCAGTGGTGTGGCACATTTTACCGGCGACAACGATGAACAGACTTTGATGATGATCCGGGAACTGATGGGTTTTCTTCCTTCAAATAATATGGAAGACCCGCCCCATAAACCCTGCACTGACTGCATCAACCGCGAGGAACCCAAACTTGACTCCATCGTACCACCCGATCCCAACAAGCCTTATGACATGAAAGAGATCATTACAGCTGTGGTGGATCATCACGATTTTCTGGAAGTACAACCCTACTATGCGCAAAACATCATTATCGGTTTTGCCCGTATTGACGGCCATGCTGTTGGAATCGTGGCAAACCAGCCTCAGGTCCTTGCCGGTGTTCTTGATATAAACTCATCAATAAAAGCAGCTCGGTTTGTCCGTTTTTGTGACGCTTTCAATATCCCGTTGATTACATTCGAAGATGTTCCTGGATTTTTACCGGGTACAGCACAGGAGTTTGGCGGAATTATAAAACACGGCGCTAAGTTGCTTTATGCCTTTGCAGAAGCTACCGTTCCCAAAATCACCGTAATTACACGAAAAGCTTACGGTGGCGCCTACGACGTGATGTCGAGCAAGCACATTGGCGCTGATGTAAACTTTGCATACCCAACCGCTGAAATTGCTGTTATGGGCCCCGAGGGAGCTGTGAATATCCTCTACCGTGAGAAACTCAGCGATGAGGAGCGGGCTAAAGCCGTTGAAGATTACAAAGCCACTTTTGCCAGTCCTTTCAAAGCCGCGGAATTGGGGTACATTGACGAGATAATATATCCGCGTCAAACACGCCTCAAACTCGTGCAAGCTCTCGAAATGACGCGCAATAAAAGCGAACAGAGCCCGCCAAAAAAACATGGAAATATTCCACTGTAGATCCTGATGCTGTTTTCTCCTGGTTTTTGTATTTTCCCGGAACTATTAGGCTTAATCAAAGATTAGCTGAAATTAAATTGAAGAGTTTTGGTTGTTTATAGAAATATAAACAGAACCAAAACTCTTTTTTCCTCCCATAATCATCCAGGCAGTATAAAAGAGTGTTTACAAAATTTTCTCTTTATAAAGGCTTAGCCAGCGGCAACCTGATAATGAAGGTAGTACCTTTACCTGCAGCTGTTTCAAAACGGATTTCCCCGTTTGAATTCAACACAAAACTCTTTACAATTGCCAGACCCAGACCCATACCGCTGCTTTTGGTGGTGAAATATGGTGTGAATATTCTATCGGTGAGCTCAGGATCAATACCACCACCGTTGTCGGTAAATTTGATCGTACAATAGTCAGTTGCCTGGCTCAGCTCAATATCAATTTTACCGGAAACATTCTTACTTACAGCCTGAACAGCGTTTTTGGTCAGGTTATTTAATGCCCTGATCATCTGCACCTTATCTGCCAGTACAAATACATTTTCAGTATCTTTTTTGAACGTAATTGTCAGATTGTCAATATTATCAAATAGATTTATTGTTGTATAGATAATCTCTGACAGGTTAATAATTTCCTTTTTAGTATCAGGCATTTTAGAGAAATCAGAAAACTCGGTTGCAATTACCGAGAGAGCATCAATTTGCTCAACCATTGTCTGAGAGAATTTTTTTAGCCTGTTTTCCCAATCCGGCGCCTTGCGATTCCATGCATGCTGAAGATGCTGAACGCTTAATTTCATGGGCGTCAATGGATTCTTAATTTCATGCGCTACTTGTCTTGCCATCTCCTGCCAGGCAGTTTCGCGTTCTGATTTGGCAAGTCTTTCAGCACTAATTGCCAACTCATCAACCATCCGGTTATACGAATTTACCAACTGACCAATTTCATCGTTGTGCTGCCAATTAATTTTTTCGTTGCTCCCAGCCAGATTAACCCTCGATATTTTATTCATTATCAATTTTATAGGCTGAGAAACATAATTTGAAACGATTAGGGAAATAATAATGGATAAAGCAATGAGAATAACATAGATGTTGATGTAGGCAACAAGAAAATCCGACACTTCTCTCTGCAGATCATTTTCTTTGGCAAAATAAGGAAGATTCAGATAGGCTATTACGCTGTTTTTGTTGTTTACAAAAGGAATATAAGCTGAAAGATACCGTTGTTTGCCAATGCTTTCGTTTTGAACAAACACCGAACTGCTGTGCATGGATAGCTCCCTAAAGGCCAACGGATTCATGTTTTTGCTAATAAGTTTTTCGTCGAAGATCTGTGGTCTTGAAGAAGCCAGCAGCGTACCATTAACGCTGTAAAGATTTATATCAGTGAAGAATACGTTTGAAAACTTGACCAGAAGATCACCAAGGTACGGAGAAATAGTTTCATCCATCTTTTCCTCGTTAATTAATTTATGCTGAAGCTCAACCAGAACCGAATGCGTTTTTTCAGTCAAAATATCATTATTCTTCTGGTTATTCAGATTGACTATATATCGCATTGTGAAAATCCCCAGCGCAATGAATGAAAATAGCAGAACAAAAGCCATTGAAAGCTGCAGCCTTGCCCTGAAGTTAACCCTGAGTTGTGATCTGCGTTTAATAAATAAATAGATCAATAAGATTGTAATAGATAGTATCGAGAAGAAAATTAATAAATATGAAAATGGAGCTACAACGTCAAGAAACGATTTGTTTTTTTTGCTAATGAAGATAACTCTTGAATCGTCCGCTTTAAAAATCAGATGATTATACCCATTTTTATCAAAAAATCTGATTCTATCATTAGGTTCGGAATAATGATACAGATTGAAATTGTAGAAATATTTACCCACTCTTTGCTGCAAAACTCCATCGTTGTATAAAGCATAAGAATAGTCTGACATATCAGGTTTTTTAGCAATTTCCCGGTCAATTAAAAGATCTGGAAATCCAAGGTCTTTTGCTAAATATTTGGGTGTTAATTCAATAAAAACCTTTACGCTGTCAGATTCAGCTCCTGGAGTTGCATAGTCAAGAATTACCAGATACCCATTGTCACCAGGCCCATAACTGAGAAAGAACAAGTTTTCGCTGGGCGAAGTTCTGCTTTTAGTCTTTATTATTGTATCAAAAAACTCCCAGCATCCTATTTCAACGTTTTCCGGATTAATAATCAGGTAATCATTCCTGTCGCATACCGTGACCTGCTGATCGTAGTTTCTCCAATAATCCGAAAAATGTTCTCGTGAAATGTATCTTGTTAGCGAATCAATGCTAATGGAATCATTGATATAATCCGTCACAGCTTTCTGCAACGCTGTATCATTCTCGATTAGCAAGGATTTTTTATGAAACATAAATTCAGCTATAGGGTCACGCTTTTCTGCGGAAAGATTGATCGCCAGAAATTTTCGGTTTTCCATCTCTTTAACAGCGTTGAATCTGTGGAGCAAGACTGTGCTCAGGATTGAAAACAGAATAATAAAGAATCCAATACTGGCAAGATTGAAACGAAATATCCTATGATGGAAAAAGGCACCGAGTGAAATGATATATACACTGACGAATACAATACTTATCAGATCATGATTATTTACGATAATAACGTAGGTTGCCCATAATATGAGAACAAAAATAAAGATGAGGAAATACTCTTTGGATGATAAAGATGATTTGAACGCCATGAATGCTAACCTCGATGTTATCAGAAGATAAGCGGCCATTGCCATAAATATAATCGCAAAGGTAACCAATCCGATCCAGTTTAAGCTGTAGATGTTATTGAGATCAATAGAGATTATTGAATCGTTAACGAGGCTCTCCATCAAAAAATTAATCCCTTTATAGAATATGAAAATATGAAGAAGTAGGGAGAATGCATAAAAGTATCTGAAAAATGTGAGTCGTCGTCTTATTCTGTAGTGAAAACGAAAATGAAAGAAAACAAATAGTGATATTATAAATACGAAAGAAACATTAATGATAAGATCCCCAAAGGAAGGAATCCATTCTGAAATTCCATAATAATGCGGGCTGAAGAGTTTAGAGTGGTAAAGTATTGGTGGAATTTTGAAAAAGAAAATAATTACCCTTATCAGGATAACAATTGCGGACAATGCCAAAACAAATATTGTTTTTCTTCTTAACT
>Ga0209835_1001271_pt1 | contig 14402 bp, 14 predicted proteins | sample LakKivwa52mmetaG_FD_184138 | JGI IMG/M metagenome (GOLD analysis project Ga0209835, IMG submission 184138) | Anoxic lake water microbial communities from Lake Kivu, Rwanda to study Microbial Dark Matter (Phase II) - Lake Kivu water 52m metaG... | ecosystem: Environmental > Aquatic > Freshwater >...
TCATGATCGCATTCTTTATGGAATATTTAGAGAAGAACAAGTCGAATCTAGAAAAACCTGGTTAAAAATGGAGGGCGAGATGAATTTAAGAGAACAAAGCGGTTCGATAAATTCTTTTGACGGTCTTCATTGGTTTGTCGTCCAGACTAAGTCAGGGGACGAACATCGCGTTGAAACCCATCTCTTAAATCAGAAGATTGAAACCTTCCTTCCTTTGATTGAAGCCCATCAATACCGGAACGGTAAGATGGTTCAAATCATAAAGCCCTTCTTCCCAAACTACCTCTTTGCAAGACTCGATCTTAAACTTCATTACTATAGGGTAAAATGGACAAGAGGGGTCAGTAAACTTCTGGGGTCAGGAGATGGACCGGCCCCTATTTCTGAAAAAGTAATCCAGACGATTAAGGAGAGAACAGGGAAGGATAATCTTGTAAAGTTAGAGGAGGAATTGAAAGAGGGCGACGCCGTTCAGGTTACTTCAGGTCCATTTAAAGAATTCAACGGAATCTTTCAGAAGAAGATCTCAGATAATGGAAGGGTGAGGATTCTTCTAAATCTAATCGGTGTTGAAGTCCCTGTTCAAATAGGTCGTTGGCAGATCAAAAAGGCAGCCTAATTGCGTTTAAAAAGTTTCTCGGGTTTATCGGGTTAGTTTGGGTTAAAGAAATTTGATTCAGTAAACTCAATGGACGCGATGAACTCGATAAACTCAACAAACTGTTAAAACCTATTGCCCAGAAAACTGGCAAAAAATTTTCTGATGGACTCTTGTGGGATTGAGTCAAAATCCGAAAGGGCGGAAGCATTTCTTGATGAGATAAACCTAATAAACGAAACAAACGAGATAAAATTTATCAACGTCCACAAGGTTAATTACTCAGCCACTTAATGATCAAATTACGCCAGTGCAGATTAAATATTCAAAACATCTCGAACAGCGCTTGTCATTAAGAAGAATAGATTACGACCTCCCAAAGAAAATATTTGATCAATCTCGTGAGAGGTATATAGATGAAGAGACAAAACATTTCATTGCAACAATGGAGACTGAGATTTATAATAAACGCAGAGAAGTCATGATAGCCTATGTAGTTGAAGGGGATGTCATTAGGCTTTTAACAATTCATCCACTAAAAGAGGGACAAAAGGAGAACCGAATAGAGAGTGGAAGATGGAGGAAAATTTAATGGACGAGTTTAAGATCTTTTACGATGAAGAAGAAGATATCCTTTACCTTGCGAGAGAAGGAAAGGAAGAAGAAGTGATCGAGATCTCTCCTGGAGTAAATGCTGAGCTTGATGAATCAGGTAAGCTTATGGGCGTTGAGATCTTCAAAGCTTCCTATTTATTTAAAGATGTTATCAAGGTAATGGAGAAAAGACTCCGGGCAGCATGATTCCGTCTCATTTGAGAAAAGTCTCTAAACAACGTTTCCAACAATCTTCTTAATGCTCTGCGCCTTGCACCTAAATCGTAGATGAGGTCAGTGTAACCCTTCAAACTAAAGGGGTCTAAGTATGACGCATGGACGCATCCACGCTTTTTCACATATGCACTTCGACCCAACGACTCGACCACACTAAGACGTATTGACTCAATAGACTCTACGACGCAAAAACACAATGACCTCAATAAACCCAATAAACGTTCCCAACAACCCCGACGCCTCAAGTCAATTCTCAAGTATGACCCCCCTAATGTACAGATCAACCATAAACACAAATACTTCATTACTTATGCCTGACCTCAGGTATTGCAAAACTGAGGTGGGGGAACTCATTTACTGGGATGGGTTGAGTCGGTCTCGAGGACAATATGAGGAGGAGCGAGGGCAGTATGAAGAGATGGAAGAAATATTTTTCCCCCTGGATGTGGTGGAATGTACCGAAAGGTCGTCTTTGAGGAGATCGGCCTTTTTGATGAAGATTTCTTTGCTTATGCAGATGATGCCGAGATCGGGATCCGAGCTCGATTAGCCGGCTGGAAGTGTGTGTATGTGCCAAAGGCCATCCTCTATCACAAAAACTCCGGTTCCACAGAGAGAAATCGTTTCTGTATTACTATTAAATACTTTCCGTTTGCTATGCTCCTCCTCAGTTTCTTTTTCACTTTCTACAGGTTTGCTTTTCAAGCCTATGGGGCCCTCACCCATCGGGGGGCTGCTGGAAGATTTACAAAAAATTATTCGCCTTTGAGATTGATAGGTATTCTGCTCAAGGCTTATGGATCGGGGTTCCGCTACCTTCCTCGAATGTGGAAGAAGAGAAAAATGCTGAGGCCCTTGAGAAAAGTTTCATACGGTGAGATCTTTGGTTGGTTCCGCAGATTCGGAATTAGTGCAAAAAGAATTTCCCTTCGAGACTAAAATATCTCAAAGAGGTCTTATGAATATTATAAGCATAACATATGATTCTCGCTGTGAGGTGATGGGTTGGGATTTTTGAAATTTAAAGATGAACTTATTAGACACACCGGTATGATGTTTATTGGAGTCAGTGTTTTTAATCTGTTCAATCTCCTTTATCATTTCTTTATGATAAGGATGCTTCCTCCCACTGATTACGGACACCTCAACACCCTCATTGCGCTCTTCATGATCATCTCTGTCCCTGCGAATACTGTTCAGACAACGATAACGAAATTTGTCTCTTCTTTCCAGGCTCAATGTAAATATCATCAGATGAGGGAACTCCTTCGGCATCTTCTCTTAGTGATGGCGATAGTGGCTTTTTCATTTTTTCTGCTGATCGCTCTGGGGCGTTCGTTCATCTCCTCCTTTCTTCAGATTTCTTCTACCGGATTGATCCTTCTGATGGGGATGGTTCTACTCTTTGCCATGGTGACGCCTGTTCCATGGGGAGGGCTTCAAGGTTTGCAAAAGTTTGGTTTATTGGCTTTCAATCTCATTATAAATGGGGGTCTTAAGCTTTTCTTGGGAATCCTCTTCGTCCTTTTGGGTTTTGGGCTATTAGGAGCCATGGGTGCCATTGCCCTTTCTTATTTCATTACAACCTTTCTTTCACTCTTCATGTTAAGGGGTAGTCTGGCAGGAGGAGAAGTGAAAGCCAATCAAGAATCGGATGCTGAAGGGGGCTATTCGTCCTATTTTTCAGATGTGTATCGCTATTTCTTCCCTGTCGGAATAACATTAACGTGCTTTATGGTTCTCACGAATATCGATTTAATCTTGGTTAAACATTTCTTCACGCCTATCGAGGCTGGATATTATTCCATTGGTCAGATGGTGGGAAAGATCATCCTCTTTCTCCCCCTTCCCATCATTATGGTGATGTTCCCGAAACTCTCTTCCCTGGGAGCCCAGGGGAAAAGGACACTCTCGACCTTGGGGCAGAATCTAAGGATAGCAGGTTTTTTTTGTATCATAGCAGCAATGCTCGGCCTTCTCTTCCCCTCCCTTATCATCCGAATCCTGAGTGGAAAAGTTTATTCGGAATGCATTTTCTTGACGAGATTATTTTCCATCAATATGACCTTCTTCTCTCTCACCTTAATCCTATTATATTACCAACTCTCGACCCCTGAGAGATGGTTTCTTTATCCCCTGTTCTTCTCGACATTGATCCAAACCGGTTTGATTGTGTTGTTTCATAAAACTTTGACTCAGGTTCTTCTCGTTGTGGGCATAACAGCTTTCTGCCTATTAGGACTTAACTTTTACTTGATTTATCGTCCTTGTGAAAGAAGAATGAAGAGTTGAAGGAATTAGATTTAGAGCTAACCAGTTGAGATAACAACGAAAATTCTAACCTTGTCTCTTTTTATGGTCACTTTTTGATTGACAATTGAGGAAATTTGAGTAAAATATTTCCGTTTTTGTGAAAAATTCGCCACAATATCCCATCAGGAAGAGTGAGAACGAATGGCGAACTGGGTTCAGGGGGGTGCAGTCCTCTTGGAAGGGTTTAGAAAGGGGTGATAGACCTTTTGTCGAGGGCTGAGTTAGTTCCCCGCCGGCGAAGTGCTCCCTACCCGAAGCGTCAAAGATGCAAAGATCTGAGCCTTACTAAAAAGGGTGATCAAAGATGAAGGTTGTGATATTGGCTGGGGGATTCGGAACACGTTTGAGTGAAGAAACTGATATTAAGCCTAAGCCTATGATAGAGATAGGTGAAAAACCTATCTTGTGGCATATTATAAAAATATATTCATATTATGGGTTTAACGATTTCATTATATGCTTGGGATACAAAGGATATATTATAAAAGAATATTTTTCCAACTATTTTCTCCACCAGTCAGATGTAACTATGGACCTGGAAAAGAACAGCATGGAAATTCATCAATCTAAAGCTGAGCCGTGGAAAATTACTTTGGTAGATACCGGCCTAAATACGATGACAGGTGGAAGAATAAAAAGGGTTCAAAAATATATTAACGATGAAACGTTTATGCTTACTTATGGTGATGGGGTTGGAAGCATTAATATTAGTGAATTATTTGAATTTCACAAAAAACATAATAAATTTGCTACGGTCACAGCAGTTCAACCTTCAGGTAGATTCGGCGCGTTAAATTTAGATAACCAAGCTAACGTTTTAGCATTTCAAGAAAAACCAAAAGGTGATAACGCTTGGATAAACGGCGGATTTTTTGTTTTAGAACCGCAGATTTTTAACTATATAGAAGGGGATGAGACTCTGTGGGAAAGAAAGCCCGTAGAGAATCTTTCGAAAGACGGTGAGCTTATAGCATACAGGCATTTGGGCTTTTGGCATGCCATGGATACCCTCCGAGACAAGAATTATCTGGAGCAACTGTGGAAGTCTGGTCAGGCTCCATGGAAACTATGGAAATAAGTTCTCAACTGATGGACATCCCATGATCGATAAAAATTTTTGGGAAAAGAAAAAGGTTTTTATCACGGGCCACACAGGTTTTAAAGGTTCCTGGCTGTCTTTATGGCTTCATTCTTTGGGCGCGATCGTTACAGGTTATGCTTTAACCCCGCCAACGATTCCGAGTTTATTTGAGCTCTGCAAAATAGATAACCTTATTACGTCAATCATTGGTGATGTTCGAAATGGTGAGTTGCTAAATAGGGCAATGCTTGAGGCCAGCCCTGAAATTGTTATTCATATGGCGGCCCAGTCAATAGTTCGGGATTCGTATAAAGACCCCGTCGAAACCTACTCGACAAATGTCATGGGAACGGTTAACCTTTTCGAGGCTGTAAGGAGATGCAAAGGCGTAAAAGCGGTCATTAATGTGACCACGGATAAATGTTATGAAAACCGTGAGTGGTATTGGGGTTATCGAGAAAACGAACCGATGGGGGGGTATGACCCATATTCGAACAGCAAAGCTTGTTCGGAATTAGTTACCTCATCGTATAGAAATTCATTTTTTAATTCGAAGGATTATGACGCCCATGGTGTCGGCATAGCCTCAGCAAGGTCTGGCAATGTGATCGGGGGAGGGGACTGGGCTACGGACAGGCTGATTCCCGATTGTGTAAGATCTATTTTAAAAGGAGAAAAAATACTTATCAGAAATCCCCAGGCTATCCGACCCTGGCAGCATGTTTTAGAGCCCCTCAGTGGATATCTTATGTTGGCAGAAAAACTGTATGAAAAGGGTCCCCAATATGCGGAAGCATGGAATTTCGGACCGAACGATCAGGACGCCAAAAATGTAGAATGGATTGTTAAAAAGATTTGTGCAAAATGGGGAGAAAATATTTCTTACGTAATTGACAAAGGTGAACACCCCCATGAAGCTCATTATCTGAAATTAGACTGCTCCAAAGCAAAATCTGAACTCCGCTGGTATCCGAAATGGAATTTAGAACAAGCCATTGATAAGGTTATTGAATGGACAATGGCATATAAAGAAAATAGAGATTTAAAAGAAGTGTGTTTAAAGCAGATAGATGAATATGTTAGTGGGGAAATAGGGCTCAATAAGTGACGGAGATCATATTTCTCGGCACAAATGGATGGTTTGACAGCTTGACGGGTAACACTATTTGTATTCTTATTAAGACTGAAGAATATTATATCGTTCTTGATGCGGGGAATGGATTGCATAAGATTGATAGGTATTTAAATATTGAAAGACCCGTTTATCTATTCTTGAGCCACTTTCACTTTGACCATATTGTTGGTTTACATATTTTAAATAAGTTTAATTTTACAAAAGGGCTAAAGATTTATGGTCCGGCGGGCACGAAAGATATTATGAATTTAATAATTAATAGACCCTTTACTATCCCGTTGACCGATCTTTCCTTTAATGTAGAAATTTTTGATTTGCCCGAGAAAGAAAGGAGATTACCTTTTTGCTTCGAATCTGAACCAGTAGTTCATTCTTCATTGACCTTAGGATTTAGATTCGAAATAGATGGAAAAGTAATTAGTTACTGTCCAGATACAGGTTATTGCGAAAATGCCGTTAGATTGGCACGAAATGCTGACCTGCTGATTGCAGAATGTTCATATAAATCTGGACAAATCAACAGAAAATGGCCCCATTTGAACCCTGAAACGGCTGCGAAGATTGCTAAAGAGGCTAAAGTTAAAAGATTGGCTTTGGTTCACTTTGACGCAAGTATTTATCAGAATGTAGAAGAGAGGAAGGCTGCCGAGAAAGAAGCGAAAAAGATTTTCAGCAATACTTTTGCCGCAGTGGATGATATGCAGGTTGGGTTGGTTGAGATATAGCATATACCGAATATTTGTGAAGAAAGAGTGGGTAGAAAGTAGTTTGTATAAAAAAATGGCAAGTCTGAAAAAGGGGGGAATAGTTTGTATTTTAAGAAAAATATCTAAAGTTTTTCAAGAGGTTTATTATCAGGTTTTTTTATGCCCCAAGCCCGCTCATAAAAGAATGGACTGAAGAAGAAGGATTATAGATGAAAATCTTGGTTACGGGAGGCAGTGGATTCATCGGCAGGAATGTAGTTGAATATTTAACCAAGAAATATGAAGTCTTATCTCCTACCCATCGGGAGTTAGAACTCCTTGATGAAGATGCGGTGCGGTTGTTTTTGGAAAAGCACACTGTAGATGTGGTGGTTCACTGTGCAGTGAAGCCTGGGCATCGCAATGCAAAGGACCCAACAAATCAACTTTATGTCGATACGCGGATGTTTTTTAACCTTGCCCGCAATACCGACCTCTTTCAGAAGCTGATTTGTATCAGTTCCGGCGCGGTCTATGATGTTCGGTATAATATGATCAAAATAAGCGAAGAATATTTTGATACTCATATGCCCGTTGATGAACATGGTCTGTTCCGATATATCGCCGCGAAATATATCGAAAAAGCAGAGCGTATAATAGAGCTGCGGCCATTTTCAGTTTTCGGAAAATACGAGGATTATGCCATCCGATTCATTTCCAATGCTATCTGTAAAACTCTCTTGGATTTGCCCATCACCATAAAACAGAATAGACGGTTTGACTTTATATATATCGACGACCTGGCACGAGTGATTGATTATTTTATTGGGAAAGAAGGAAAATTTAAGTGCTATAATGTCACCCCTGATGAGGCAATGGAATTGCGTATCATCGCTGAAAAGGTTCGGGAAATTTCAGGAAAGGATCTTCCGATTCTGATAGCCCAAGATGAGATAGGATTGGAATACAGTGGAGACAATCAGCGACTGCGGAGAGAAATTCCAGGATTATCTTTCACTCCAATCGATCAGGCAATTCATCAGCTCCATGATTGGTATGCTTCGAATCGTCACTTGCTGAACAGAGAGTTTCTTCTGGTCGATAAATAATTGCACTGCGAGGTCTATGAAAAAGGGATGAAGGTATCCGATTACTTAGCCGAGGAATTGGCGGAACACGGAATTCGCCATGTATTTATGGTTACTGGGGGCGGGGCAATGCATTTGAATGTTTCGCTCGGGACGCACCCGAAATTAGAAACGATCAATAACCATCACGAACAAGCCTGTGCTATCGCCGCAGAAAGCTATGGCCGATTAACCGGGAGAATTGCAGCTGTATGTGTAACGAGCGGACCGGGAGGCACAAATGCCATTACCGGAGTTCTATGTGCTTGGTTGGACTCTATCCCCATGATTATCGTCTCTGGACAGGTACGATACGATACCACCGTGAGCAGTACTGGTTTACCTTTGCGTCAATTAGGAGATCAGGAGTACGATATCGTTAAATCGATTGCTCCCATGACTAAGTATGCAGCGATGGTGAAGGATCCTAAGGAAATCCGTTATCATCTGGAACGAGCTTTATACCTGGCAAAAGCAGGACGTCCGGGACCTTGCTGGCTGGATATTCCGTTGAATATTCAGGGTACCATGATCGATGAGAAAAATCTTAGACCCTACAATCCTGATGAGGACTCTGGGGAAATACCGCCTAAAGTAAGTCCTGATATCCTTTTAGAAATTATTAATCGCATAAAGTCATCAAAGAGACCCGTTTTATTGGCTGGATCAGCAATCCGTTCCTCCGGGGCGCAGACAGAATTTTTGCAGTTGATTGATTTATTAGAAATTCCTGTGGTGACCGCCTGGAATGCGCATGACTGTATCCCGGATGAGCATCGATTTTATTTCGGCCGACAGGGCTCCTTAGGAGATCGAGCGGGAAATTTTATTTTGCAAAATGCAGATCTTCTCCTATCATTGGGTTGTCGGCTAAGCCTCAGACAGACGAGTTTTAACTGGAAAAGTTTTGCGCGAGAAGCATTTAAGATTATCGTGGACATTGATCCCCTAGAGCTTCAAAAGCCAACCGTTAAACCCGATCTCCCAATCCACGGGGATGTGGCAGATTGGATCAGGGCTTTAAACAGAGAACTCTCGCCGACAGGATTATCGGCTAAAGAAGAATGGCTGGATTGGTGCCAGGTGCGGAAAAAACGTTATCCTGTGGTCTTGAAAGAATATTGGGATCGCAAAGACCTTGTGAATCCGTACTGTTTCGTGGAATCTCTCAGTAAGCATTTGCCGGAAGGCCAGATTACAGTAACCGGGAATGGATCTGCTTGTGTATGCACCTTCCAGGCCGTCCAGATCAAAAAAGGTCAACGCCTTTATACGAATTCCGGTTGTGCAACAATGGGCTATGATTTACCAGCCGCGATCGGGGCCTGCCTGGCCTCGGGGCGCCAAAAAATCGTCTGTTTGGCAGGGGATGGGAGTATCCAGATGAATCTGCAGGAATTGCAGACGATTGTGCACCACAAGCTTCCCATAAAGATATTTGTCCTGAACAATAATGGGTATCATTCTATGCGCCAAACGCTTAGTACTTTTTATGGCCAAATCAAAGTAGGCTTTGATCCTCAGAGCGGGGTGAGCTTTCCGGATATGGAACGAGTGGCCTATGCCTATCAAATTCCGTTCATTCGTTGTGCGAATCATGATGCATTAGATCGTTGTATCGCAACGACCTTAGAAGGCCCCTCCCCATTTATCTGCGAAGTGATGATTGCCATTGATCAGCCTTTTGCACCCAAACAATCTTCACAAAGTCTTCCGGACGGGAGAATCGTCTCCAAACCTTTAGAGGATTTAGCGCCTTTTTTAGATCGAGAGGAATTCAAGGAAAATATGATCATCAACCCGATCCCTGAATGAGTCTTATGAACAAAGGAGAAGATAGGATAAAAACAATATTCAATTAGGCAGAAGAGTAGATTTTGGCAAATACATTATACGAGGAGGATTAAAAGATGAATCTCTTAGAAAAAAGAATGGTTGGCGCTCTCACTGATCTCCGGGAAAACCATCATGTAATTGGTATCAAGGCCGAATTCGAGGCTGAGGGAACTAGGCTGGAAGAGATGCTCCGGCTGAAGGAGGTATGCATGGCTGCAGGCCTCGGTCTGACCATCAAGATTGGCGGATGCGAGGCTTTGCGAGACATGTATGAGTGCCGGGTTATCGGTGTGGAAAGACTGGTGGCTCCCATGGTGGAGAGTGCCTATGCATTGAAGAAGTTCTTGGCTGCTGTCAAGATGGCCTTTCCTCCGGAAGAAAGTAAAGAAGTGGTCTTCGCCGTCAACATCGAAACGATCAGCGGCTGTAAAACCTTCGACGAAATGCTTACTCTCAAGGATATCCCCTTGCTGAAGGGGATCGTCATGGGCCGGGTAGACCTGACAGGTTCCTTGGGGCTCACCCGTGAAGATGTTAACTGCCCCCAGGTTTTTGAAATTACCCGAGATCTTCTGGTCAAAGCCAAGAAGAGTAATTTGGAGACAGCCATCGGCGGAGGCGTAGGGGTCCAATCGCTGCCCTTTTTCAACGATCTTCCTGCTGGGATTCTGGATCGCTACGAAACTCGCAAAGTCATTTTTGGCTGCCCCGGCGCTCTGGACTCGGGCGCCGATAAAGGTATCATGAAGGCTGTGGGTTTCGAACTCCTCTGGCTCAAGAACAAACGGGATTATTACGCCACCATCTCCAAGGAAGATGAACAACGCATTGGCATGTTAGAGTACAGATATAAGAATGGGATTGAAGCTGCGGGGGGAAAATACGAATGAACTCTAACCAAGAATTTGATTGGTTGAAGATGGTTCGTGTTGTTGCACTTGACCTTGACGGCGTAGTTTACCTGGGGAACGAGCCACTGTTTGGAGCTAAGGAGGCGATAACAAAAATTAGGGAATTAGGCCTGAAGGTCTACTTTGTCACTAATAACTCGGGAAAGAGTCGGTCGGATATAGCAAATAAACTTGTAAACATGGGAATTACTGCAACGGAGAACGAAGTCCTCACTTCTGGTTATGCTGCAGGTTTTCTTGTGAGAAGTCTAAGCCAAAATAAGCCAGTTAATGTTCTCGCCCTTGGCTCAGAAGGCCTTAAGGCTGAAATAGCTCAATTTGGAGTTCGGGTAGTAAACAGTGGTCCATGTGAGTTTCTCGTAGTAGGGTTTGATCGTGAATTTAGTTATGAGAAAATGTGCAAGGGACTCGACGCTCTTTTGGCAGGCGCTACTTTTATCGCTTGTAATCGAGATGTCTCCTTCCCAACTGAAGGGGGCCGTTTAATGCCCGGCTGTGGTCCAATCGTGGCAGCACTCGAATTCGCATACGGGAAAAAACCTGCATATGAAGTTGGGAAACCAAACTCCATGCTTTTGGAGTTGGTTGCAGATGAAGGCAAATTCAAACCCCAAGAGATCTTGGTAGTAGGAGATGGACTTGAAAGTGATATTGCCATGGCTAATCGCTTTGGATCGCCATCTGTGCTCATTTTCTCTGGAAATAAACCTGATCAAATAACAAATTTAAAGGATCTTGAACAGAAAACCACTTGTGTCGTGAGGTCGCTGGCTGAATTATCTACCCTTTTATGGGAATCATCGAGGGAACCGTTATTAAATTTCTCACGTGATAATCGGTAACAAATTTTACGAAATCATTCAAAGTGTGAGATTTTTCTTTATTCTAATCTCTCAGGGGTCAGTTCCCCGCCGCTTGCGGCGAGAAGGTAAAAAATATTCCGTTTGATACCCCGCTGCTTGCGGCGGGGAGGTTCATTTTTAGTTGAAAAAATTATTTATAATTGGAGACTTAGTTTATAGAATGAAAAGAAGAGATGTAATCGAAGTACTTTCGTCATCCATCAAGGATTCTCGTGAAGGTTTGCCGAAGGAGGTATTTCTTTTTATTAGTAAGCTAACCCCAATAGTCAACGTTGATTTGTTAATTCAAGACGAAAGAAAGCGGACGCTGCTAACTTGGAGAGATGACGGTTTTTATGCACCGGGTTGGCATATTCCCGGGGGCATTATCCGGTTCAAGGAGACAGCGGCTATGCGGATCCAAGCAGTAGCGAAGCAGGAATTAGGGGTGGAAGTGGAATTTGATTCGACTCCCTTGGCGATCCATGAGGTGATCCATCCCACACGAGACATAAGGGGTCATTTCATCTCTTTACTGTTCCGCTGCCAACTTGTAACGCCCCTCGATGAAAGTCGCTGTTACAAAATTGGAAATCCGAAACCAAGCGATTGGGCGTGGCATGATACTTTCCCAGAGAACATGATTCCTGTGCATGAGATGTATAGACAATTTATCTAATTACCATAACTCTTTCGTTACATTAAGAGACCTGACAAAATCATGCAGATTCAGTATATCGGCAAACCCGTGAGGGAATAAATATTCTATATCTTTCAGGCGTGAGAAAAATGAAGAAATTAATTTCCGTAGTAATTCCCGTATACAATGAAGAAGCGGTTATAGATGAATTGTGTAAACAGTTAAAGATCGTGTTTGATGAGAATAGAGAATATGAATTTGAAGCAATTATCGTGGAAAACGGTTCAACGGATAGAACGTTTGAAAAGCTTCTTCAAATCCATAATGAGGACCAAAGGTTCAAAATTTTGCAGTTATCAAGGAATTTTCGGATGGATGGGGGTATGACAGCGGGATTGCAGTATGTAAAAGGGGATGCCGCAATGATTATGACTGCCAACTTGCAAGATCCCCCCAACGTGATCCCTCAGTTTATAAAAAAATGGGAGGAGGGTTACGAGCACGTTTATGGGGTTGTAAGTAAACGTCCTGGAAAGAGTTGGATCAGGCGGTTAAATTCTCAGCTCTTCTACATCATCATCAATAAGCTAACAAACAATCTGATCCCAAAAAATGCTAGTGATTCAAGGCTGGTTGACAGGAAAGTGTATGAAGCGATCAATCGCATGGACGAACGTAACCGTTTTATGCGTGGAATTTTTGTCTGGGTTGGGTTCAAATCCATAGGACTGAAATTTGAAAGGAATAAACGATTTGCGGGAGAGTCTCATGCTCATTTTAGTGGGGTGCTTCAACTCGCCATCCGAGGAATCTTTGCTTTTTCTTATGTGCCTATCAGATTCATCGCCATTTTAGGATTTGTTATTTCGGGGATTTCTTTGGTCGATCTGCTATTCACAGTAATAAAAGTCTTGGTGAAAGGAGTTCCATTCCCTGGATACGGGACAATTGTATCCATTATGCTTTTAATGTTTGGCTTGGTATTTTTAATTCTCGGTGTATTAGGGCAATATATTGCACAGATTTATGAGGAAGTTAAAGCAAGACCAAATTATATTGTCAGAAACGAGATTGGTTTTGAAAACGAAGAACCACCCATGTAAATTTCTCTTTTGGTCCCTAAGACAAAATTGCCTGTTATTTTCCTCTATCTGGCTCATTTTATAAGAAATTAGAATAGGATTTGAAGCAACCCCTAACGTGATAAAAAACGGCAACTTGCCCTTGGAAGATCAGAGATGGCTTCGTGAAAATATTGGAATTAACGATTCAAACAAGTCTCTGCTGTATGATAAATGGCTGTTTAATGTTATGTTTTGAAAACAAATGGAAAGTATGAGCAGAGATCAAAAGATTAATTTCATTAGCTTAATAATTATCATTGGTTTTTTGATTTCAGTTTTTTATCATTATGTCATGGGTTCATATTTAGGGCTAGGGTATCCTTTTAATACCTTTCTTTGTGGCCCAAACGATAAGTTTGGCGATTTTTTTAACATATATTTTCGAAGTAAAGGTTCTAACTTGTCCACAGAATGGCCATTTTTTAATGCCCCTCCGATGGGATATCTTATAATATATCCTTTTACTATTTTAGAACCGAGCGTGTCTTTTATCCTATTTTTGCTTATATTTGTGATTTTCATTTTTTATATAAGTACAAAAAACCTAAACGATAGCAACAAGCTTTACCGCTTTAGAAACGTGTTTGCGTTTTCATTTCTGACTTATCCTTGTATTTTTCTTATTGATAGAGGAAACGTTGAAGCTTTAGCATTCATTTTCATATATCTGTTTGTATTTTGTTATCAAGATAAAAGATTTGTTATCAGCACCTTTTATTATCCATTGCAAGTTACATGAAGTTGTTCCCGATTATTTTTGTTGTACTGTTTCTCTCTGATAGAAATGGGATATGATCTGCCTGCTTCAATCGGGGCATGTATTGCAAACAACAAAAAACGGGTGATATGTGTTGCAGGGGACGGTAGTCTGCAGATGAATATCCAAGAATTGCAAACTGTCGTGTACAACAAACTACCGGTTAAAATATTCTACCTGGACAACAATGGATATGTTTCCATGAAACAGACGCAGAACTCTTTTTTTGAGGGCCGGATATTCGGCAGTGACGGAAAAACGGCGTCAGCTTCCCTGATATAGGAAAAGTGGCAAAAGCATATGGTGTCAATACCGGCGTTATAGATAGTCATGTTGCATTACCGGAAAAAATCATGTCGATCCTGGAAGCAGAGAGACCGTTCCTCTGTGAAGTAAAACTCATTCAAGATTATATATTTGAGCCAAAATTTCCATCTAAACGTAAACCGGACGGGAAATTAGTCTCTAAGCCCCTCGAGGACCTCTGTCCCTTCCTGGACGGGGAAGAGTTCAAAAAAAAC
>Ga0209835_1001274_pt1 | contig 14377 bp, 10 predicted proteins | sample LakKivwa52mmetaG_FD_184138 | JGI IMG/M metagenome (GOLD analysis project Ga0209835, IMG submission 184138) | Anoxic lake water microbial communities from Lake Kivu, Rwanda to study Microbial Dark Matter (Phase II) - Lake Kivu water 52m metaG... | ecosystem: Environmental > Aquatic > Freshwater >...
TAGAAGAGGCAGTTCTTGCCGAACGTCCCGAGGCCCGCCCGCGCCGCCGCCAGACGGTGAGGCAGATGGAAGGGGACCTTGGAATCGATCCCGTTGTCCCGAAGAGTGGAGCGGAAGGCCTTGACTCTTTTCCCGAGACGATTGCCGGTCATGCGGTCGTCATCGAGGTAGCAGCGGCCGAAATGACGCTCCAGCGAAGGGGGAAAGGCCTCGCGGAAATAGGCTTCCATCACGATGATGATCGACTTCGCACCGGGAAGGATCGTCCGCGGGTCGGTCCCGGCAAGCAGATCCAGGCCAGACCGGATAGCCCACCCGTACTCCTCCCCCCTCTCCTCGAGGATCGACCGCTGCGAAGCGAAAGGCTCCGCCGTCGTGAAACCCGCATCCTCGAAACCGCATTCGTACGCCTTTTCGATAATCTCCTGCTTGCTGAGCATCTGCAACCCCCTTTTACGATACGGACCCTTTTATTCATCTTCTTTCCCGCGGGTCATTGCGAGAAACGAAATTGGAATGACCTGACACCTTGGAAATCAGATCCCGGAAGCGCGCATTGGAGACTTTTCGGGGTCCCCTGCCCCCGCTGCGTAGAGCCTTCACGAAAAACGGAAAATGGGGACAGCTCCCTATTTATCATGGAAAATAGGGAGCTGTCCCCATTTTCCCATTTTCCATTTTCCACAAATTTTCCGTCGAGCGAAGCGAGGAGGTGCAGGGTCGAAAAATGTCCAGCGCACGAAGGGATCGCGATTTCCAGGCTGCACGCAGCAAACTCATGGGTCCGTCGACTTGGTCAGCCACCCTCTTCCACCCAGGCCGGAACCCTCTTCCCTTCCTCGCGCATACGCCTGCGCAGGGCCCTGCATTCCGGTTCGAGGCGGCTCAGAAGCGTCCAAAACCGGAGGGAATGGTTCATATACACCGTATGGCACAACTCATGAAACAGGATGTAGCGGACAAAGTGACGATCCAGGAACAGCAGCTTGTAACTCAGAGTGATCGTTCCCTTGGACGAACAGCTCGCCCAGCGCGTTTTCTGACCCCGGACAAGAACCTCGTTAAATTGGAAACCTTCCTGCCCGGCGAGATGATCCAGCCAAGGGACAAGCGCTTCCCTGGTCCTCCGCCGCAACCAGCTCTTGAGAACGGCCCGGCAGGCGTCATGATCGGCGACCGCCCCGTATACGGTCAGCCGTCCCGGTTCTCCCGTCATCACCCCGATCCTCCGCGTTTTCGTCGGCAGATACTCGATGCGCCACGACTCCCCCAGGGCGGGAAGTTCGATGGCGTCCGGGGGGGCGGCGAGCGGCGCCCGGCCAACGGCCCAGGAAATCTCGGAGAAGCGCCGGAGATGGGTCTCGATCCAGTTTCTCTTTTTCTCAAGAATTGCGGGAAGCCGGCGGAAATCGAACCCACGGGGAACCGTCACCGTCAGACCGTCGTGCGCGGTGATTTTCAGGCAGACATTCCTCCCCCGCGGGGAGGTTCGGATCCGGTAATCGCCGTCGGCCCTTTTAACCGATTGAAATAGCGACTCAGATGTGCTGCACATAGGTTCACGCCTCGGCCATGCGACGTATTGTTTTTAATTACATTTCCAATGCTCTATCACACCCAAAGCGGCAGACGTCAGGCCGCTTTTCATCGCATCGGCTTTGAAGCGGTCAGCCGAGGCATTTCCGGAGGAACCGGCCGGTGTAGGAGCTCTCTACCCTGGCGACCTCCTCCGGTGTCCCGAAGGCGATAATCCGGCCGCCGCCCGGCCCCCCTTCCGGACCAAGATCGATGATGTGGTCGGCGCATTTGATCACGTCGAGGTTGTGCTCGATGACGACGATGGTATTCCCCATATCCACAAGGCGCATGAGCACATCGAGGAGTTTCTGGATGTCCGCGAAATGGAGGCCGATCGTCGGCTCGTCGAGGATATATAGGGTATTGCTGTTTATCCGTTTGCCCAGCTCGCGGGAGAGTTTGATCCTCTGCGCCTCGCCCCCGGAAAGGGTCGTCGCCGACTGTCCGAGGCGGATATAGCCGAGGCCCACGTCTGAAAGAAGTTGGAGCTTTCCGCGGATGGCCGGTATGTTCACGAAAAAGACGAGGGCCTGCTGGACGGTCATTTCCAGGACCTCCGCGATATTCTTATCCTTGTAGCGGACATCGAGGGTGTCCGCGTTGAACCGGCGGCCGTTGCAGACATCGCAGGTCACGTAAACGTCCGGCAGGAAGTGCATCTCGATCTTGATCAGGCCATTCCCCTCACAAGCCTCGCACCGCCCCCCCTTCACATTGAAACTGAACCGACCGGGTTTATAACCCCTGAGCCGCGATTCGGCCAGCCCAGTGAACAGCTCCCGGATAGGCGAGAAAATGCCGGTGTAGGTCACCGGATTCGAGCGCGGGGTGCGCCCGATAGGCTGCTGGTTCATCAGGATGATCCGTTCGATCCCGCCCAGATCGACGATGCGGCGGATCTTCCCGCCTCCCGTCCTTTCGTGGTTGAGCCGCCTGGCCAGCGCCTTGTAAAGGGTCTCGATCACCAGCGTGCTCTTCCCCGACCCGGAGACGCCGGTCACCGCGGTGAAGACTCCGACGGGGATACGGATATCCACATCCCTGAGGTTGTGCTCGTGCGCCCCCTCCAGGACGATAAACCGCCCCGACAGAGGCCGCCGCTTCTCCGGAAGGGAGATCGACTTGCGGCCCGAGAGATAAGCGCCGGTCAGCGAAGCTTCGCTCCGGCAGGCCTCCTCGGGCGTCCCCTGGAAGACGACCTCGCCCCCATCGATCCCGGCCCCCGGCCCGATATCGATGATCTGGTCCGATTCGAGCATCATGTCCTGGTCATGCTCGACTACCAGGACGGTGTTTCCCATGTCGCGGAGGCGTTTGAGCGTGGCGATGAGGCGTACATTGTCCCGCTGGTGGAGACCGACGGTCGGCTCGTCGAGAACATAGAGGACCCCGACCAGTCCGGAGCCGATCTGGGTGGCGAGCCTGATCCGCTGGCCTTCCCCGCCGGAGAGGCTCCCCGAAGCCCTCTCCAGACTCAGATAGTCCATGCCGACGTCGAGGAGGAAGCGGAGCCGCTGGCGGATCTCCTTCATCACCCGCTCCGTCACCTGGACCTCCTGCGGGGAGAGGGGTATCGTCATGAGAAACTCGAGGCATTCCCGGATCGGGAGTTTGCAGACTTCGTGGATGCTCCTCCCCCCCGCCGTCACGGAGAGGCTCTCCTTTTTGAGCCGGGCGCCCAGGCAGGTCGGACACTCCCGCAGGTTGATATACCGCGACAGGTCCATCCGGACATGGAGCGAGGTCGTCTCCTTATAGCGCCGATCGAGCTGGTTGAGAACCCCCTCGAAGGGCCGGGTGTGGAAAAACCGCCGGCCGCCCCGGTCGATGTAAAAGCGGATATTCTCCTCCCCCGAACCGTGGAGGAGGACGTTTCGGATCTCCTCGGGGAGCTTCTGAAATGGGGTGTTGATGTCGAACCTGTAATGCCCGGCCAGGGCGTCGATCATCTGGAAATAATGGAGCGAGTGACGACCCGACCAGGGAATGATCGCCCCCTCCCTGACGGAGAGACTCCCGTCGGGAACAACCAACTCCTCGTCGAAGTACATACGCGTCCCCAGCCCTCCGCAGTCCGGGCAGGCCCCGTAAGGGCTGTTGAAGGAGAACATCCGGGGAGCGAGATCGGTGATGCTGACGCCGCAGTCCGGACAGGCATACCGTTCGCTGAACAGGACCTCCTCTCCTCCTGCCGAGGCGACACGGACCAGACCGTCGGAAAGCCTGGCCGCCGTCTCCAGGGAATCGCGGAGGCGCTTCCGGATCCCCTCTTTGACGATGAGCCGGTCGATGACCACGTCGATGTCGTGCCGCCGGTTTTTATCGAGGACGATCTCCTCGGCAAGTTCGCGGACCTCGCCGTCCACGCGGACGCGGACGTAGCCCTCTTTCAGGAGTCTCTTCAGCTCCTTCTGGAATTCCCCCTTCTTCCCCCGGGCAAGCGGGGCAAGGATCGTAAGCCGAGAATTCGGCGGATAAGCGAGAATCGTCTCGAGCATCATGTCGATGGTCTGGGACCTGATCTCCTTCCCGCATTTGTGGCAGTGGGGAACGCCGATCCGGGCAAAGAGAAGACGCAGGTAGTCGTAAATCTCCGTCACCGTCCCTACGGTGGAGCGGGGATTATGTGCGGCCGCCCGCTGCTCGATGGCAATGGCCGGGGAGAGCCCTTCAATGGATTCCACATCGGGTTTGTCCATCTGCCCTATGAACTGCCGGGCGTATGTGGAAAGCGACTCCACGTAGCGCCTCTGTCCCTCGGCGTAGATGGTGTCGAACGCAAGCGACGATTTCCCCGAACCGCTGACGCCTGTGATGACGATGAGCTTGTCCCGCGGGATGTCGACATTGACGCTCTTGAGGTTGTGCTGAGCTGCGCCCTTGATTTTGATGGCGTTCATTATAGTTTAATCTCGATATGGGACTTCGTACGGAGGGCACCCATCCACTCATCGAATTTTTTACCCATCTTCTCCTGATCGATCTTCTCCCGGATCTCCTCCCGTACGGATTCGATGCTCTTGAGCCCTGCCCCCCTGCGGTCGATGACCTTGATGAGATGAAAACCGACGGGCGATTCGATCACGCCGCTGATCTGGTTGAGGGGCAGGCTGAACGCGACCTCTTCCACTTCGTGAAGGATCATCCCTTTCTCGATGTAGCCGATATCACCGCCGGCGGCGGCGGCCGACCCCTGAGAATATTTCGCGGAGAGGAGCTCGAAAGGCTCGCCGTTCAGCAGACTCTTGTGGATCGCCTCGGCATCCGCCCTGATTTTCGCCTTCTCGGCAGGATCCTCCTCTTTCGGCAGGAGGAGAAGAATCTGCCTGATCCGGACGGTTTCCTTTCCCTCGTAATCCTGCCTGTGACTGCGGTAATACGCCCCGATCTCCTCATCGCTGACCGCCACCCGGGACTTGATCTCCCTCTGGATAAGCCTTATCCGCATGAGTTGATCCCGGACCCCTTTTTTATACGCCTCCAGTGTGGTCCCTTCCCGGTCAAGGGCCTTTTGAAGGTCGTCCTGTGAGATGTTCTGTCTCCCAAGCAGATCCTTGATCGCGCTGGTCAGCTCCTCATCCGCGATGACAATCCCGGCCTTACGGGATTGCTGTTCAATGAGGAGATTGTCTATCATCTGATTCAGGAGGATCATTCGGTTTTCCGCCAGCGCCTTCTCCCTGTCCGCGCCCGTGTGGGACGCCGCCACATGTGCCCGATAGGGTTCGAAGGCGCTGTTCCATTCGGACAGGGTGATCACCTCATCGTTGACGACGGCCACAATCCTGTCCGCCGCCTCGGCCTGCGCCGACATGTACAGGAAAACCGCCGCCGCTGCCACCAGAACCGCCTTGAAAATATTCATTTTACGCTCCCAAAGTGTCAATTTTTCCCCGCTCCCGCCGACGGAGTCGCTTTCTTTACCGGCTGCAGCATGGGACCGTCCGGAAGGGGCCGGTTGATCCGGATTTCGGCCTTTGCCTTCAGGCCTTCGATCCAACGTTCATACTCCTCGGCTTCCTTCAGCTTCCGTAAATCGGCCCTCACCCATTCCTTTACCTCCGCAAAATTCCGGCCTCTTGTTTCATCCTTTTCGAGGACCTTGAAGATGTGAAAACCATAAGGACTGCGAACCACCCTGCTCAACTTCCCCACCGGGAGAGAAAAAACCACACGGTCGATCGCTTCGGGCATCGTTCCCCGTTCGAAAAACCCGAGATCGCCGCCCCGTTCCGCCTCCGGACCGATGGAAACCGCACGCGCCACCTTACCAAAATCCTCTCCCGCCTTCAATCTTTTCAGGATCCCCACCGCACGGTCGCGGTCGCGGATAACGATCTGAGCGACGCGGACCCGCTGTGCCGATTCGTAGACCTTGCGGTTGGCATTGAAATAGAGTTCCGCCTCCCCGTCCGTCACCTGGACCTTGGCATTCACATCCTGGGCAATGACCTTCTCGAGGAGCATCCGCTTTTGCAGCGCCTTCTTCCAGGCGGGATAGTCGATTCCGTCGTTGCCGAACAGGGATTCGAAGCTTTCGACACTGTAATCCTTTCTGATCTCTCCGATCCGCGCCTCGGTTTCGACATCGTCGACGGTGAGTGAAAGTTCACGGGCGCGCTGGAGTATCAGTTTCTCATCGGTCAAACGGTTCAGAACTTCCTCCTTCAGGGAGGTCAGCTGTTCCGGCTTCAGGGTCGCTTTACTCTTCACAAGGGCCGTCTGCTCTTCCAGCCTCTTCTCAAACTCCCTGACGCCGATCTGCTCGTCGTTCACCGTTGCGACGGGCGGCGCCGTTGGCGTTGGCGGCTCCTGGCCTCGACAGGCGGCAAGGAGCAAAAAAAGGACGGGGATCCATTGGAGCGCCCATAGCATCTGCCGTCTCCGGAGCCGCATCCCGCTTATTTTTTCCGGACTTATCTTTCCGCTCATGGTCATCCTTGACGGCTCCGTAAAAAGGCCGGATGCTGCGTTGCGCTTCATCCTTACGTCGTTGCGGCGTACGGTAAAGTACGCCTCACTCCTCAGGATTCGCGCGCCTTGCCTGCGGCCTTTTTACGGAGCCGTCCAATATTCACGACGTTCAGAACTTCTTACGAGATCATCATCCTTGTTGTCCAAGCTCAAGGAGCAACTCTTTCGCCTTGTTTAAGATCTCCGTTCCCTTGAGTTCCGGCATGGGGATGGTCAGTTTCAGATCGGGTGTGAGCTGCACCCCCCGCACCTTTCGCCGGTAGAGATCGATGATCCGTCGGGGATCGACCGGGCTTTTCTCCTGCAGAAAAACCGTCATCACCTTGCCGTCGTAACCCAATTTCTTCCCCTTGAGGGTTTTGAGGAGATTGCGGATGCCGATGACCGAAAAGAGGTTCTCCACTTCGGGAGGAACGAGGCCGTAGCAGTCCAAGAGCTCCTCCCGGATCCCGGCAAGCTCTTCGTCGGTCGCGGCGAGCGACACCTTCTTGTACGTCACAAGGCGCCTGTGCTCATCTGCCATGTAAGCCTCTGGGATGAAAGCAGGAATCCCGAGATGGATCTCCGGTTTGATCTCCTCCTCCTGAGGCGCCTCTCCTTTGATCTCCCGGATCGCCTTATCCATCAGTTCCGTGTAGAGCTCATAGCCCACGGCGGAGACGTGCCCGGACTGCGAAGCCCCTAAAAGGTTCCCCGCCCCCCGGATCTCCAGGTCATTGGAGGCGATCCGGAAGCCGGAGCCCGGTTCGGTGAAGTCCATGATCACCTGGAGGCGCTTCGAGGCGTCGCGCGAGAGCATCGCCCCCTTTGGAACGAGAAGGTACGCGAAGGCCTCCTCCTTCGACCGCCCGACGCGCCCCCGGATCTGGTAGAGTTGGGAAAGGCCGAAGCGGTCGGCCCGGTTGATGATGATCGTATTGGCCGTGGGGATGTCGAGACCGGAGCCGATAATCGTCGTGCTGACGAGGACGTTGTCCTCCCGTCGGACAAACCTCGCCATCGCCCCCTCGATCTCCTTGGGCGTCATCCGGCCGTGGACCACCCCCACCTGCGCCTCGGGGACAAGCTTCTGGACAAGACGGGCCATCGTGAAAATCGACCGGACGCGGTCATGGAGAAAGAAAACCTGGCCGTTTCTTGACAGCTCCTGCCGGATCGCATCGGCGATCACCTCCTCGTCGAATTCAAGGACATGGGTCTTCACCGGCAGACGGTCCTCCGGCGCGGTGTTGATGATGGACAGGTCCCGGAGCCCCACGAGCGACAGGTGCAATGTCCGGGGTATGGGCGTCGCCGTCAGTGTGAGGACATCGACCAGCGTTCTGAGTTTTTTGAGTTTTTCCTTGTGGCTGACGCCGAAGCGCTGCTCCTCGTCGATGATGACCAGACCCAGGTTGCGGAAACTGACATCTTTCTGGAGGAGGCGGTGGGTGCCGATCACGATGTCCACCGTCCCCCGCCTGAGGCCGTCGAGGATCGAGAGCTGTTCAGTCTTCGTCCGGAAACGATTGAGGGCCTCGACACGGATGGGATAGATTTTCAGGCGTCGGGAAAAGGTCTGGTGGTGCTGTTCGGCCAGGATCGTCGTGGGAACAAGGACCGCCACCTGCTTCCCATCCAGGGCGGCCCTAAGCGAGGCCCGCATCGCCACCTCGGTCTTGCCGAACCCTGCGTCGCCGCAAATCAGGCGGTCCATCGGCTTGCCGCCGCTCATATCGGCGTGAATGTCCTCGATCGCCTTTGCCTGATCCGGAGTCTCCTCAAATTCAAAGGAGGCGCAGAACTCCTCATAGATCCGGTCGGGGGTGGAGAAGGCCTCCCTGCCCATCACCTCCCGGGCGGCGTATATGGAGACCAGCTCCTCGGCCATCTCCCGGACCGACTTCTTCACCCGCTCCTTGACCGTCTCCCATGAAGTCCCCCCGAGCCGGTCGACCTTCGGGACAAAACCGTCCGGACCGATGTAACGCTGAAGCTGATCGAGACGGTCGACAGGGAGATAAAGACGGTCCTGATCCTGATACCCGATCAGAAGAAAGTCGTTCTCGATCCCGCCGACTTTGAGCTTGTGGAGACCCTGGTATCGGCCGATGCCGTGTTCGGTATGGACGACGAAATTTCCCTCCGAGAGCTCTCCGAAGGACTTGAGGAAATACCCCTCCCGCGCCGGTCGGACCCGCCGCCGCAGGACCTTCTTGCCGAAAATCTCCTCCTCGGACAGGAGAACGAGTTTCATGGCGGGGAGATGGAACCCGCCGCTGACCTGGCCTTCCTGGAGGAAAAGACCCGCCGTGGCATCACCGGCATCGATCCTGTCGAGGAAAGCGCCGGAAACTTTCCGCGCGGGAAGATCGTATCGTGAAAGGAGATGACCCATCCGCTGCAGGCATTCATCCCCGCCGCAGACGAACGTCACCCGCTTCCCCTCCCCGACCCATCCCCGGATCTTCTCGGCGAGCGGCCCGAGCAGGCCGTCCTCTTCGGAGCCCTGCCGGAGGGGATCGCCGACGGCAAGATCCCGCTCCAGGTCAAACCGCACCAAAGGTCGATCCGTCGCCTCGGAGCCGAGAGCGAGGCCTGAAACGTGAATCTGCTGCATCGCCCGCGAGCGGTCCGCGACGCCCACCGCCGTCAGACAGGAGGAGTCGCTGTTCAGGAAGAAACGCTCCTCGGCTCGGGCCTTCAGAAGGAACCTGTCGATGTGGTTTTCAAATTTTTCCTCTTCCTGCCCAACGGCAAGCGGATCATACAGGACGAGAAGACCGTTCGGGGGAAAGTAGTCGAACAGGGTGTCCATCCCCCGCGCTCCGGGATCTTCGTCCCCTGCGGCGTCGTAAAAAAGCGGGTAGAAGAGGGGGTTCACCGATGCGCCGAGACCGGTCGCCATCAGCTCCACCAGTTTCGCTTTCGTTCCCCGCGGGAGCTCAAGATCATTGGAGCGGCGGCGGATGTTGCGGACGGCGCGCTCCCGGCGTTCGGGGGTGAGGATCACCTCCCGAGCCGGGAAGAGCATGAATTCCGCCAGTTCGTTTATCGACCGCTGGGAGGCCTCATCGAATACGCGGATCGACTCCAGTTCGTCGCCGAAAAACTCCAACCGGAACGGATGCCTGGCCATCGGGGGAAAGAGATCGACCACATTCCCCCGGACAGCGAACTCCCCTTTCTCCTCGACGAGCGTCATCCGGACATAGCCCCCTTCCGTGAGCTTTCGGGCCAGTTCGTCTCTTTCGCAAGTGTCACCCACGGAAATCCACTCCCCGTATCCCTCGAGAACCTCACGCGGGATGACCTTCTGCATGAGGGCACGTGCGGGAATCACCACAATGGCGAAATCGCCGAACATCAGACGATGGAGCGCCTCCAGGCGGGTGAGCTCCGTCTCCCGCTGAAAGGCAAACATGTCGGTGGTCAGGAGATCCCAGGGGGGAAGCAACACAGATCGATCGTTGCCGAGGAAGAAGGAAATATCCCGGAAAAGGGACTCTGCCTCTTTTTCCGTCGGGCCGATCACGATGAGCGTCCGCCGGAGACGCCGGAAAAGGAGGGATAGAAGAAAGGCTCGGGCCGCGCCCTCCAGACCGCCAATCGTGACCCTGCTTTCTCCAAGGGCAATCTTCTCCAGAAGTTCCCGGACGGAGGGATCGCCAGGCTTTTTGACTATCTCAACAATTTTTCTCACTAATTCCTCAGTAACTTCAGATCAATTTTTCTATCTATAATATCATCTCCAATTATTCAAGCGTTAAAACACTTTTCACACCCCCCCTTCCTTTCTCCATTGACAGAAAGGACCGTATACGATAGCGTCATTCCGGCCAATGGACAGGGATAGTAGGTGAAAGTCATGGTCAGCGTCGAAGAGGCACTGAAAAGAATACTGGATTCCGTCTCCCCTCTGGGATTGGAGAAGGTGAGCGTCCTTGACGCCCTCGGACGGGTGATTGGCGAGGATATTTACGCCGGGCGCGCGATCCCGCCGAAAGACCATTCGGCAATGGACGGATACGCCCTCCGCTCGGTCGATACCCGCGGAACGTCTCCTGAGAATCCTGTTGTTCTGGATGCGATTGAAGATATTGCCGCCGGAGCCATCCCGAAGATGCGAATCGAAGCGGGACAGGCCGCACGGATCATGACCGGCGCCCCCCTCCCGGAAGGCGCCGACGCCATCGTCCGGATGGAAGACGCCCGGAAGGAAGCGAACCGGGTTATCCTCATTGCAGAGGCAAGAATAGGTCAGGACATTCGGCGCGCAGGGGACGATGTGCGGATTGGGGAGAAGGTCATCTCCCGGGGCGAGATCATCAGACCCGCCGAAGTGGGGATGCTCGCCTCCCTCGGACGCTCCTTCATTTCCATCTACCAGCGACCGTTGGTCGCCATTATTGCGACGGGCGATGAACTCGCGGAGATCGACGAGCCTCCCACGCCCTGGAAGATCGTCGGCAGCAACAGCTATTCCCTCGCCGCCCTGGTCAGGGAGTGCGGCGGGATTCCCCTCCAGGCAGGCATCGCGAAGGACCGCCTGGAAGACCTCTCAGCCAAATTCCGGGCCGCCATGAGGGCCGACCTCATCCTCTCCTCCGGCGGCGTCTCCGTGGGCGACTACGATCTGGTCAAGGAGCTCATGAAGGAGGCAGGAAACCGCATGCAATTCTGGCAGGTGGCCATGAAGCCGGGGCGACCGCTTGCCTTCGGCTCGCTCGGTGATATCCCCATCGTCGGGCTGCCTGGTAACCCCGTTGCCACCGTGGTCTGCTTCGAGCAGTTCATCCGTCCCGCGATCCTCAAGATGATGGGACATGTGAATCTGTTCCGGAGGACGGTCCGGGCGCGTCTCAGAGAGGATATCAAGAAAAAAAAGGGGACACGGCATTTTATTCGGGCGCGTATTCAGCGGGACGGAGAGGATTATATCGTCGTCACGACGGGCAAGCAGGGTTCGGGTGTCCTCAAGTCGATGGTCCGGGCCAACGGCCTGATCGTCCTTCCGGAGGAGGCCACAGTAGTCCGAAAAGGCGCGACGGTCACGGTCCAGCTATTGGACGACTCTCTGGAGAGGATGCCGGCGCCGGGATATTAACAGCTCTTCCCTTACGATTCGGACTGTGCTATAGATATCCTGGAAGTGCCAAGGTCACTGGTGGGCCTCTCGGACTTCAAATCCGGTGTGGGGGGCTGATACCCTCCCAGGTGGGTTCGATTCCCATGCACTTCCGCCAATTATATCAATGGCTTACCATGAGGCCTCTTTTGGCAGAAAACTTAGGGAGACTCTTATTTTCTTTTATAGATTTCTTTGCGGTGTCCGACGCGAAGCACAACAATGTCGTTGCTCTCAATATCGAAGATCACGCGATAATCACCGATGCGGAAACGGTAGCTTCCGAGTTCCGGGTCGGTCAGACTTTCGGCGTATTGGAGGGGATTGTCTTTGAAGCGAAGGAGGGTCGCGCCAATGCGCTTTTTGACACCGGCGTCAAGTCTGTTAATATCTCTGACGGCTCTCTGGGTATATACCAGCCGGTAACTCAATGCCCGAATACCTCATCATGGGTTTTAACACGACCAGCTTTATAGTCTGCCCGGGCATCCTTGATGCTTTCCAGGTACTCGGGGGAGGTTGTTGCGAGCAGTTCCTCCAGGAAGTCATCCCGGTCTCTTTTGTTCATGGACTTTACAGCGCCAATGATTTCTTGCCGGGATAAATTGACTTTAATGGCGTTCAACATAGAAAACTCCTTTCAACTTTTCTTGTTTTTAGGGGAAACCATTTTGCAATGACTTTATCATTTTTGGAAATTACCTGCAAGCATACTCCGCGATCTCCCCCTCCCCGATCTCCATCCTGCCGGCAATCCCCCTCCGGATATCTTCGAGGAGTTATCGCTTCTGGTCGTTGATCTGCCTCTCATAGGGCTTGTTTGTCCCCTCGAAGTTTATCTCACCTGGCCAGAGACGGCGATAGATGATCTCCCGCATGACCAATTCCCCGGGAGTCTGCGCCAGCAGGAGCATGTAGCTGAAGGAAGCCGGACGCAACAGGACGGGGACTCCCCAATAGAAAAAGAGCTTTTGCCTCTCATCGATCAGGATAGCGGGCGGATCGGCGCATGCCTCCCCGGTGTTTGTTTCGCTGAAGGTCTCTATGCAGTCTTTCTTGAACCCGTCACCCTGGATGATCCGGAAGCGCCGGGTCTTTTGGTCCTCGAGGCGGTCGAGCTGCACCAGGATGTGGACGTCCTTAGTTGAGCCCGCCCTGGCCATCTCCGCAATATACCGACACGCTTTATGGTTCCCCGCTTTAAACCAGCAGGGTTGAATGGATGACACTGCCGCTTCTCCCCCTCACCACAAAAGCGGCAGCTCCGGCGTATCGAGAAGCAGGTCGGAGAAGAATTGATCCATCTCCAACAGGAGCAGGAAGGCGATCCCCCCTAAATCCTTTTTGCGGCGGGTATTTTGTAAGCAGATGAGCAACAAAAAGTTCCCGGAATTTTTGAGCATTGTACTGCGGAAATAGGAGCTCGTCCATTTCGCTTTCGTAAGCTGACACTTTATGTTAGCTTCTGCAAACGAAATAGATGAAAAGGATGTTTTGATGCTCAAATCGATGACCGCCTTCAATCTCGTACGATCCGCACCTTCGGTGGGGCGCCTCTGAAACGCTATGACGGTGCGGAACGAACTTATCGAGAAAATCTACTTGTCACGGGCGCTTGTGGAACTTTATGATAACGCATCCATCGCTCAGACGGTGGCGTTTCGCGGAGGCACTGCGCTCCATAAGCTCTTTTTCACCACGCCCGGCCGGTACTCTGACCTCGTTCAATGAGTGACCCCATGAATCGTGCGCAATCCATCCTGAAAGAAGTCTTCGGCTTTGAAACATTCCGGCCACTCCAGGAAAAGGTGATTGCCCATATCCTGGAGAAAAAGGACGCCCTGGTCGTGATGCCGACGGGAGGGGGCAAGTCCCTCTGCTATCAGATTCCGGGAATGATCTTTGACGGGTTGACGATCGTGGTATCCCCGCTGATCTCCCTCATGAAGGACCAGGTGGACCAGCTCAAGGAATACGGCGTTCCGGCCCTTTTCCTGAACAGCGCCCTGAGTGTTGAAGAGTACCGGGCGAATGTATCGCGGCTCAGGGAAAACCGCGTGAAACTCCTCTACCTGGCCCCGGAGGCCTTGCTGGCTCCGAGAACTCTTGCCCTGCTGTCCGCCCTGAAGGTGGATTGCATTGCCATCGACGAAGCGCATTGCATCTCCGAGTGGGGTCACGATTTCCGCCCGGAATACCGGCAACTGGCGGCGGTCCGCGCCGTTTTTCCCGATGCCTCCTGCGTGGCGCTGACGGCCACGGCCACAGAGCGTGTCCGGGAGGATATCCGGCAATCCCTGGGTATCGACGCTCAAAGCGAATACATCGGCTCTTTCAACCGGCCGAATCTCTTTCTGGAAGTAGCCCCGAAGACCGAGCCCATCGACCAGGCGCTGACCTTGCTTGCGCAGTATCCAAACGAATCGGGAATTTTTTACTGCGCCACCCGCCGGCAGACGGACGATCTTCACTCCGTCCTTCACCGGAAGGGTTACTCGGTCCGCCCCTACCATGCGGGTCTGTCGGAAAAAGAGCGCACCGAAAATCAGGAGCGCTTCAGCCGCGACGATATCCGGATCATCGTGGCGACGATCGCCTTCGGCATGGGGATCAACAAGCCCAATGTCCGGTTTGTCGTCCATTACGACCTGCCCGGAAGCATCGACAATTACTACCAGGAGATCGGACGGGCGGGGCGGGACGGGCTACCCGCCCATT
>Ga0209835_1001279_pt1 | contig 14338 bp, 13 predicted proteins | sample LakKivwa52mmetaG_FD_184138 | JGI IMG/M metagenome (GOLD analysis project Ga0209835, IMG submission 184138) | Anoxic lake water microbial communities from Lake Kivu, Rwanda to study Microbial Dark Matter (Phase II) - Lake Kivu water 52m metaG... | ecosystem: Environmental > Aquatic > Freshwater >...
TCAGAGCGCTGGAAAAGAAAACAACGAGCCACAAAGATGCCTTCCCTCCCTGACATACGCCATGAATTATCGAAATGTTTGGTGCGAATGCTAACGTGATATATGCCCTATATTTGTCGGAGTAGTATTAGTTCCCCCAAACTAACATTACCCTGCGTCAGAAGTCAACCAAAATCTCTAATTGTGAAAATGGTTTAGGGGTCAAATCTTTTATTTTGACATATTATTTGCTTTCTGGTAAAGGTTAATCATGGCTCGACAGTTGAGGATAGAATTTCCTGGGGCGCTATACCATGTCATGAGCAGAGGAAATGAGAGAAACCCCATCTTTAAGCAAGATGCTGATAGGATTTTATTTGTCGAGACCTTAAAAGACAGTGTGGAGCTTGCAGGCGTAGGAGTGATTGCGTATATCCTGATGGATAATCATTATCACATGATCCTTAAGACCCCCAATGCAAACCTCAGTGAGTTTATGAGGCACTTTAATGTCACCTACACGGTAAGGTTTAATAAAAGACACAACAGGAGTGGCCATTTATTCCAGGGCAGATTTAAAGCCGTTCTTATTGAGGAAGATCCCTATCTTGTGGTTTTAAGCAGATATATTCATCTGAATCCCATAAGGAGTGAGGATTGGGCAAGGAAAAAATGGGAGGAGAAATGGGATTACATTCGAAGATATCCCTGGAGTTCTCTTCCTGGTTATATTGAAGCAAGAAAAGAAGAAAATTGGATTCAGTATGAACTTGAGAGTACCGAGAACTCTCCGTCATTTTGTTAAACCCTTGAGTGAGTATCGACAATTACCCTTCATTTGTTAAGCTGCTATCAATCGTAATCCCTCTTGCCTGTCCAAGTCAATCTTTTGCCTGATGAAATTCACGAGGATTTGGTTGTCAGGCGAATTCACGAGTAATTCGGGAAGCGTGTTTCTCATCGCGAGGGCGGTAACTTGCTCAGAGGGATAAATGCCATCGCGGATTGTGCGGAGCCATGAGCCAAAGGACTGCCACACCGCCTTCGTGCATGTCAAAGAGAGGTACTGTAGTAAGCCTTGAGCAATGATGCCCAGTTGCATGTGACAATGATAGGCCCGCATTTTTCGGGAAACGAGATTTCGGTAGGCTTGGCTTTTCCGATGCAAGTATTGATCGCCCGATTTGTTGGGACGAGGCGTCATGCTCGCCATCCAGAAGTGATACGCGTAGGTTCCGAGGGTATAGAGGGCTTGCTTGAAGGCGACTTCGATTTTGAATCGGAACCCATAGATTCGAAGGATGTCCATCGGGAACAGGGACAAATCCGTGGTCATGAAGATATGCGATCCGTGCTGGGGGTGGATGACCAGAATGAAGCGGACCACAATGCCCACGGGGCGCCAAAGAAGATCGATGGGACGATAGCGTAGGATGACATGGGTTTCGCCATAGGCCGGGCTGGGGGCCTCGATAAAGCTGGAAACGTCTTGGAACAGCGATTTGAGTTTGACCTTCGCTCCATATTTTCTTTTCGGACCTCTTCGTTTTTCGGAGCTGGGTAAGGCAGGCCAATAAGCCACGGCATTTTTACGCACACGGGTGATCAGGTGGTTCCCGCTGTGAAGCAAGCCATGAACCATCACTTTGCTGGCGTAATAGGCGTCCAAAGCCAGATAGAACGGCATGGGGATTGTCAAGGAGTGGATCAAGTCGACCATTTTATCCAGTAAGCTTTTGGTCTGCCTGTTTGAGAACACAATCCCCTCGTGAATGCGGCAGGTGATGGGCAGGGCAAAGAAGCTTTGGGCGCATCCGACCAGCAGCGCGATGGCTTGACAGGAGTGGCCGTAAATGAATTCCGGTTTGGTATTATTCGTGGATTGCTGGTGTAGTTTTTTCACCGCCGGCATTTTGCGACCGGTTTTCGCCAGCTTGATTCCATCGCCGATGAGGACAGGGCGGTTATTGACTTTCGGCACGAGCGCGGCAGGCAAGACCGTCAGGATCAGGCGACACCAAAGGGCGGCGAGGGGGTCAACGAGAACCGCTTTGCTGTGAAACAAATCGAGGAGACGGTCATAGAAAACCTCCTTCAAGCCTAACGCACGTATGATGCTGGTCACGCCTCGCAGATCGGGGCGAACGGTGAGGCCGACCAGACAGAGACCAAACCACAGGAAGGTTGTTTCCCGCGCAAAGGCGGGGCGCAACTGCCGGACCACACTCCACCACTGAATCCAGAGGATCATGGGAGTCTCTCCTTTCTAGGGGAAAAGGGCTTGTAATATATAGCATATATATGCTATACTAACCCATTATACCCCAAAAAGGAGGCCGTATGCATAAAAAACTGGATCCCATCGAGAGAAAGACTGCTGGAGTCAAAGAAGAACTGATGAGAATCGGGGAGATGAGGCCGGGGTCACTGACGTACCAATACCAGAGGCCCAAAGAAAAGAAAGGCGGGTTCTATCAGGTCAGTTACACTTATCGGATGAAAAGCAAAACCGAATACGTCAAGGCCGAGTTCGTGCAAGACCTCAAAGGGCAGATTGCGACTTTCAAGCGATTCAAAAAACTGATTCAGCAGTGGGTCGATCTTGCAATTGGACACTCGCAGGTGAAAATCAAACTTGCAAAGGAAGGCAAAATAAAGCTATCTTGATCGTTAAGAACTCGGTACTCTCAAGTATGAAAAGGTATTGGATTATTTTACTGAGGGTGGGAAATCTTCACGGATAGTCTATAAAAGATATTTGGGAGAGGGATTAAAAAAAGGTCTTTCCAATCCTTTTAGCGATGTTAAGAGCCAGGTCATATTAGGAAGGGAAGGATTTGTTGAGGAAATGAGAAAATATTTTCAAGGAGAAGTTGGGGCAAGGGAAGTACCTGCCTTAAGGTCTCTCAAGAAGGTTTTGGCAATAGAAGAAGTCCTGAGAGAAGTGGCAGTGTATTTTCATATGGAGAGGGAGAAGCTAATTTCTAAAAGGGGGGGTGGGGCGAGGCAAATTGCAATGGAGATGTCATATCGATATACAAAATTTAATCAGGAGGAGATTGGAAGGGTATTTGGGGTAGATTATTCAACCGTAAGCCAGAATAGAAGGAGGATGGGGATACAACTTAAAGAGGATCAGGAGTTAAGAGGGGCTTTTGAGAGAGTCAAGGAGAGACTCGATAGGTTGTCAAAACAAAAGATTTGACCCCAATTGACATCCGTACAAGGATCTCAACCTGCAAGCCTTTCGTCTCCTGAAAAAGGAGGGACTTCTCTTCACCTTCTCCTGCTCCCACCACATGAACGGGGATCTCTTCCAGAAGATCGTCTTCGCCGCGGCCGTGGACTCAGGAAAGAACGTTCAAGTTTTGGGCCGGATGGGACACCCAATCGATCATCCCGTCAACCTTTCCCACCCCGAAGGTGAATACCTCAGAGGCATGGTGTTAAGAGTCCTGTAATTTTACCAAATTATAGTAACTCCTTTATAGAAAGGACATAAGCCTTGCTTTTTTCTTCGAAAAATGATAACTGGTAAATAAGAATTTACTGAAGGGAATAAGTTATATGAAAAGTAAAAGGGTCAACTCAGAAGCAAGCATAATCGAACTAATCGACCATATGGAGTCCGATCTTGGGAAGTTGAAGAAAGCCATTTCAAACAACAAGCAAGATGGAAGAGAAAAGAGGAAACCTTTCCGATCATTCCGGGAATACGAGTTTTGTGGTATGTGGAAGGACAGAGAGGATATAAAAGGGTTGTCCAGTATAGAATGGTTGACCAGAATTAGAAAAACACAATGGAGGTAAATAGTATAAACAAGATCCTTGTAGATTCCACTATATTGATCGATTTTTCGCGAGGCCATGAGGAAGCTATAGAATTCTTAGACCATTCGAGGGAAAACGATGGGGAAATGGCCATTTCGGTAATCTCCTCAATGGAGCTAATCATTGGGTGTCGCGACAAGGTCGACCTTCAAAAGACACAGAAGTTTCTTTCAGAATTTGAAATTATCGATATCTCTATTCCCATCTCGAGGAAAACATATCAACTTATCATCCAATACAGCAAAAGCCATGGGCTGGTAATTCCTGACGCATTCATTGCTGGGACTGCATTGGAAGAAAATCTGAAGCTGGTTACCAGTAACGTACGACACTTTGAAATGATTTCAGGAGTAACAATTCAAAAACCTTATTAATAAAAAGAACCTAATCACCTAATCCTGCAAGCCACGGGACTGACCCATCACTTAACTCTGGTCACTTATAATACAAGCCATTACCCCATGCCCGAGTTCCAAATCCTCTCCCCCTGATCATCTGCAAGGTTTCTTAAATCATTCAGGTTTCGATTGTGTAATTGCAGGCCCTATGGCTCTTTTTTAAACCCCTCTCCACCTCCCATTAATATAAGGGGAGGCAGGGTGGGGTTATTATGTAGCGGGAGTTACGAAATCCCTAAATCAAGCTGCCTTAAGGAAATTGGGGATAGAGGCTCTCACTAAGGCCTTGGGGCCCGTCGGGATGGTGCGATTTCTTCAACAATTTGAAACAGGGATGGGAGACTATACTAAAGAAAGAGAGCAGTGGCTAAAGGGATTGAATATTAGAACCATTGCAGATGAAATAAAGAATAGCCGAAAGAAGAAATAACACCGAACTGCTGATTCCTTTGTCCATTCCAGTCCGAAGAATAATTCCCGAAGAATAATTCCCTTTGATTATTGTTTTGACCAAGGCACTGTTGATAGCCTGCCTTCTTTCGCTTCTCTTAGAACAAGAGAAACTTCACATGGGAAGGCCTACCCGGGCAGCCATTTCGAGAGGAAAAGTAGCTTCAGGTTTCGATTGTATTATTGCAAGATCTGACCCTGCATCCTCTGTGCGGGACAACGGCCCTCAAAAAAGTCTTGACATAATAGTCGTCATTTGTCATGATAATTGACGACTATGGCGACAAACGGAAAGACAATCCTAGATCCGGTCTATATTGAGCGGGTGGTGAATCTCTCTTCCCTTCTGCAGAAGAAATCTCATTTCCTTTTCGGCCCGCGGCAGACGGGGAAAACCTCACTTATTCGCCACTCCCTGACAGGAGTGAAGTCATATGATCTCCTCGACCACTCCGTATATTTGTCTTTAAGCCAGAATCCGGGCCGCCTCGCCCAGGAAATCAACCCTCGAGACAGAATCGTAGTCGTAGATGAAATTCAGCGGTTGCCGGTTCTCCTCAACGAAGTCCACCGGCTGATAGAGGAACGTGGCATTCGTTTTCTTCTTACTGGGTCCAGCGCACGGAAGCTTCGGCGAGGTGGAGTAAACCTCTTAGGGGGAAGGGCACGAACAAAATATATGCACCCTCTCACCTATCGTGAGCTTGGGAACCAATTTGATCTGCTCAAAGCCATCGGCCGAGGGCTTCTCCCTTCGATCTATCTCTCGGATGACCCCGATGCAGACCTTGAAGCCTATACGGGCTCCTATCTCCAGCAAGAGATTGTTGCCGAGGGGGTCACCCGTAATGTCCCTGCATTCAGCCGTTTTCTGAGAGTGGCTGCTCTCTGCAATGGCACAGTCGTGAATTTTACAAACGTCTCGAATGATGCTCAGGTGCCCCGTACCACGGTTTACGAATATTTTGAAATCCTGAAAGATACGTTGCTCCTCTACGAACTTCCCTCATGGCGCAAATCAAAGAAAAGAAAGCCTCTGACCTCTTCCAAATACTATTTTTTTGATGTGGGGGTGGTCGCCATGCTTCAGGGTCGGCAGTTTCGGCCGGGCACTCCGGAATTTGGTGAGGCCTTTGAGACGTATCTCTTGCATGAACTGACAAGCTACAGCGACTACATTTCTGGAGAGTCGCTGAGCTATTGGAGGTCGACTTCAGGGTTTGAAGTTGATTTTATTTTGGGGGATCACACAGCAGTGGAAGTAAAGGCAAAGGAAAACATTTCGGCCCGCGATTTGAAATCCCTCCGGATCCTCGCTGAAGAAAAGAAGCTGAAACGTTATCTCTGCGTGAGCTTAGAGCCGCGCAAGCGAAATCTGGAGAATTTGACCGTCCTGCCCTATCGAGATTTCTTAGAAGCCCTATGGAGTCGTGAATATTCGTCGTAGCCTATGAGAAAACCCACTGTTTCACGGGTGACAGGAAATCCTCTTAAACCTCATCAAATAAGAAATTGAAAGAAGTTTCTTTCAAGTTTACCTGTCCATTTGTCAAGGAGAGATCTACCCGGACATCCATTTCGAGAATGGGAAAGTAGTTTGGTTTCTATTGTGTTATTGCAAGATCTGACCCTGCACCGCACTATTTAATTCAATCAAATCAAAGGTGATCGCTCTAAAAGGCTTTTCGGCCTCCCCGCCCCCCTTATGAAGGGTGAAAAAATCGCTCAATTTGGGTAACAATATATGGCTTGGATGGGCTTAATCTATCAAAATTTCAAAAAGAATTCAAATTATTATCGTGTGATTTTAACTCCTTGACCCTTAAGGGAGATTCAGTTATTATTCTAACTTATTCTGATGATCTTTTTACTTCGTATTCGTATCGTCAATAAAAAACGATTAGATTATGGGACGATTCAACAATCAAACTATAGGACAATAGGACTAAATTGGGGAGTCGAATGGTCTTTTAGTCGGATCGTTAGGCAGTCAAAGAAAAAACAATTGGGTTAAAAGACGATAAGACAACAAGACTATTAGACTATGGGACTAACATGACTATCGATTTTTTAGGTGACTGGCAGCGGACAGACTATTGTGGAAACCTCCGGAAGGAGGATAGGGGCCGTGAAATGATTCTTCTGGGATGGGTGCAGAAGAGGAGGGACCTGGGAGGCCTCATCTTTGTTGAAATGAGGGACCGGCATGGGCTTGTTCAGGTGGTCTTCAATCCAGAGGCGAACCGGGAAGTTCATGAGAAGGCTCAGGCTCTCCGGAGCGAATATGTCATCGGAATAATGGGAGAAGTCGTATTAAGACCTGAAGGAACGGCTAACCCCAAACTTCCCACCGGAGAGATTGAGGTGGCTGTCAAAGAGTTGAGGATCCTCAATATCTCCAAAACACCGCCATTTCTCATCGACGATGAGGATGAGGTGGCTGAAAATACCCGGCTCAAGTATCGTTACCTTGATTTAAGAAAACCGGGATTGCAAAAGAACCTTATTCTCCGGCACCGTTTGGCCAGAGAGGTGAGGGACTATTTCGACCGGCTGGGTTTTCTCGAAGTTGAAACGCCGATGCTCACCAAGTCCACCCCTGAAGGGGCAAGAGACTTTCTCGTTCCGAGCCGCCTCAGCCCGGGCCATTTTTACGCCCTGCCACAGTCTCCTCAACTTTTCAAACAGATTCTGATGGTAGCCGGTTATGACCGGTACTTTCAGATTGTGAGATGTTTCAGGGATGAAGACCTCCGCTCGGACCGCCAGCCTGAGTTTACACAGATCGATGTGGAAATGTCTTTTGTGACCGTTGAGGATATCCGAAAGACGATGGAAGGGCTGATGGTTCACCTCTTCAAAGAGGTCATGGGAATGGAACTTAAGACTCCGTTTCCGGCATTGAGCTACGATGAGGCGATGGACCGGTACGGCCTGGATAAGCCTGATATTCGGTTCGGGCTGGAATTGAAGGATCTCTCAAAGATATTAAAAGGCTCAACCTTCAAGGTGTTTCAGGATGCGCTGAACGGAGGAGGGATCATCAAGGCGATCAACGTGAAGGGAGGAGCGACCTTTTCGCGGAAGGAGATCGATGACCTCACCCATTTTGTCTATGACTTTGGAGCGAAAGGGTTGATTTCTGCCAAAGTGGGACGGGAGGACTGGCAATCGCCCATGCAGAAATTCATCACCGATCAAGAGCGAAGATCCGTGGAAAAAATGGTGGAGGCATCGGAGGGCGATCTTCTCCTCTTCATCGCCGGTCCTTCAAAAGTGGTGAATCAGTCGCTGGCAAACTTACGTCTCCATCTCGGCAGGAAGTTAGGGCTCATTGCCGAAGAGGAGTACCGGTTTGTATGGATTCTGGATTTCCCCCTCTTGGAATACGATGAAACAGAAAAGCGGTATGCGGCTGTTCATCATCCCTTTACCGCTCCGAAGGATGAGGATATCCCCTTATTGAAGGAACATCCGGGAGAGGTTAAGGCCAAAGCTTACGATCTCGTTTTAAACGGTTCTGAGATCGGAGGAGGAAGCATCCGGAACCATCTGAAGGAGGTGCAGTCCCTCCTCTTCGAGAAGTTAGGAATGGATGAGGAGGAGGCGAGGCAGAGGTTCGGATTTTTACTCGAGGCGCTCGAATATGGGACTCCTCCTCATGGAGGGATCGCTTTCGGGTTCGACCGGCTCGTCATGATCCTGAGCCATTCGGAGTCAATCCGGGATGTGATCGCCTTTCCAAAAACCCAGAAGGGGACCTGCCTGATGACCGACGCCCCTTCGAAAGTGGATGGAAAGCAACTCGATGAGTTGTGGATTAAGTTGAAGGTTTAAATTTATTAAGGGTCTTAAAATAGTCTATACATAACCCCACCTAACCTCCCCTTATCTCAAGGGGAGGGATATATTCCCCTCTTAGGTTAAGAGGGGGAAGGGGGAGTTATCGTTAGAGATTGCAGCCATAAGATCATTGGTGGCATCCATTCTATTATGAGACTGTTAATAATTGATTCTTGATGGAAGGGGGGATTCCGGATGTTCAAGGAGGATCAACTCAAAAAGGTTCAGGAAGAGAAGAAGAAATGGGGGGGCGACCTTTCAAAAATGCTCTCCGAAACCCCTGAACGTCTGCCCCGCTTTACTACGGTCTCCGATCTGGAGATCAAAGGTCTTTACACTCCCGAAGATATAAAGGATCTGGATTACTCCAGGGAGGTTGGTTTCCCGGGGGTTTTCCCCTTCACCCGGGGAGTTCAGCCATCCATGTACCGGGGCCGCCTCTGGACCATGCGAATGTTCTCTGGCCTGGGAGGTCCGGAAGAAACGAATAAACGATTTCATTATCTCTTAAATCATGGGGAGACCGGCCTCTCGATCGCCTTCCACTACCCCACCCTGATGGGCTATGACAGCGATTCTCCAAACGCCAGAGGTGAAATCGGGAAATGCGGCGTGGCCGTGGATACCTTGAAGGATATGGAAATTCTCTTCGAAGGGATCCCTCTTGACAAGGTTACCACCTCCATGACGATCAATCCCCCCGCTTCGATCCTGCTGGCGATGTATATCGTGATGGCGGAAAAGCAGGGGGTAAGCAAAAAAGAGATCGGGGGAACGATCCAGAACGACATGCTGAAGGAATTCATCGCTCAGAAGACCTTCATGCTCCCCCCCAGACCTTCCCTTCGGATCATCGTGGACACCATCGAATATTGCACCAAGGAGGTCCCCCGATGGAATACGATCAGCATCAGTGGCTATCACATCCGTGAGGCAGGGTCGACCGCGGTTCAGGAGCTCGCCTTTACTTTAGCCGATGGCATTGCCTATGTGGAAGCCGCCATGGAGAGGGGCCTCGATGTGGACGATTTTGCTCCGAGGCTCTCCTTCTTTTTCGACTCCCATATCGACTTCTTCGAGGAGATTGCAAAATATCGAGCTGCCAGAAGAATCTGGGCGAATGTCATGAAGGAGCGTTTCATGGCAAAGAAGCCCCGCTCCTGGATGCTCCGTTTTCATACTCAGACCGCAGGTTGTTCCTTAACCGCCCAGCAACCTTTCAACAATGTGGTTCGCACGGCTTACGAGGCGCTGGCCGCGGTGCTGGGGGGAACCAATTCACTCCACACTAATTCTCTCGATGAGACCTATGCCATTCCAACCGAGGAAGCAGTCACCATTGCTCTTCGGACACAGCAGATCCTTGCAGAGGAAACCGGAGTTACGAACACCATCGACCCGCTTGCAGGCTCTTATTTTATAGAAGCCTTGACCAATGAGATGGAAGAAAAGGCATGGGATTATATTCGGAAGATCGATGAGATGGGAGGAATGGTCAAGGCAATCGAGAGGGGTTATCCGCAGATGGAGATTGCAGAGGCCGCTTATCGATTCCAGCGGCAGATGGACGCCAATGAGAAGGTGACCGTGGGAGTCAACAAATATGTGACCGACCACCCTCCCATTACGATCTGGAGGATGAGGCCTGAAATTGAAGAGAGGCAGATCAAAAGGCTTCAGGAGGTCAAGAGGACACGGAATAATCCAAAAGTGAAAGAAAGTCTTGGCGAGATCCGGAAAGCCTCTCTCGACGGAAAGAATCTCATGCCTCACATCATTAATGCAGTCAGGGAATATACAACAATTCAGGAAATCTGCGACGTCTGGCGGGAAGTCTTTGGAAGGTATACAGATCCAGGGTATTTTTAACAAAAGAACAATGCAAAATGGCCATTGCAAAATTAGCAATTAGCAATGAACTAAGAATGGACAATGGATAAGTTTATTTGAAATTTTGTAAAACTTTAGCTGTTTGAAAAACTTTATAAAATCCCTCCCCACCTCCCTTTTCCAAAGGGAGGAGATAGGGGTTTCCCCCTTTGGAAAAGGGGGAAGAAGGGGGATTTTATGATGATTCTTTTGATCAATTAACTCACGAAATTCTTCTTTTCAAAGAGCTAAAGTGATACGAAATTTTCTTTATTGCTAATTTTGCAATTTGCATTGATTAGTCTGGAGGATAGCATGGAGCGTAAGATACGAATCCTGATTGCCAAACCGGGTTTGGATGGGCATGACCGCGGGGCCAAAATCATCGCAAGGGGATTCCGCGATGCAGGATTTGAAGTGATCTATACCGGGCTTCATCAGACGCCGGAGCAGATCGTGGCCGCCGCTATTCAGGAGGATGTGGATGGGATAGGGCTATCCATCCTGTCAGGAGCTCACGACTATATCTTTCCGCAGGTGATCCAGTTACTCCAGGGAAAAGGGGCAAGTGATATTGTTGTCTTTGGAGGAGGCATCATCCCCGAAGAGGACATCCTCTCTCTGAAAGGGAGCGGTGTGAAGGCCCTCTTTGTGCCGGGAACGACTATTGAAGAAGCTGTTAAGTGGGTCAGGGAGAATATTAAACCGAGGAAATAAGAACGCATAGCGCTAAGCGCAGAGCGCAAAGCGTAAAGGAATTTATATTTTGACGCCATGCTCTATGCGCTATGCCCTTTGCGTATTTGTTCAAAGGAAGGGGGGTGAAGGTTTAGAATCTCAAAGTTCAAAGTTCAAATTTAAAGTTATAGAAAGGAGGGATTCATAAATGTCAAAACGAGTTGCAATTATAGGGATAGGGACCACAGGATTTCGTGCCACCACGCCTGACGTCTCCTATCGGGAGTTGACCTATGAGGCAGCGATGAAAGCCTATCTCGACGCTGGCGTTCAACCAAAGGATATCGATTCTTTTGTTGCTACCTCTGAAGACTTTTTTGAAGGGTATAGCATCGCTGACGAGTACTCACCGGATCAATTGGGTGCAGTGCTCAGGCCTATCTATACCGTCTCTGGTGATTTCATTCACTCATTGGCATCCGCGTATATGATGATCCTTTCTGGCATTGGTCCCATATCCGTCGCGCAGGGATTGAGTAAAGCGTCAAACATGTTAACCCTGTCAGAGATGGTGACCTTTGCCATGGACCCTATCTACAACCGGCCCCTGAAAGAAAGCCCCCATGCTGTCGCAGGATTGGAGATGGCCAGATTTTTGTATGAAACCGGAACGACACGGGAACAATGTGCAAAGGTTGTTGTGAAAAATAAAAGAAATGCCTTGAATAATCCTTATGCAGGTCATAGCGTTCTGATTGACACAGACCATGTTCTCAATTCAGAAGTCATCTCTTATCCATTAACCCAGATGGACATCAGTCCTCATTCGGATGGGGCAGTGGTGGTTGTCCTCGCAGAAGAAGAGACGGCAAAAACTCTTTGTGATAAGCCTATCTGGATCAGAGGGATTGGATGGTGTTCCGATACACCGGGTCTTGAAACAAGGAATTGGGGACAAGCCATCTATGCGCAAATGGCAGCGGAGATGGCTTATAAAATGGCAGGAATTCGTTATCCCAGAAAAGAGATCAACTTTGCGGAGATCAACGACGAATTCTCTTATAAGGAACTCCAGCATCTTGAAGCAATGAGAATCTGTAGAAAAGGAGAAGCTGGTCCTCTGACTGAAATCGGAGGAACGGAGATCACCGGAGAATTTCCCGTCAACCCCTCCGGAGGCTGCCTCGGAGTGGGAAACCTCTACGAACTCAATGGAGGCCATAAAGTGTTCGAAGTGGTCCGGCAGTTGAGAGGTGAAGCAGGGAAAAATCAACTTAAAAACGTAACCACAGGACTGGCTCAAAGTTGGAGAGGTATTCCCACAACGACTGGCACTGTAGTTATTCTAAGCAATTAAAGGAGGTGAAAGGAATGAGAAGAGTTGCCATAGTTGGAGCAGGTCTAACCAAATTTTATAGAAACACTCAGGAGACGCCAAAGGAACTGGCCTATGAGGCCACCAAGATGGCTCTTGACTCCTGTGAATTGAAGCTTTCAGACATAGATTGTGTCGTCAATGGAACAGCCCCTGATGCTTTTGATGGCGTTCACATGAAAGGCGAATATCTCTCCGATGGTTCAGGAGCCTACCGAAAACCCTATATGAGGCACTATGTGGGTGGAGGTACAGGCGTCCTTTCGCCGATCCACGGTTGGTTTCATGTAGCCTCGGGAATGTTCGATACCTGTCTGGTCGTAGCAGAAGAAAAGATGTCTTCCGCCTATCCTCACCCGGCAGGTGCATTCCTCACCATCTTCGACCACACCACAGAACAACCCCTCTACCCCACCCTCATCTGGATTTTTGCAATCGAGATGAATCGCTTTATGACCACTCATGGTTATAAGAAAGAAGACATCGCCTTGGTGGCGGTAAAAAATAAGAAAAATGCAATGGACCACCCTTCTGCTCAACTACCCGCTGAAATTACCGTCCAGGATGTCCTCAACTCCGAGATCATGGCCTGGCCTGTGAATCGCCTTGATATCAGCCCCACAAGTGATGGTGCAGCTTGCATTGTACTGGCTGCTGAGCATGTGGCTCGCCGGATCACCGAGAAACCGATCTGGATCGATGGTGTGGGTTGGGCATTGGATACGGCTTACTGGACCACCCGGGACCTCTATTATCCGGACTATCTTGAGGTCGCAGCCCGTCAGGCCTATAAGATGGCAGGGATTAAAGAACCTTCCAAAGAAATACATGTGGCTGAACCCTATGATCCGTTTACCTACAAAGAACTCCACCATATCGAAGGACTGATGCTTGCACCCAGAGGAAAATCAGTGCAGATGCTGGTGGACGGGCATTTCAACAGAAACGGAAACCTCCCCACTTCTCCATCAGGAGGACTGCTGGGGGTTGGCAATCCCATTGCAGCAGCCGGCTTGATGAAGATCATAGAGCTTTATCTCCAGCTGAAAGGAGAAGCAGGTAAGCGTCAGATTCCGGGGAATCCAACCTGTGGTGTCGCCAATGCCTGGGGTGACTTGATGCAGGTGGGAACTGTGACCGTTCTGAGAAAGTAATAACTTCTTAAACAAGGAGGTGAAAATATAATGATTACAGACAAAGAAGTATTGAAAACCGCCACCAAACTGAGCGCGGAAGAAATCCAGAAAGGAAAGGTCCTCTCTGTAAAATGGACGCCCAATCTGAAATATGCCTGGGATAATGGTCCGGCGATCGGTCGGTATCTCGCAGAACTGAAAAACGGGAAGATCATTGGTAAAACATGTGATAAGTGCCATCGCATTATGATCCCGCCCAGAATGTTCTGTGAACTCTGTTGGGTGCCGACGGGCGAATGGGTTTATGTCAAAGATACCGGAATTGTCAACACCTGGGTTGTCAGCTATGTGGACTGGAAAGCCGGCCGTCTCGACATCAAAGGCGGAGTGAGACCCTTTACCCCCGCGGTGATTGAAATCGACGGAGCCTCAAAGGGAATGGGCATCCTCCATCATTTGAATGAAGTCGATCCCTGGAAGATCCACCGGGGAATGAAGGTGAAGGCCGTGTGGAAGCCGCCAGAGGAAAGAACCGGATCGATTACGGATATTAAATATTTTAAACCCATTAAATAAGCTTGAGGTCTGAGGCTTAAGGTTGGAGGCAAAAGATTTAGCCTCTTTCCTCTAACCTCAATCCTCTAACTTCTAAGGAGGTGAATTTATGGCATTGATCGAACGCTATCAGAAGACGACGGACATCGGTTTTTGGGAAGGCCAGATTCCGATGAGCTACATTTATACGGCAGGCAGGGCCGGTGAGAAATTTTTCCGGGAGC
>Ga0209835_1001280_pt1 | contig 14326 bp, 17 predicted proteins | sample LakKivwa52mmetaG_FD_184138 | JGI IMG/M metagenome (GOLD analysis project Ga0209835, IMG submission 184138) | Anoxic lake water microbial communities from Lake Kivu, Rwanda to study Microbial Dark Matter (Phase II) - Lake Kivu water 52m metaG... | ecosystem: Environmental > Aquatic > Freshwater >...
CTCGGCCAGCGTCTTGAGCACCTCGCGGATCGAAATCTCGACGAACTGCGAGGTGTCGTAGGGCACCACCCAGTCGATGCCCTTGGGGAAGTATTGCGCCAGCTCGGCCATCTTCCCCTTGACCGCCTGGGCGGTGTCGAGGGCGTTGGCGCCGGGCGCCATGCGCACGGCGATGGCGGCGTTGGGCTGGCCGTCGATGCGCGCCGCGATCGAATAGTCCTGCGCGCCTAGCTCGACGCGCGCCACATCCTTGACACGCACCGTGGCACCCCGCGCGTCGCTCCTGACGATCACCTCGCCGAATTCCTCGGGCGTGGACAGTCGCGAGCGCGTGACGATCACCGCGTTCATCTGCTGGCCCGCCGCGGCAGGGATCTGGCCGAGTTCGCCGGCGGCAAGCTGGGTGTTCTGCGCGCGCACCGCCCGCGCCACGTCGGCCGGCGTCAGGCCGAAGGCCTGCAGACGGTCGGGCTTGAGCCACAGCCGCATCGAATATTCGGTGCCGAACAGGATCGCCTCGCCGACGCCCGGCGTGCGGCGGATGCTTTCGAGCACGTTGGCGGCCGCGTAGCTGCCGAGCGCGATGTTGTCGAACGACTTGTCGGGCGAGAAGATCGAAATGAACAGCAGGAAGTTGCGCGCCGAGCGCGTCACCGTCACGCCCAGCCGGCGCACGTCCTCGGGCAGACGCGCCTCGACGCGCTTGATGCGGTTCTGCGCCTCGACCGAGGCGAGATCGAGGTTGGTGCCCGCTTCGAAGGTCAGCGTGATCGAGCCCTGGCCGAGTTCGGACGCCGAATCCATGTAGAGCAGGCGGTCGATGCCGTTCATCTCCTGCTCGATCAGCGCGATCGCCGTTTCCTCGACCACCTGCGCGGCGGCGCCGGGATAGCTCACATTGATCGCCAGCGCCGGTGGTGCGACGCTCGGATAGCTGGCGACCGGCAGCTGGCGCAAGGCCAGCGCACCGTTGAGCAGGATCACCAGCGCGATGACCCAGGCAAAAATCGGCCGGTCGATGAAGAACTTGGCGAACACGGCTTACTTTTTCCCGGCAGTTTGTATGGCAGGCGGCGCGGACAGCAAGGGCTGCCCAGGTTGCCAGGGCACCGGTTTCACCACCGCGCCCGGCCTGACCTTCTGCAGGCCGTTGACGATCACGCGCTCGCCGCCCTGCAGGCCGTCGGCGACGATGAAATCGCCACCAGCCATCGCGCCGGTCTTGATCGGCCGCGGCACGACCTTGTCATCCTCGCCGACCAGCAGCACCGACTGGCCCTGCGGGCTGTTCATCACCGCGCGCTGCGGCACGCGAATCGCCGCGTCGAGCTGTGCCTGCGGGAAGCGCACGCGCACGAAAGTGCCCGGCAGCAGTTCGCGGCGCGGATTCGGAAACTCGGCACGCAGCACGACCGCGCCGCTGTTGGGGTCGACCGCCAGATCAGTGAATTGCAGACGTCCCTTTTCGGGATACAGCGAACCATCTTCGAGTACCAGTTCCACCCGCGCGCTGTCGGCGCGCTTCTGCTTGCCGCTCTTCACCGCCTGCTGGAGGCGCAACAGCTCCGAATAGGGCTGGGTGAATTCGACGCGGATCGGGTCGAGCTGCTCGACGGTGGCCAGATGCGTCGCCTCACCCTTGCCCACGAGCGCGCCTTCGGTGACCAGTGCGCGGCCGATGCGACCGGAAATCGGCGCTGGCGGGACGGCATTCTCGAGGTCGAGCTTCGCTTTGGTCAGCGTGGCCTCGGCCTGCTTCACCTTCGCCTGCGCGGCATCGAATTCCTGCTGGCTGACCGCCTTGGTTTCAAGCAAGGGCTTGTAACGCTCGAATACGGCGCGCGTCGCGGCGAGGTCTGCCTCGGCAGCGGCGACTTGCGCCTGATAACTGCGCGCATCGATGCGGAACAGCGGCGTGCCGGCCTTGATGTCGCTGCCTTCGGTAAACAGGCGCTCTTCGATGACACCTTCGACCCGCGCGCGCACCTGCGCGCTGCGATATGCCAGCAGTCGGCCCGGCAGGTCCTGCGTGATGGTCGCGCTGCCCGCGGCAACGGTGATGACGTCGACTTCGGACGGGGGCGGCGCGGCGCCCTGCCCGCCTGCGGGACCACCCGCTTTCTTGTCGCCCTCGCCCTGCCCGCAAGCGGCGAGCAATACACCCAACAGCAAAATCAAAAACCGTCTCATGCGTCGCTCCAAAACCGACTAATTGATTCGGCTATGTTATCCGCTTTCAGCGTTTCAACTTGGCGAAAGCAGCCGCCATGGCGCCAGCGGGTTCAGGAGTCATCTGCTGCGTCTGGCGCGGCTTTTGCGACGTTCGATGTGCCGTCCCCATGTTACGTGACGAGCCGGCTGAAGCCGTCTCGCGTGCGCCGACTATTACATTCCGTTGCACTTGTTCATTGAGTTTCATGGTCAGGGCGATGCGCTTGCGCGGAATATCGACTTCCAGCACCTTGACCTTGACCACATCGCCGGCCTTAACAACGGTATGCGGGTCTTTGACGAACTTGTCGGAGAGCGCCGAGACATGCACGAGGCCATCCTGATGCACGCCGATGTCGACGAAGGCGCCGAAATTATCCGGGGTGAGAGAGGGAGCTACAACCATCTACTACATCACGCATCACTCCTGGGAATTGTAGCTATCCGGGGTGAGAGAGGGAGCTACAACATGAAAGCCGAAGTAGAATCGCAGCGCTTCATTGTAGCTATCCGGGGTGAGAGAGGGAGCTACAACATGCCTGCTGCGACAGGCATGCCGTGGATTATTGTAGCTATCCGGGGTGAGAGAGGGAGCTACAACCCAGTACGAACCGATCCTGTACGGCTGGACATTGTAGCTATCCGGGGTGAGAGAGGGAGCTACAACATGGCGGGAGATGGGCTGGCCGATGAATGGATTGTAGCTATCCGGGGTGAGAGAGGGAGCTACAACCTGGAAGGATGGAGTGACATGCCGCTGATGATTGTAGCTATCCGGGGTGAGAGAGGGAGCTACAACGAGAAAAACGCGCATACCGGAAGCGGAAATATTGTAGCTATCCGGGGTGAGAGAGGGAGCTACAACGGCTCTGTCGAGAGCATGCAGCCCTCGACAGAACCGTGCCGCTTCGCGGCTTGTCTGCAAAAGTCGGCGCTGACGGGACGGCACCCACCCTCAATAATGCGGCGGAATCTCGTCGCGCAGGCTGCGTTGTTCGGCAGGAATGGCCTGCAGGACGAGTTGGCGCAGGTCGCGCACGATGAGTTCGAGCTTTTCGATGCGCTCCTGCTGGCGATAGACCGTGTTGTTCAGCGTGTCGAGCAGGTCCTCGGCGAAGGCCAGCTTGACTTCGAGTTCGGTGATGCGCTCGTCCATCATTCCACTTCCTGAACGACCGGTTTCGGCTGCGCGAGCATCGCCTCGCGCGTGTCCGGCGTTTCGAGGCTGATGCGGCCAAGCGCCCCGCTGCGATAGTCGGTCAGGAAAATCATCGCCGCCTTTTCCAGATCGAGCTCGCCACCACGGCCCTTGATCAGGCAGCCACGCTTCCGCGCCACGGCTTCGACGACACCAACTGCATCCAGCGTCTCCGGATCGATCTTGTAGCGCGTCGCAAGCAGCGCCGGATAACGTGCCAGCAAAATGCCGGCGAGGAAGGTCGCCACCTCCTCGTCGATCACGGCGTTGCGGCCGATCGCGTGGCTGGCTGCGAGCATGTAACCATCTGAGTCATGTTCGATCTTGGGCCACATCAGCCCCGGCGTGTCGGTGATCGTCATGCCCGGCCCGAGGTCGAAACTCTGCTGGCTTTTGGTCACCGCCGGCTCGTCGCCGACGGCGGCGATGCGGCGCTTGAGCAGCGCGTTCATCAGCGTCGACTTGCCGACGTTGGGGATACCCATGATCAGCATGCGCAGCGGCTTGACGTTGTCGTTCCTGTGTGGCGCGAGCTGGCGACACAAGCCAGGCACCTTCGCCGCGTCGCCCGGCTTCTTGCAGGAGATGGCGACGGCCTTGACGCCCGGCTGCCTGCCGTAATGGTCGAGCCAGGCCGCCGTCACCGCCGGATCGGCGAGATCGGCCTTGTTGAGCAGCTTGAGGCAGGGCCGCTGGCGATGCTCGCGCAGCTGGCGGATCATCGGGTTGCTGCTCGCCTCGGGCAGGCGCGCGTCGAGCACCTCGACGACGACGTCGATGTAGGCCATGGTCTCGGCGGCTTTCTTGCGCGCCGAAGTCATGTGGCCGGGGAACCACTGGATGGGCATGGGAATTTCTGGATTGGGGTGGGCTGGAATTATCGCATTCAACCACCACCGCGCTGCATCGCCCGATCCATGCGCGCCAGCATGGCTTGCTGCTGCTCCGTCGTTCCTGCCGTGAAGCGGATGCGCACCTCCAGCCGCGGCAGGCGCAGCAGTGCAATCACGCGCGGTGGCAGCGGCGCGATGCGGATCTCCATCGCCGCGCCTGCGTGCGCAACTTGCAGCAGACCGTCGCGCACGGTCACGCCCTCCGGAAATGCGAAGTCCAGCCCGTGCCGGAATTCCCGTTCCGTCGTCGCCATGTCGCGCACCAGTATTTCGTCGGTCATGGATTGCAGCCTATCATGCGCCCATGCCCCGCAAACCGATGACGACTGCCGACCATGCGCTGCGCTGGACCAACGTGATCCTGCGCGGCCTGCACCTGGTCGCGGTGATCCTGCTAGGTGCGGCCTTGCTTGGTGCACCGCAGGTGAGCACGCAGGTCGCCATCGCCGTCGCAGCGACCGGCTTCGCGATGTTCGCGCTCGATGTCTGGCGCAAACCGCAACATCTGCGCGAGGTTGCGGGGATTGCCGTCCTGCTCAAGCTTGTCCTGGTCGGCTGGATGGCCTTCGATGCGGCGGCGCAGCACGTTTTGTTCTGGCTGATCGTCGCCGGCTCCGCCATTTCGGCCCATGCGCCAGCCCGCTTCCGCCATGCGATTCTCTTCCGCAGCGAGTCGCATTGAAGCCGTAATCTACCTATGCTAGGCTTTGCATAATTCGTGATCGGCCACGATCCCGAAGCAAACCCAAAACAACAACTGAGTGGAGAGATGGCTATGCAGAAATCGCTGCACATCGATGCCAACAAATGCACGGGCTGCCTGCAGTGCGAAATGGCATGTTCCTACGAGAATCATGGCGTCTTCAATATCGCCAAATCCCGCATCAAGGTTTTCAACTTCGAGCACGAAGGCCGTAAGGTGCCCTATACCTGCACGCAATGTGCCGAAGCCTGGTGTCTGAACGCCTGCCCGGTCGATGCGATCCGCATCGACACCGCCACCGGCGCCAAGGTCGTCAATGAAGCCACCTGCGTCGGCTGCAAGGTCTGCACCATCGCCTGCCCGTTCGGCACGGTGAATTACGTCGCCGAGACCGGCAAGGTACAGAAATGCGACCTCTGCGGCGGCGACCCCGCCTGCGCCAACGCTTGCCCGACCGGTGCCATCACCTACGTCGACGCCGACTGGACCGGCCTCGACAAGATGCGCGCCTGGGCTGGCAAGACCGACACTTCACCGCGCGCCAGCGCCTGAGCGGAGGAAACACATCATGGCATGGAACCGTAAAGTATTGCGCATTGACCTCACCAACGGCAGCTGCACATCCGAACCGCTCAACATGGAGTGGGCGCAGCAGTATCTCGGCCAGCGCGGACTGGCCACCAAGTATTTCGTCAGCGAGGTCGACCCCAAGGTCGATCCGCTCTCGCCCGCCAACAAGCTGATCATGACCACCGGCCCGCTGACCGGCACGCCCGCCTCCACCGGCGGCCGCTACTCGGTCGTCACCAAGGGCGCGCTCACCGGCGCGATCGCCTGCTCGAACTCGGGCGGCTATTTCGGCGCCGAACTCAAGTTCGCCGGCTGGGACATGATCATCTTCGAAGGCAAGAGCCCGAAGCCGGTCTATCTCTCGATCGAGAACGACAAGGCCGAGTTGAAATGCGCGGCACACCTCTGGGGCACGACCACCTGGCATACCGAGGAAACCATCAAGAAGACTCACCAGGATCCGCAGGTGCGCGTGTGCAGCATCGGTCGCGCCGGCGAGAATGGCGTGCTCTACGCCTGCATCGTCAATGACCTGCACCGTGCCGCCGGCCGCTCCGGCGTCGGCACCGTGATGGGTTCGAAGAACCTGAAAGCCGTCGCCGTCCGTGGTACCTCCGGCGCCGCGAACATCAAGGATCCGAAGGCTTTCATGGCCGCCACCGTCGCCGGCAAGAAGGTACTGGCCGAAAATGCGGTGACGGGACAAGGCCTGCCGACCTATGGCACGCAGGTGCTGATGAACGTCATCAACGAAATGGGCGCCCTGCCGACGCGTAACCATCGCGACGTGCAATTCGAGGAGGCGCGCAAGATCTCCGCCGAAGCCATGGCCGAGAAGCGCCCGACCGACGGCAAGACTCACCTCGTCACCAACGCCGCCTGCTTCGGCTGCACCATCGCCTGCGGTCGCATCTCGCGCATCGACGAGACGCACTTCAGCGTCGTCAACAAGCCCGAATACTGGGGCGCCAGCGGCGGCCTCGAGTACGAAGCCGCCTGGGCGCTCGGCGCCGCCAACGGCGTGGGCGACCTCGAAGCCCTGCAGTATGCCAATCTGATCTGCAACGAGGACGGTTTCGACCCGATCTCCTTCGGCGCCACCGTCGGCGCGGCGATGGAACTCTACGAACTCGGCATCCTCAAGGCGTCGGACATCGGCATGGAAGCGCCCTTCGGCTCGGCACAAGCACTCTGCGAACTGGCCCGCATGACGGCGCTGGGCGAAGGCTTCGGCAAGGAGCTCGGCATCGGTTCGGCGCGCCTGTGCGAAAAGCATGGCAAGCCCGAATTGTCGATGGGCGTCAAGAAGCAGGAATTCCCCGCCTACGACTCGCGCGGCATCCAGGGCATGGGGCTGGCCTACGCTACCTCGAACCGGGGCGCCTGCCACCTGCGCGGCTACACCGTCGCCTCCGAAGTGCTCGGCATCCCGGTCAAGACCGACCCGCTCGTCACCGAAGGCAAGGCCGGTCTGGTCAAGGCTTTCCAGGACGCCACCGCCGTGTTCGACTCGTCCGGCCTCTGCATCTTCACCTCGTTCGCGTGGAGTCTGGCCGACATCCAGCCGCAGATCGACGCTGCCTGCGAAGGCAACTGGACGATGGAGAAGCTGGGCGAGGTCGGCGAGCGCATCTGGAACATGGAGCGCCAGTTCAACCTCGCGGCGGGCTTCACCGCCAAGGACGACGACCTGCCGCCGCGCCTCAAGACCGAGCCCGCCAAGACCGGCCCGGCAAAGGGCCTGGTGAATGGCATCGACAAGATGCGTCCCGAGTACTACGCGGAGCGCGGCTGGGATACCAACGGCGTCCCGACCAAGGACACGCTCGGTCGCTTGGGGTTGTAAGGTGAAACACATCATCATCGGCAACGGCCCCGCGGGGGTCGTTGCCGCGGAGAGTTTGCGGCGCTTGCAGCCGGAGGCCGAAATCGCCCTGATCGGCGACGAGGCCGAACCGCCCTACTCGCGCATGACGATCCCCTACTTCCTGCAGGGCAACATCGACGCGCACGGCACCCACCTGCGCAAGACACATGACCATTTTGTGACGCACGGGATCCACCTGATTCAGGGCCGTGTCACTTGCATCGACTCGGCGGTGAAGCAACTCCAGTTCGAATCGGGCGAGCGCATTCACTACGACAAGCTGCTGATCGCCACCGGCTCGCACCCGATCCGTCCGAACGTGCCGGGGATGGACCTGCCCAACGTGCACACCTGCTGGACACTCGACGATGCGCGCGCCATCGCTGCAAAGGCGCAACCCGGTTCGCGTGTGCTGCAACTCGGCGCGGGCTTCATCGGCTGCATCATCATGGAGGCGCTCGCCGCGCGCGGCGTGAAACTCACCGTCGTCGAGATGGGCGACCGCATGGTGCCGCGCATGATGACCGCACAGGCCGGCGCGATGATCAAGCGGTGGGCCGAAGCCAAGGGCGTGACCGTGCATGTGAATACGGCCATTACCGCGATCGAACAGAATGGCGATGCGCTGCGCGTAAAACTCGGCGCTGGCGGGACGGCAATAGAAACGGACTTGATGATCAGCGCCGCCGGCGTACGGCCCAACATCGACTTCCTCGCCGGCAGCGGCGTCGAAGTCGATCGCGGCATCCGTGTCAATGCGCGCATGGAAACCACAGTGCCCGACATCTACGCGGCGGGCGACGTCACCGAGGCGCTCGGCTTCCATTCCGGACAGCCGGAACTCAACGCCATCCAGCCGAATGCCGCCGACCAGGCACGCATCGCCGCCAGCAACATGGCGGGCCAGCCAACGGCACTGCAGGGCAGCCTCGCGATCAACGTACTCGACACCCTTGGGTTGATCTCGACCTCCTTCGGCCACTGGCAAGGCAAGGGGGATGGTGTCGAACTCGTCGATGAAGCCAACTTCCGCTACCTCTCGCTACAGTTCGAGGGCGACGTGCTGATCGGCGCGACGAGCATCGGCTGGACGAACCATGTCGGCGTGCTGCGCGGCCTGATCCAGACGCGCACGCCCCTTGGTGCGTGGAAGGCGCGACTGAAAGCCGACCCGACCTGTTTCATGGCCGCGTATCTGGCAACTTCTCAGAAAGCTGCATGAAAGTCACGTTCAAGCTCTTCGCCTCGCTGCAGGACTGCCTGCCGGTCGAGGCGAAGGCGAAGAATGCGCTGGCGCTCGACCTGCCGGACGGCACCACCGTCGAGCAGGTCATCGAGCGCTTCGGCCTGCCGCGAAAATCCTGCCATCTGGTGCTCATCGACGGCCATTTCGTGCCGCCCGCCGAACGCGCCTCCCGTTCCCTCACGGACGGCAACACCCTCGCCATCTGGCCGCCGATCGCCGGCGGCTGATCCCTTGCTGCTGCAGCGCCGCAGGCTTGTTGCGACGCACAATCAAGACTCCTATACTGGCGTTGTTGTGCACTGCAATACCCAGCGAACGATTCCAAAAGAGCGCTCGCCATTCGGTTTGTATCTTTCCTAATAAAGGGAGTAACACATGAGCAAAACCAGCATCATCGGCGCCTACAACACCGCGTTCGGCGCATTCGTCAAGAAAGACAAGGCCACCGGCCTCATCACCGACACCAAGACTTACTACGATCTGCTCGTCGAGGCAGGCCGCGGCGCGATCGCCGACGCCGGCATCAGCGCGGGCGACATCGACGCCGTCTTCGTCGGCTCCTGCTCGCCGGCCGGCTTCATCAACCAGGAACACGTCGCCCCGCTCGCGGTGGAAATCGATCCCGCCCTGCGCTTCAAGCCGATGACACGCTGCGAGTGCGCCTGCGCCTCTTCCTCCGTCGCCCTCTACAGCGCCATCTACGCCGTCGAATCCGGCCGCGCCGACCACGCGCTGGTGATCGGCGTCGAGAAGATGAACCTGCTGCCCACGCCGCAGATGACGCACGTGCTGGCCTGCTGCTCGCACTGGCCGAGCGAAGGTGCGCGGGGCATGTCCTTCCCGATGCTGTTCGCCGAGTACGCCAAGGGCTACATGGCGCACTACAAGATTCCCCTCGACCAGATGGAAAAGATGCTGTGGACCGCCGGCGCGCTGTGCTACAAGAACGGCGCCGAAAACCCGCTGGCCCACAACCAGTCCGGCCCGAAGTCGGTCGAGGAAATCATGGCACTGAACCTCCCGGACGCCCGCGGCCGCGCCAAGAACATGATGATCGCCGCCCCGCTGCGCCTGCACGACTGCTCGCTCGTCACCGACGGTGCCGCCGCGCTGGTCATCACCCGTAACGACCTCGTCGGCAACAAGGCGCGCGCCTCGCTGATCGCCGGCATCGGCCACTCCGTCGAGCGCCTGCCCGAGAACGTGCGCCCCAACATGTACGAGCTGATGGCCGGCAAGGATGCCGTCGCCAAGGCCTACAAGGAAGCCGGCATCGGCGCCTCCGACGTCAACATTGCCGAAGTGCATGACTGCTTCACGATCAACCAGATCCTCTCCACCGAGGCGCTCGGCTTCGCCGCCGACGGCCGCGCCGGCTACGAGTATCTCGAAGGCCGCTTCACGCGCGACGACGACAAGGTCGCCGTCAACCTCTCCGGCGGCCTCAAGTCGAAGGGCCACCCGGTCGGTGCCACCGGCGCCTCGATGCATGCGCTGATCCACAAGCAGCTGATCGGCGAGCCGGTCGGCGTCAAGGCCAAGAAGGCCGAGGTCGGCGTCGCCTTCAACGTCGGCGGCTCCGCGGTGACCAACTGCGTGACCGTGCTGCGCAAGTTCTGATCGTTCCGACTGAAAGGATCATCATGGCAAACTTCAAATACAACGACATGGAGTTCACGGTCGCGGCCGCGGGCGCCGGGTGGGACATCCTGCGCGCGCTGCCCGGTGGCGCCTCCGCCGTCGTCGGCACCGGCCTGTTCGCGGGCGCCGCGGCCATCGATGCGCAGGCCAAGGGGCTGGCGCTGGTCAAGGCCATCTATCCGGTCGGCATCAAGGTCGTCGGCCCGGATGTCGCGCATCCGAACATGATCGGCGATCTCAAGATCGTCGGTCCGGATGTCACGCATCCCAACTTCATCTACTGGGACAAGGACAGCGCGTCCTTCCCGGCACAACTGTAACGAATACGGAAAGGCACAATCATGGAAATCAAAGGTAGCGTAGTCCTCGTCACCGGCGGCGGCAACGGCATCGGCGAAGCAGTCGCCAAGTACTTCGCCAAGCAGGGCGCCAAGATCGCCATCGTCGATATGGTGCAGAAGAACATCGACCGCGTCGTCGCCGACCTCAAGGCGATGGGCGCCGAAGCCATCGGCGTGCAGGCCAACGTCACGAGCGAAGCCGAAACCGCCAAGTTCATCGCGGCCACCGTCGCCGCCTTCGGCAAGCTCAACATCACCGTCGCCTGCGCCGGCATCATCCGCGACGGCACGATGCTGACGCTCGACAAGGAAACCGGCAAGGTCTCGCGCAAGATGGGTCTCGACAAGTGGGCGCCCGTCATCGACGTCAACCTCACCGGCACCTTCCTGACGCTGCGCGACTCCGCCGAAGCGATGGTCAATGGCGGCTGGCCCGGCCTGCTGGTCACGATTTCGTCGGTCAACAAGGCGGGCCAGGTCGGCCAGCTCAACTACTCATCGACCAAGGTCGCCGATGCGTTGATGCCCAAGATCATCATCGGCGAGTTCATGATGCGCGGCATCAAGAACATCCGCTGCGTCGGCATCGCCCCCGGCTATACCGCCACCCCAATGCTCACCGGCATGAACCAGGACGCCCTGAACTCGATCCTCAAGGACGTGCACCTCGGCCGCCTCGTCGAACCGGAAGAAATCGCCCGCATGATCGGCCACTGCGCCGAAAACGAAGCGATCAACGCCACCACCATCGAAGTCACCGGCGGCCTCTGCTACGCTGGCGGCATCGCTAAGTAATACTGACTCAGTCAGGACAAAGGGCAGGCGGAGCGATCCGCCTGCCCTTTTTCATGGGAGCTGTGCCGCCCCACCAGCGCCGACTTACATCTCCTGCGCGAGATACGAGCCCAATCGTCCATCCGCCGTGAGGATGTGCTCGGTGAGCCAACGCTCCAGGAACTGGATGTGCTCATCGGCAATCGGCATATTGGCTTGCAGGATCTCCTGCTGCAGATCCTTGGCGCTCATGATCAGATCGCGGTGCTCTTTCCTGTGTGCCTCGGCATCCGGATAGCGGTGCTTGAGCATCAGCCGTTCCTCGTGACTGAAATGCCAGACCGTGCAGTTGATCAGTTCCTCCAGCGTCGCCGCGAGGTATTCCCTCGATTCCTTTTCGGCGACCGCGTGATTGAGGATGTTGAAGATGTGGATCAGCTTGCGGTGGTCCTCGTCGATTTCCTCGACGCCGATGCTGAGAATCTTGCCCCACATGATGTCTTTCACGATGGTTCTCCTGCTTGATGTTCCCTCACCTGCACTCTACCGCAGCGCCCGATTACCTGCCAGCGCGTCAGGTGCGCAGCGGATGCATCCAGACGAACAGCGACTGGTCCTGCGACTCGGCCAATCGCGCCAGATCGGCCAGGTCGGCGAGCATCTCCATGACCGCGCCCTCGTCCCAGCCTGCCATCTCGAACTCCTCAGTCGCGGCCAGTTCGACGGCGACGGCATCCAGCGCATCCTCGTCGAGTTCGGCCAGCCGTTCCTTGAGTTCGTCCGCCAGCCGCAGCACCAGCGCGCCTTCGGCGGGCGAGATGTAGACCGGCTCGCAGATGGCCGCCGCATCGTCGAACAGGTCGCCGGTCAGCAGGCTGTGCAAGGTCGCGATCTTGGCGATGCTGACATCGCGCAAACTGATGCCGCTCCACTCGTCGACCGGTTGCAGCGAATCGCCAATCGCCTCGACCTCGTCGTCTTCGGCAGCAACAATATTCGTCAGGATGCCCATGCGCGGATTCTAACTTGCCCTACTCTGCCGGCAGACGGGCCGATTTGCGCGCGCGCTGCTTCGCGGCGACGTAGTCGGCATGACCGACGTGCAACAGGTCGGCCAGCTTGCGCATCAGGTGCAGTTCGTGGGCGTCGAGATGGCCATCGACCATCGCGACATGCCAGAGGTTCTCGATGATGCGCGCCTTCTGCGCGGCATCGCAATGCGCGTTGATCAGCGCGGTGAACTGGTAATAGTCGTGCGCCTGCCGCGCCTCCTGCTCGGCAAGCGCGATCAGCGTAGCCAGTTCATCCGCGCTCAGGGTGAACTCGCGTTGCAACGTCGCGGCAATCGCGTCGCGCTCTTCGGCCTTGAGATGCGAATCCATGCGCATCATCTCCAGCAGCAGCGCCGCCGTGGCCACCTGCAGGGCATGCGTGTTGTCGCGCGCAGCCTTGCCGGTGCCGGGCTCGATGAACTGGGTGAAGAACGTCTTGATGCTTTCAATCATGACAGGCCTGTGCGTTGGTTATTGCCCCCAAGAGATTACGCTACACTCGGTAGCAAAATCGCCAAAAGCTCCGACACCATGACCACCCTTCCCTTCACCTGCCTCGACGACTATGACCCCAACGCGCTTTCAGTAGAGCGCGCGCAGCAGTATCTGTTCGACACCGTGCAGCCCGTCGTGGGCCACGAACGGCTGTTCGTCCGCCAGGCCCTCGGCCGCGTGCTGGCGGAAGATGTCATCTCGCCGGTCGACGTGCCCGCGCACGACAACTCGGCGATGGACGGCTGGGCGGTGCGCCATGCCGACTTGTCGCCCGACGGCGAAACGCGGCTGAAGAATGTCGGCACCGCCTTCGCTGGCCGGCCCTTCGCGGGAAAAGTCGGCGCTGGCGAGACGGCACGCATCATGACCGGCGCGGTGCTGCCGGCCGGCGTCGACTGCGTGGTCATTCAGGAAGTCACACAGGTCGAGGGTGATACGGTGATCGTCCCTCCGGAACAGAAGCTGGAGCAGAACGTGCGCCGCGCCGGCGAAGACCTGAAGGCCGGCCGGCCCGCCATTCCCGCTGGCAAGCTGCTGCGCCCCGCCGAACTCGGCGTGATCGCCTCGCTGGGTATCGCCGAAGTGTCGGTGCGCCGCCGCGTGCGCGTCGCCCTGTTCTCCACCGGCGACGAGCTGTGCTCGATTGGCACTCCGCTGTTTCCGGGTGCGGTGTACGATAGTAATCGATACACGCTGTGGGGCATGCTCACGCGCCTCGGCTGCGAAGTGATCGACATGGGCGTGGTCAAGGACGAACCCGCCGCGCTCGAAGCTGCTTTCCATGAAGCCGCTTCCTGTGCCGACGCGATCATCACCAGCGGCGGCGTCTCGGTCGGCGAGGCCGATTTCATCAAGCAGTTGATGGCGCAGCTCGGCGAGGTGGCGTTCTGGAAGATCGCCATGAAGCCCGGCCGGCCGATGGCCTTCGGCCGCATCGGCGACGGAAAGGAAAGCGCCTGGCTGTTCGGGCTGCCGGGCAACCCGGTCGCGGTGATGGTCACCTTCTACCAGTTCGTGCAGCCCGCGCTGCTCAAGCTGATGGGCATTGATCCGGTGCCGGCGCTTCCCACCTTCGCCGCGCGCTGCGCAGCGCCGATGAAGAAGAGCAAGGGCCGCACCGAGTTCCAGCGCGGCATCCTGTTCCAGGAAAATGGAGAGTGGTGCGTGCGGCCGACCGGCCACCAGGGCTCGGGCATGCTCAGTTCGATGGCGAAGGCCGACTGCTTCATCATCCTCGATGCCGCGGGTGGGAAGGTCGAGGCGGGCGATCTCGTCCAGGTACAGGTGTTCGGCGGGCTGGTTTAAGACCACCCCATGTTCTTCGAAGTCGCCGGC
>Ga0209835_1001282_pt1 | contig 14319 bp, 17 predicted proteins | sample LakKivwa52mmetaG_FD_184138 | JGI IMG/M metagenome (GOLD analysis project Ga0209835, IMG submission 184138) | Anoxic lake water microbial communities from Lake Kivu, Rwanda to study Microbial Dark Matter (Phase II) - Lake Kivu water 52m metaG... | ecosystem: Environmental > Aquatic > Freshwater >...
CATGCTTGAAATGGTCGATGTCGGCGATCAGGAGGCTTGGTCCGGGCACATCGGGTGCGCTGGCTACGAGGCATTCGGCGAGCGCGCTGTCGAAGCTACGGCGATTGGCGAGGCCGGTCAGGCCATCGATCATCGCTTCCTCGCGGGCGCGCCGGACTTCCTTTTGCAGTGCTTCGACTTCACTACGGCTCTCCTCGAGATGTGCATTGAGGGTCTTGACCGTCTGCTGCATGTCGCGGGAGTAGTGGAGCAGGTCGGCAATGCCATGCGACAGGGTGGTGGTGAATCTGCCCGCCGCAATGTCGGACGACCAGCGTTCCAGCGCCTGACCGAAGTTGCCCGCCTCGTCGGCGGCCTGCGCGGTTGAGGCGGAAATGTTGGCCATCACCTTTTCGAAGTCCTGGCTGACGCGGCGCGCGATGGTTTCATCGATTTCGGCGATGTGTTCGCGATAGATCTGCTGGACCGCCTTGTCATCGAGGCGTTGTTCATTCTGCGTCAGCTCGTCGATGCGCTGGCGCAGCGCCGGATTGATGCCGGCAACATACTCGTACCAGACGGCATAGCTGACCGGATGCAGGCCCGCCGCCTGTTTCGTCATCAGGGGCAGAGCCAGGCGCAGATACTCCGCGCTTTTTTCCAGGCTGTCGTGATACTCCATGGCTCCTCTTTTTCTTTCCCTGCCGGGAGGGAAGGTGAAAGATGTACGACTAATAATTCAGATGTTCACGACAATAACCCTCAGGACTGTAGGGCGGGGGTCCGATAGGGCTGGATCGCCTGCAACAGCTGGGCGAACACCTTCGGTGTCCCGCCGACGATGTTGCCAGTCTTGAGGTAGTCGCCTTCGCCGGACAGATCGCTGACGAGGCCGCCCGCTTCCTGGATCAGGAGCGCGCCGGCTGCCATGTCCCACGGCGCGAGGCCGAACTCCCAGAAGCCGTCGATGCGACCAGCGGCGAGCCAGGACAGGTCGAGCGAGGCGGAGCCGGGACGGCGCACGCCGGCGCAGCGGCGCGTCATCTCCTTGAAGATGGCCAGGTAGGCGTCGACATGGTCGAACATGCGGTAGGGGAAGCCGGTGCCGAGCAGGGCCTCGTCGAGCTTGACGCACTTGCTGACGCGGATGCGCTTGTCGTTGAGGAAGGCGCCCGCGCCCTTGCTGGCGGTGAACAGCTCGTTGCGGTTGATGTCGAAGACCACGGCATGTGTCAGCACGCCCTTGTGTGCCAGCGCGATCGAGACGGCATACTGCGGAAAGCCGTGGATGAAGTTGGTCGTGCCGTCGAGCGGGTCGATGATCCACTGGTATTCGGCATTGTCGCTGTTGTCGCTGCGGCCCGACTCCTCGGCGAGGATGGCATGCGTGGGATAGACTTCGCGCAGGGTTTCGATGATGGTGGCTTCGGCGGCGCGATCGACCTCGGTGACGAAGTCATTCTGCTGCTTGACGCCGACCTTGATCTGGCCAAGGTCGAGACTGGCGCGGCCGATGACGCTGCCGGCGCGGCGGGCGGCCTTGATGGCCGTGTTGAGCATGGGGTGCATGGCGTGAATTCTGTTGGAAAAGTCGGTGGATTCTAAACCCTCGCTGGTCGAAAGCTTTGCGCGCGTGCGCATCGTGCTCTCGCACACCAGCCATCCCGGCAACATCGGCGCGGCGGCGCGCGCCCTCAAGACGATGGGTTTCTCCCGTCTCGTGCTGGTCAATCCAAAATGCTTTCCCGACCCGCAGGCCGAGGCGATGGCCTCCGGCGCGGGTGATGTGCTGGCATCCGCGCAAGTGGCGGGTTCGCTCGCCGAGGCATTGGAGGGCGTGACACTGGCACTGGCGCTGACCGCGCGGCGGCGCGATCTGGCAACCGCTCCCTTATGGGCGCGGGACGGAGCAGCCGAACTGGCGGCCGTCGCGGCGCACGGTGAAGTGGCATTGGTCTTCGGCAACGAAACCTCCGGGCTGTCGAACGAAGAACTCGCGCTGTGCAGCCGCTGGGCGACGATTCCCGCCAATCCCGAATACAGCTCGCTCAACCTCGCTGCTGCGGTGCAACTGCTTTGCTACGAGTTGAGAATTGCCCTGGGTGCCGTCTCGTCAGCGCCGACTTTTACCGCCGCGGGTACGCCCGCGACCCATGACGAGATCGAGGGCCTGATGGCGCATCTGGAGAAAGAGGCCGTGGCGAGCGGTTTTCTCGATCCGGATAATCCGCGCCGGCTGATGCTGCGCTTGCGCCGGTTGTTCGCGCGTGCGACGCTGGAGAAGGAGGAAGTCAACATCCTGCGTGGCCTGCTGGCGTCGTTTCGGCAACCGACCGGGAAACAGCATCGGGGAAAGTAGCGGCGCTTGATATTGCCATTAGCGATATTAAGTTGACCGGTGTTATCGGGAATTCTAGAATTCCCCCAAAACCATTAAGGCTTCATACCATTTCGCTTCATAGGATTTCATGTTCTCTCGCCTGCGTGAAGATATTGCCTGCGTTTTCGAGCGCGACCCCGCTGCCCGTTCCACGTGGGAAGTGTTGACCTGCTACCCCGGTTTCCATGCCCTGACGCTGCACCGCTTCTCCCACTGGCTATGGGGTCATCGCCTGCGCTGGCTGGCGCGGCTGTTTTCCCACTTCACCCGCTTCATCACCGGCATCGAGATCCATCCGGGCGCGACGATCGGCAAGCGCGTGTTCATCGACCATGGCATGGGTGTGGTGATTGGCGAAACCGCCATCATCAAGGAAGGCTGCACGCTCTATCACGGCGTGACGCTGGGCGGGACGTCCTGGAACAAGGGCAAGCGCCATCCGACGCTGGAGCGCGGCGTGGTGATCGGTGCGGGAGCCAAGGTGCTCGGCCCGATCACGGTGGGCGAGGGCGCGAAGATCGGTTCGAACGCCGTGGTGGTGCGCGAAGTGCCGCCGGGCGCGACAGCGGTCGGCATCCCCGCGCGCATCGCTGAAGCCGGGCAAGCCGAGGCACGTCAGGAGAAGGCCGAAAATCTTGGCTTCTCGGCCTATGCCGTCACGAAAAGCGGTGATGATCCGGTCGCTCTGGCGATCCACGGCTTGCTCGATCACGCCGTCGAAACCGATCGCCGCCTGTCCGCGCTGCTCAAGACCATGGAACATGCCGGCGTCTCGATCGAGGACGATGTTGCCGTGGCGGACAAGTTCGATCCGAATCATCTGTCAAAAATAGTGGATTGAGTAGTTGACTAAATAACTCGGGAACTATATCTTCGCAACAACAGTCGGAAACCTGGCTGCCCTTTCTTAAACGAACAAGCGATCCTGACGAGGTATCCCCCATGAGACTGACGACCAAAGGACGTTTTGCGGTAACGGCGATGATCGACGTGGCGCTGCGGCAGCACGCAGGCCCGGTGACCTTGGCCGGCATTGCCGAACGCCAGAACATTTCCCTTTCCTATCTTGAGCAGCTGTTTGGCAAGCTGCGCCGCAACCATCTGGTGGCGAGCACGCGCGGGCCGGGCGGCGGCTACACGCTGGCCAAGCCGCTGACGGCGGTGTCGGTGGCCGACATCATCAGCGCCGTCGATGAGCCGCTCGATGCGACGAGTTGCGGCGGTCGCGGCAATTGTCACGACGAGCATCCCTGCATGACGCACAACCTCTGGATGAGCCTCAACATGCGCATGCATGAGTATCTGAACTCGGTCAATCTCGACGACCTCGTGCGCCAGCAGGGTGTCAAGGGTTGTGCCGATGATGCGCCCCCGATGTCGGTCGGCAAGATTCCGGGGCGGCGCATTCCGGTGATGGCAACCGCCTGAGTCCGCAGGCTTCTGCAATGTTCAATCCCGTCTATCTCGATCACAACGCCACCACGCCGGTGTCGCCGGACGTGCTGGAGGCCATGCTGCCGTTTTTTGCGCAGCAGCACGGCAATGCGTCGAGCCGGCACGAGTACGGCCGGGCGGCGCGGCGGGCGATCGACGAAGCGCGCCAACGCGTGGCCTCCGCCGTCGGTGCGCACCCGACCGAGGTGATCTTCACCAGCGGCGGGTCGGAGGCGAACAATCTGTTCATCAAGGGCACGGCAGCGATGTTGCCTGCCGGCACCGTGGCCATATCGGCCATCGAACACCCCTGCGTACGCGAGCCGGCCAAGGCTCTGCGCCGCCACGGCTGGCGGCTGCGCGAGATCGAAGTGGATGGCGAGTGCCGTCTCGCCAGCGCCGACTTTCATGCCGCCCTTGCGGAGCAACCGGCACTGATTTCGATCATGCTGGCCAATAACGAGACCGGCGCGATCCAGGATATCGCCGCGCTGGCTGCGCAGGCGGCCGCCACGCGAGCCTGGTTTCACACCGATGCGGTGCAGGCGCTGGGCAAAGTGTCTGTCGATTTCCGTTCGCTCAACGCGGCGGGCGTGCATGCCATGACGCTTTCCGCCCACAAGCTGGGCGGACCGAAGGGCGCGGGCGCTTTAATTATCGACAAGCGCGTCGACCTGGCGCCGCTGATCGATGGCGGCGGCCATGAGCGCGGCTTGCGTTCCGGCACCGAGAACGTGCCGGCCATCGTCGGTTTCGGCATGGCTTGCGAAACAGCGGCCAACTGTCTGAAGGAAGCACCTCTTCAACTGCGGCAGCTGCGCGGCAGCCTCGAACGCGGATTGGTGGCGCAAGGCGCAACGATCTTCGCCGCCCACGCGGAACGCCTGCCCAACACCGTTTATTTTTCACTGCCCGGCATCGATGGCGAAACACTCGTTGCCAGGCTCGACCGGGCGGGGTTTGCCGTGGCCAGCGGCGCGGCCTGTTCCGCCGCCAACCCCGAACCTTCACACGTATTACTGGCCATGGGCATCGCGCCCGAAACGGCACGCGGTGCCGTGCGCGTCAGCCTGGGCCGGCAAAACACGGCGGACGATGTCGCGGGCTTTCTGCGCGCGCTGGCCGCCACGGTATCTCAACTGCAATCGCTGACCGCCCTGCATCACACGGTGGGAGGCTGAACCGAAGTACATCCAGGAGTCTTTTGCATGCTGAAACTGCCCATCTATCTTGATTATTCTGCGACGACGCCCGTCGACCCGCGCGTCGCCGACCGGATGATTCCCTGGCTCGTCGAGAAATTCGGCAACCCGGCTTCGCGTTCCCACGCCTTCGGTTGGGAAGCGGAAAAGGCCGTCGAGGAAGCACGCGAACAAGTCGCCGCGCTCGTCAATGCCGATCCGAAAGAGATTATCTGGACCTCGGGCGCCACCGAGTCGAACAACCTCGCGATCAAGGGCGCCGCGAACTTCTACGCCGGCACCAAGGGTAAGCACATCGTCACCGTCGCGACCGAACACAAGGCGGTGCTCGACACCGTCAAGGAACTCGAACGCCAAGGCTTCGAGGCAACCTACATTGAGCCGCAGCCGAACGGCCTGATCACCGTCGACCAGTTCAAGGCGGCGTTGCGCAAGGACACGGTCGTCGCCTCGGTGATGGCGGTCAACAACGAAATCGGCGTGATCCAGCCGATCGCCGAACTGGGCGAGATCGCCCGCGCCAACGGCACGATCTTCCACGTCGATGCCGCGCAGGCGACCGGCAAGATGCCGCTCGACCTGGCGAAACTGAAGGTCGACCTGATGTCCTTCTCGGCGCACAAGACCTACGGTCCCAAGGGCATCGGTGCCCTCTACGTGCGCCGCAAGCCGCGCATCCGCCTCGAAGCGCAGATGCACGGCGGCGGCCATGAGCGCGGCATGCGTTCCGGCACGCTGCCTACGCACCAGATCGTCGGCATGGGCGAAGCCTTCCGCATCGCCCGTGAGGAAATGGCGACCGAGAACGAACGCATCCGCATGCTGCGCGACCGCCTGCTCAAGGGCGTTCAGGATATCGAGGAAACCTACGTCAACGGCGACCTCGATCACCGCGTGCCGCACAACCTCAACGTCAGCTTCAACTTCGTCGAGGGCGAGTCGCTGCTGATGGCGATCAAGGACATCGCCGTGTCGTCCGGCTCGGCCTGCACCTCGGCCTCGCTGGAACCCTCCTACGTGCTGCGCGCCCTGGGCCGTTCCGACGAACTGGCGCACAGCTCGATCCGCTTCACGCTCGGCCGCTTCACCACCGAGGAGGAAATCGACTTCACCATCAAGCTGCTGCATGACAAGCTCGGCAAGCTGCGCGAACTGTCCCCGCTCTGGGAAATGTACAAGGACGGCATCGATCTCAACACCGTGCAGTGGGCTGCACACTAAAGGAGTCGCACCATGTCTTACAGCACCAAGGTCATCGACCACTACGAAAATCCCCGCAACGTCGGCTCGTTCGGCAAGGACGAGGAGGGCATCGCCACCGGCATGGTCGGCGCGCCGGCCTGTGGCGACGTGATGAAGCTGCAGCTGAAGGTTGGCAAGAACGGCATCATCGAGGACGCCAAGTTCAAGACTTACGGCTGCGGCTCGGCCATCGCCTCCTCCTCGCTCGTTACCGAGTGGGTCAAGGGCAAGACGCTCGATCAGGCGCTCGACATCAAGAACACGCAGATCGCCGAGGAACTGGCGCTGCCGCCGGTGAAGATCCATTGTTCGATCCTCGCCGAGGACGCGATCAAGGCGGCTGTCGCCGACTACAAGAAAAAGCACGCGGAGTGATGTCATGTCGGTAACTTTGAGTGCAGCCGCCGCGCAGCATGTGTCCCGTTACATTTCCAAGCGTGGCAAGGGCATCGGCATCCGCCTCGGCGTGAAGACTTCCGGCTGTTCGGGCATGGCCTACAAGCTCGAATTCGCCGATGCCGCCGATCCCGAGGACATCGTCTTCGAAAGCCACGGCCTCAAGGTACTGGTCGACCCGAAAAGTCTGCCCTACCTGGACGGCACCGAACTCGATTTCGCCAAGGAAGGGCTGAACGAAGGCTTCAAGTTCAATAACCCGAACGTCAAGGACCAGTGCGGCTGCGGCGAGAGCTTCAACGTCAAATGACGGTGTTTGACCCGCATCAGGATTTCTTCGCGCTGTTCGATGTGCCGCGCCGGCAGGGGCTGGACGTCGATCGGCTGGAGTCCTTGTATCGGGACATCCAGGCGAAAGTGCATCCGGACAAGCATGCGCACCTGTCGGATACCGAGCAGCGCATGGCCATGCAAATGGCCACGCGCGTCAATGAGGCTTATCTGACCCTGAAAGACCCGCTCAAGCGCGCGCGTTACCTGCTCGAACTGTCCGGCCACGACGTACGGCTGGAGACGAATACCGCGATGCCGGTGGAGTTCCTGATGGCGCAGATGGAATTGCGCGAGGCGGTGGCCGATGCGAAGGATGGCGGCGACATCGACGCACTCGACGCCCTGCACCGTCGCCTGAAGAAGGAAATCCGCGCCGAATACGTGACGTTGCAGACTGCGCTCGATGCCGGCAATCATGCCCGCGCGGGCGAACTGGTGCGGCAACTCATGTTCCAGGAAAAGCTGCTGCATGAAATTGGCGACGCAATGGAAGTTCTCGAAACCTGACGTCTCCCCAAGGGAGCGTTTACACACACAACAATAATGGCACTGCTACAAATTTCCGAACCCGGCGAGTCGGCCGCTCCTCACGAACACCGGCTGGCGATCGGCATCGATCTCGGCACGACCAACTCCCTCGTCGCCACCGTGCGCAGCGGCATGTCTGTCGTGCTCAACGACGAACTCGGCCGTCCCTTGCTGCCCTCGATCGTGCGCTACGCCGAAGCCGGCAAGGTCGAGGTCGGCTACGACGCGCAGGCCCAGCAGGCGGCTGATCCGCGCAACACCATCGTGTCTGTCAAGCGCTTCATGGGACGCGGCCTCAAGGACATCGAGCACATCGAAACCATGCCTTACGACTTCGTGGATGCGGAGGGCATGGTCAAGCTGAATACGGTGCAGGGCGTGAAGAGCCCGGTCGAGGTCTCTGCCGACGTTCTGCGGGCCTTGCGCGAACGTGCCGAGCTTTCCCTGGGTGGGGCGCTGACGGGTGCAGTCATCACCGTGCCGGCCTATTTCGACGACGCCCAGCGCCAGGCCACCAAGGATGCGGCGCGGCTCGCCGGCCTGAATGTCTTGCGTTTGCTCAACGAGCCGACCGCCGCGGCGATCGCCTACGGCCTCGACAACGCGGCGGAGGGCATCTATGCAGTCTATGACCTGGGCGGCGGCACTTTCGACATCTCGATCCTCAAGTTGTCCAAGGGCGTGTTCCAGGTGCTCGCCACGGGTGGCGATTCGGCGCTGGGCGGTGACGACTTCGACCATCGCGTGTTCTGCTGGATCATCGAGCAGGCAAAGCTTTCTCCACTTTCGCATCAGGATGCGCGCCTGTTGCAGATCCGTGCGCGCGAGGCCAAGGAATACCTGACGTCGCACGGCGAGGCGCCCATCGTGGCCCGGCTGTCCACAGGCGAGTTCGTCGATCTCAAGCTGACCACCGCGATCTTCACCGAGATCACCCATACCTTGGTGCACAAGACGCTGGGGCCGACGCGCAAGGCGCTGCGCGATGCCGGCCTGTCGCCCGACGAGATCACCGGTGTCGTCATGGTGGGTGGCGCGACGCGCATGCCGCAGATCCAGAAGGCGGTCGAGGATTTCTTCGGCTGCGAGCCGCTCAACAACCTCGACCCGGACAAGGTCGTGGCACTCGGCGCGGCGACGCAGGCCAACCTGCTGGCGGGCAACCGCGCGGCCGGCGACGACTGGCTGCTCCTCGACGTGATCCCGCTGTCGCTCGGCCTCGAGACGATGGGCGGGCTGGTCGAGAAGGTCATTCCGCGCAACTCGACGATTCCGATCGCACGGGCGCAGGACTTCACGACCTTCAAGGACGGCCAGACCGCGATGGCGCTGCATGTGGTGCAGGGCGAGCGCGAACTGGTCTCGGATTGCCGCAGCCTGGCGCGCTTCGAACTGCGCGGCATCCCGCCGATGGTGGCCGGCGCGGCGCGCATCCGCGTCACCTTCCAGGTCGATGCCGACGGCTTGCTGTCGGTGAATGCACGCGAACAAATCTCCGGTCACGAAGCACACATCGAGGTGAAGCCTTCCTACGGCCTGAACGACGACGAGATTGCCGCAATGCTCAAGGACAGCTTCACCCATGCTTCCGAGGATGCATTCCGCCGTGCCTTGCGCGAGGCGCAGGTCGAGGCGCAGCGTTTGGTCGAGGCGGTGCTGTCGGCGTTGCAGGAAGACGCCCAACTACTGTCGCGGCTAGAGCGCGCGCATGTCGACAACTGCCTCGCCAAGCTGCAGGGCGTGCTGCTCGGTGATGACCGGCGCGCCATCGATGCGGCAATGGATGCGCTGTCCAAGGGTACGGCCGAGTTCGCCGCGCGGCGCATGAACCAGAGCGTCCAGCGTGCGCTGGCCGGCAAGAAGATTGAGGAAATGGATCAGCTATGACGCAAATCATCATTTTGCCGCATGTCGAGTTGTGCCCGGAGGGCGCGGTGATCGAGGCCGAGCCCGGCACCTCGATCTGCGACGCGCTGCTCGACAACGACATCGAGATCGAACACGCCTGCGAAAAATCCTGTGCTTGCACAACCTGTCACGTCGTGATCCGCGAGGGCTTCGAAACCCTTGATGAAGCTGACGAAGTGGAGGAAGATTTGCTCGACAAGGCGTGGGGGCTGGAACCGACTTCGCGCTTGTCATGCCAGGCAGTGATAGGCGAAACTCCGTTGGTGGTCGAAATCCCGAAGTACACGATCAACATGGCCAAGGAGGGGCACAGCAAAAAATGAAATGGACCGATAGCCTCGACATCGCGATCGAGCTCGCCGAGCGTCATCCCGAGGTCGACCCCAAGGCACTCAATTTCGTCGACCTGATGCGCTGGACGATGGAACTGCCCGACTTCGAGGAAAACGAAAGCCATTGCGGCGAGAAGAAGCTCGAAGCCATCCAGCAGGCCTGGATCGATGAAGTCGAGTAATTCCGCCACGCTGGCATTCCTGTTGTTGTTCGCATCGGCAAGCTTCGCTGCCGATCGGCCGGTAGGTATCACCGCACAGCAGCCCTACATGGACGTGATGCACGAAGGCAAACTCGTGCGCATCCAGCGCGATCCGGACAACTTTGCCCAGATCGAGCCGGATTTCGCGATGACCTCGCGGCCATGTCCACCGTACTGCATCCAGCCGATGCACCTGGCACCGGGCGTCGAGACCGTCGGCGAACTGGAGCTGCTCGACTACCTGCAGAAGATCACCCGGCGCGACGACAGCATTCTCGTCATCGACTCGCGCGAAGCCGAATGGCTGACACGTTCCGGCATCATCCCCGGCGCGATCCATCTGCCCTGGGATCGTTTGCATCCGAACCAGGCGAAACCCGAGGCGATTGCGGAAGTCCTCGAACTGGATTTCGGCGCCAGCCGCGACGGCCCGCTGTGGAATTTCGAAAATGCCAGGACGCTGGTGTTCTATTGCAACGGCCCGTGGTGCGGCCAGTCGCCGACCAACATCAAGCAGTTGCTGGCGATGGGCTATCCGGCGCATAAACTCAAGTGGTATCGCGGCGGCATGCAGGTCTGGAAGAGCTTCGGGCTGACCACCGCGCCGTGGAAGAAAAAATAAGCCTCGTCGATACGCACTGCCATCTCGACGCGGCCGAATTCGACGCCGATCGCGATGCGGTGTATCGGGCGGCAAAAGTCGGCGCTGGCGGGACGGCATCGGTCGAGACTATCGTCATCCCTGCGGTCGAGCGAGCCAACTTCGGAGCGGTCGCCAGCCTCTGCCGCGAGTATCCTGGCTGTGTCCCGGCCTACGGCATTCATCCGATGTATGTCGAGCGTGCGCGTCCGGAAGATCTCGATGCGCTGCGTGAGACGCTGCGTCGCGAAGCGGCCGTCGCTATTGGCGAGATCGGTCTCGATCGACATGTCGAGCCGCGCGATGATGATGTCCAGATGAATTACTTCGTCGAGCAGTTGAAGGTCGCCCGTGAATTCGATCTGCCTGTGCTGCTGCATGTGCGCAAGGCCATCGACCCGATCCTCAAATGCCTGCGCGAGAACCGTGTCCGGGGTGGGATCGCCCACGCTTTCAACGGCAGCCGCGAACAGGCGGAAGCCTTCATCAAGCTGGGCTTCAAGCTCGGCTTCGGCGGGGCGATGACTTTCGAAGGTTCCAAACGCATTCGCGAGCTCGCGGCAACGCTGCCGCTCGACAGCATTGTGCTGGAAACCGATGCCCCCGACATTCCGCCGGCGTGGAAGAACGGCGGCAGAAATACCCCGGCCGACCTGTTGCCAATTGCCCAAACGCTGGCAAAATTGCGCCAGCTGTCGCTCGCTCAAATCGCTGCGGTGACGACGACCAACGCGCGGGCCGTGCTGCCGCGCCTGAACAATTACCTACTCACAACAGGAGAAAATCCATGACCACCGTTACCCTGCAAGGCAACCCGTTCCGCGTCGATGGCGTGCTACCCCCCGTCGGAGCTGCCGCCCCCGCGTTGACCCTGACCACCGGCGAACTGGCCGATGTCACGCTGGCCAACTATGCCGGCAAGCGCAAGGTACTGAACATCGTGCCGAGCCTCGATACGCCGACCTGCGCCACCTCGACGCGCAAGTTCAACGAGAAGGCCGCAGCACTGAGCAACACCGTCGTGCTGGTCGTTTCGGCTGATCTGCCGTTCGCCGCTGGCCGCTTCTGTGCGACCGAGGGCCTGAAGAATGTCGCTCACCTGTCGACCTTCCGTCATCCCGAGTTCATGCAGGCCTGGGGCGTCAAGATGGCCGAAGGCCCGCTGTTCGGCCTGACCGCGCGCGCCGTCGTCGTGCTCGACGAAAACAACAAGGTGTTGCATAGCCAACTCGTGCCTGAGATTGCCGACGAGCCTGACTACGACGCTGCGCTAATGGCGCTGTAATCCTCAGTCGAGTACGTGTGAAACGAGCCCATCCGCGAGTTTGGGCTCGAACCAGGTTGACTTCGGTGGCATGACCTGATGGCTGTCGGCGACGGCCATCAGTTGGTTCATGCGCGTCGGATACATCGCGAAGGCGGCTGCCATTTCGCCTGAATCGACGCGCTTCTCGAGTTCGCCGAGGCCGCGCATGCCGCCGACGAAGTCGATGCGCTTGTCGCGGCGCAAATCGGTGATGCCGAGGATCGGCCCCAGCACATGATCGGAGAGCAGCGAGACATCGAGCCCGGCGACCGGATCGTTGCTGAACAGCTTTGGATCGATGTTCAGCCGGTACCAGCGCTTCGGCAGGTAGAGGCCGAATTCGCCGGGGCAGCCCGGCTTGACGGCATCGCAGCTGGGCGAAACGAGGAACTTCTCGCCGATGCGCGCGAGGAATTCATCCGCCGTCAGGCCATTGAGGTCCTTGACCACGCGGTTGTAATCGAGAATCTTCATCTGCCGCTGCGGGAAGATCACCGCGAGAAAGTAGTTGGCAGGCAGTTCGACATCGTCCTGGCGGCGCGCGGCGGCGACGCGCGAAGCGGCGGCCGAGCGATGGTGGCCGTCGGCAATGTAGAGCGCTTCCATGCCATCGAAGCAGCGGGTGATCGTGTCGATCTTCCCGGGATCGGAGCAGACCCAGATCTGGTGCCGGATGCCATCGTCGGCGGTGACATCGGCGTCCGGTTCGCCACCTGAAATATCCGCGATCAGGCGGTCGGCGAGGGCCGATTCCGGATAGGCGAGCAATACCGGGCCGGTTTGGGCGTTGATCGCCTCGATCTGGCGCACGCGGTCATCTTCCTTGTCAGGGCGCGTGAACTCGTGCTTCTTGATGCGGTTGATGTCGTAGCAGGGCACGGCGGCCACGGCGACCAGCCCGGTCTGTTCGTGCGTGCCCATGGTGAGGCGATAGGCGTAGTAGCCGGGCGCGGGGTCGCGCGTCAGCACGCCGGCTTCGATCATGCGAGCGATGTTTTCGGCGGCCTTGGCATAGACGCTCGGATCGTAGGGGTCGGTTTCCGGCGGCAGATCGATTTCCGGCTTGGAAATATGCAGGAAGGACCAAGGCTTGCCGACCGCACGCTCCCTTGCCTCCTCGCTGGAGAGTACGTCGTAGGGCGGGGCGGCAACCTCGGCGGCACGTCCCGGCGCGGGGCGCAGGCCACGGAAGGGCTTGATCAGCGTCAGCATCAAGCGGCCTTCTTGGCGGCGCCGCCAGCACGCCCGGCCAGCGGACCACGCAGGATGTCGTAGGCTTCGCGCAGCATATTCTCGGTGGTCGGCCAGTCGACGCAGGCATCGGTGACCGAACAGCCGTACTTGAGTTGCGACAGGTCGTCCGGGATCGACTGGTTGCCGGCTTCGAGGTTGCTTTCGATCATCATCCCGATGATCGATTTGTTGCCGAGGCGGATCTGATTGACCACGTCGTGCATGACCAGCGGCTGGCGTTCCGGATTCTTGTAGCTGTTGGCGTGCGAGCAGTCGATGACGATGTTCTGCGGCAGTTTCGCCTTGGCCAGTCCCTGTTCGGCAATCGCCACGCTGACCGAGTCGTAGTTCGGCCTGCCGCCGCCGCCGCGCAGCACGAGATGGCCGTAGCGGTTGCCGTTGGTGCGCACGACCGAGGTGCGGCCCTGCATGTTGATGCCGAGGAAACTGTGGGGCTTCGAGGCGGACAGGATCGCATTCACGGCCGCTTCGACCGAACCATCGGTGCCGTTCTTGAAGCCGACCGGCGTCGACAGGCCCGAGGACATCTCGCGGTGCGTCTGCGATTCGGAGGTGCGCGCGCCGATGGCCGTCCACGCGATCAGGTCGCCGAGGTACTGGGGCGAAATCGGGTCGAGTGCCTCGGTGCCGGCGGGCAAGCCGAGTTCGTTGAGCGCGAGCAGGAACTCGCGTGCCCGTTGCATGCCTTCCTCGATGTGGAAACTGTCGTCCATGCGCGGATCGTTGATGTAGCCCTTCCAGCCCGTCGCGGTGCGTGGTTTCTCGAAATAGACGCGCATTACCAGCAGGAGCGTGTCGGCCATCTCGTCGGCCAGCGCTTTCAGCCGGCGCGCATATTCGAGGCCCGCGATCGGATCGTGGATCGAGCAGGGCCCGACGACGATGAGCAGGCGTGGGTCGCGCCGGTCGAGGATCGCCTCGATGGCGCGCCGTCCCGCCAGCACCGACTTTTCGGCTGCGTCGCTGAGCGGTAAACGGGCATGGATCTCTTCCGGCGTCGGCATCGCGTCGAAGGTTTCGATGTTGAGGTTTTCGGTCTGTTGCATGGCAGGGCTTTCTTTGATATCAGCTTGCCATTCTAGCCGTCTTGATGTGCCTTGATCAGACAGTTCGAACACCGCAAATGCATATATTCATGCATCTCGGAGTATGCGGGGCGTAAAATTAGATCGATACTTTAGG
>Ga0209835_1001283_pt1 | contig 14318 bp, 10 predicted proteins | sample LakKivwa52mmetaG_FD_184138 | JGI IMG/M metagenome (GOLD analysis project Ga0209835, IMG submission 184138) | Anoxic lake water microbial communities from Lake Kivu, Rwanda to study Microbial Dark Matter (Phase II) - Lake Kivu water 52m metaG... | ecosystem: Environmental > Aquatic > Freshwater >...
AACGGCGTGAATGTGATCCAGAGCGACCTCGAAGCCGGCTTGGCGGGCTTCGAAGACGATGCCTTCGATCATGTCGTGCTCTCGCGCACGCTCCAGACCGTGCGTCACACCCAGCAGATCCTCGCCGAGATGTTGCGCGTCGGGCGCGAGGCCGTTGTCTCCTTCCCGAACTTCGCCTACTGGAAAAACCGCATGGCCGTGCTGGGCGGCCGCATGCCGGTTTCCGAAGACCTGCCCTACCAGTGGTACGACACACCGAACGTGCGCTTCTTCACCATGCTCGACTTCGAAAGCCTGTGCGATGGCATGGGCGTCGTCATCCGCGACCGCCAGGTGCTCGACGAACGCGGCGCATTGGTTGCCGAGGAACACAACTTCCTCGGCAGTCTCGCCGTCTATCGCATCGGCCGCGGCGGCTAGCGCTTGACGATCAGCACCGAGGCCTGCGGCGAGCGGGTCGCGATGTTGGTGGACAGTCGGCCCAGCCACATGCCGAACACGGTCTTCAGATAACCTTCTTTCAGCACGATCAGGTCGAAATCGCCCTCGACCGATTCCTTGATGATTTCTTCTTCAATGATGCCCTCGCGCAGCCTGATCGTCGCCTGCGCCACGCCGGCGGTGGACAAGCCGTTGCGGATCGTTTCCAGCTGGGCCAGCTTCTCTTCCTGGACGCCGAGACGCAACGCATCCTGCGTGATATCCGTCACTTCGGGCGGAGTTTCCGGCGAGTACATGGTCGGCACCGAGACGATGTAGAGAAGCTCGATGCTGGCGCCCGTGGCCAGGGCCACATCCAGCGCCATCCTCACCGTCGGCTGGCTGGGCGGCAGGTCGATGCTGAGCAGGATCTTGCGCACCTGCTGCCGTCCGCGCACCACCAGGGTGGACGTGGTCATGTTGCGCACGATCCGGGTGGCATTGTCGCCCAGGTGCCACTTTGGATCGAAACCGCTGAGCGGGCGCGACCCGATCACCAGCAGACGTTGATCGGATGAGCGCCGCAGGATTTCCTCATAAGGCTTGCCGGTGGCGAACACCACCTTGGGTGGCAGACCAAGACGCTCGAGCGTCTGGCGACCTTCCTGCAATGTCGGCTCGCATACGCCGGCTTCCTCGCAAACCAGCAAGGTCGCGGGTTGCTTCAGGCCGACCGCAATCTGGGCGCCCATGCGCACCGCCGGCAGGTCGTTCGGGGTGCAACTGGCAGCGATCATCAGGCCGTTGCCCGTCGTCAACTCTGCCAGCCCCGACTGTACTTGCGCTTCCGCCGCTTCGGCGCGTTCGCGCATGACGCCGCGCACCAGCCAGAAAATGATCACTGCGCTCAATGCGCTGGCCGAACCGAGCATCAGGAAGCCGGAAAACTTCGCCCACATTCTTTCCGCGGCATAGGCCTGCTGCAGGACGTCCGGCTGTTCGAGCAGCCAGGACTGCACGGCCGCCTTGTTGTTGTGCAGCCAGGTGCCCAGTTCGATGCGGTCGGTGAGACCCGAGGTGGCGCGCGCCCATTCGGTGAGAGCGCCGCGGTAAATGTCCTTGTTGCCTTCGGAAAGATGCTTGAAGACAACCGAAACGCCGCCGCAGACCATGGTGATGGCGAAATACAGCCGGATGATGGCGCCGCGCGCGTAGAGCGTCGCGGTCGCGCCGAACTGCGCGCCTACCGCCGCGCCAATCAGCATGATCAGCGCCGCCAGCAACTCGACGCGACCCTTGTATGCATAGGTGAAGGCGCCGTAGGCGCCGGAAATCATCACCTCGAACAGATCGGTGCCGACGGCCACCTTGGTCGGCGCGCCGATGACGTACATCAGCGCCGGCATGCGGATGAATCCGCCGCCCACGCCGAGGAAACCCGCCAGGAAGCCGGTGAACACGCCGACGCCGATGATCACCCAGATCGAAATATGGAAACCCGAAACCTTGAGATGCACCATCGGCCGCAGCTTGACGCTTTGCATCCAGAGCGCAAGCTTGGACTTTCCCGGATCCACCTGCGGCTCCGCGACTCCCTGCCTGACCGCCCGGCGCGCGCCGATCACGTACTCGTACCACATGTAAAAACCCAGACCGAACAGCAGGCACATGTAGGTCACCCGCACGATCGGCCCGATGCTGCCAATCCGCTCCAGATACATGATGAGCGTGGCGCCGATCTCGATGCCGATCACGGTGCCGATGATCATCAGCAAACCGAGTCGCAGATCGACGTTGCCGAATTTGCGGTGCTTGAAGGTGGCGACGATCGACTTGCCGGCGATGTGTGCCATGTCGGTGCCGATCGCATAGGCCATCGGGAAACCGAAGACGTTGAGCGCCGGCGTGACCATGAAGGCGCCGCCAACGCCGAAGAAGCCGCCGATGACGCCGACGGTGAAGCCGAGCAGGATCAGCGCGTAACCATTGACCTCGGTGCCCGAGATCGGCAGATGGACCACCCAATCGAACATCTCGAATCTCCCGCGCCGCGCTTAGTGGTGATGTTCCGGCGCACCGGACTTGGCCGCGCCAAATTGCTTGAGTATCAACTCGGCGATCACGGCGATACCAATGCCGACGATGGCCATCGTCAGCACCGTGACGATGGCGAAGCCCAGAGGATTGGTCTGGTTAAGCTGTGTCGTCCATTCGAGGAACCAGGCGAACATGTCATGCCTCCTTTGTTGCGGGCAAAAAATCGCGCGCGATTCGGGTCTGCGGGCATTTTAGTAAAGCGATGCGCCTAGTCTATTGGCACTTTGAGCTAGGTCGATGCGTAAAACTACTCGGTCTATAGAAAGACACATGATGCGGGGCCCTGCAATATTGCCCATGACAACACGGGCAATATTGCAGGATTGAATTTATGTCTTCATGCAATCGTCGGCATTGTTGACGACAAGGGCCGTTCCGCCATCAGCCGTGCGCAGGCCGGACACAGTTCTCGCTCCATGTGCGAGCCCAGGTGATAGTTGGGCATGCGGTTATAGACGAACTGGCGATGCGCAAACGTCTGGTAGCGGCTGCCGCAACTGCTGCACTTCACCAGCGGCTGCTCGCGCACCACGGTACCGGTGATGATCGTGCGGCGCACGCCATCGGCATCCTCGATGCGGATTGCCCCAGTCGGGCAGACCTGGGCGCAGGCGCCGCAGCCGATGCACAACTCCCCAGGCCGCGTAAAGTCGAAGTAGGCGAGCCGGCCGGCCGAGGTGTCGGCCATGCGCAGTGCCTCGATGCCCATCTCGCTACAGGCGAGCTGGCAGAGGCCACAGCCGATGCAGACGTCGCAGCGCAGGCAGCGACTGGCTTCGTCATGCGCCATGCCGTCGGTCAGGCCCAACTCGACCTTGGCATAGTTGCCGTCGCCAAGGCGCTCTTCAATGTCCTTCTCGGGCATCTCGGCGCGATGCAGATAGCTGCGGTCGCGCGCCAATACCTTGAGCGGAATCACGTCGGCACGCCGCTGCGGCTTGCCGACCGCGTTGTCGAGGGGCGCGCCGTTCAGCCACGCATCGATCGCATATGCCGCGATCTTGCCCGAACGGATCGCCTCGACCGCGGTGCGCGGGCCGTGGGCGACATCGCCGCCGGCAAACACGCCCGGCACCTTGGTCATCAGCGTGCGCGGATCGGTGACGATGAAACCGCGCGTCACTTCGAGTTCGCTGCCCTCGATGCTGGTCAGGTCGGTGCCCTGGCCAACGGCGAAGATGATGTGATCGGCTTCGAGCGTCAGCTTGCGATTGGGGTCGAACTTTGGATTGAAACGTTTCTGCCCAGCCGTCTCCTCGAACACCTGGAGGCATTGCTGGAAGATCATTTCGCCCTCCTCGCCGATGCTCACCGGGCCCCAGCCCGGATGCAGCTTCACGCCTTCGGCGACGCACTGCTCGATTTCGTGATGGCTCGCCGGCATTTCGCGGCGTTTTTCGAGACAGACCATGTCGACCTGCTTCGCGCCCTGGCGCACGGCCGTCAGCGCTACGTCGATCGCGACGTTGCCGCCGCCGATGACGATCACGCGCGGGCCGACCTGGACTTCCATGCCGCTGCGCACATTGCGCAGGAAGTCGATGCCGCCCAGCACGAAGGGCTGATGCACACCCTCGACCGGCACCATGCGGGACGTCTGCGTACCGAGGCCGAGGAAGACCGCGTCGTAGTCCTTGCGGAAGGCGTCGAGGCTGGGCACCTTGGCATTGCAATGGATCGTGATGCCGAGCGCCGCGATCTGGGCAATTTCCTTGTCGAGCAGATCGGGCGGCATGCGATAGGCGGGGATGCCATAGCGCAGCATGCCGCCGGCTTTGGCCTGGCTTTCGAAGACCACCGGCGCATGGCCGAGGATGCGCAGGTAGTAGGCGGCGGAGAGGCCGGCCGGGCCGGAGCCGACGATGCCGATCTTCCTGCCGGTCGGCTGCGCCAGTTCGGGCTTCGGATAGCCGCCTTCGGCGAGACAGTGCTCGGCCGCCTTGGCCTTCATCGGGCGGATGAACACCGCGCCATTGCTGCCGTTGCGCACGCAGGCCGATTCGCAGGGCGCCGGGCAGACCAGGCCGCAGGTCAGCGGGAAGGGATTGTCGCGCCGGATGACATCGATCGCGGCACGGTAATCGCCATGGCCGATATGCGCCATGAAGCTCGGGATGTCGATGTTGGCCGGGCAGGTGGAATGACAGGGCGCGGCATTGCGCCCACCCGCCAATTGGCACACGCCCTCGGAACAGAATTCGCGCCGGACATGCGCTTCCCAGTCGGGATGGAAGTAACGCAGCGCGCTCCCCAGCGGCCGCGCGGCGGCCATGCCCTGCGTGGCCAGTTCGAGGGCCAGTTCTTCGAGTTCCTCGAGCTGGCCGCGCTGGCCGCGGCCGACGGTGATTTCCGCCACGATGCGCGCGCTGCGCGCCAGCAAGGCGCGCAGCGGCGCCGGTTCGTGTTCGGCCAGCTGCCAGTAGCGATAAAGCGCGCGCCGCGTCTGCTCGATCACGCACACCCCTTCGGACATCACCATCAGACTCGTCGGCGCAGGCGCCAGGCCGGCCGCCGCCAGCGAATGCGCATGGCAGGACATGTCGGCTTCGGACAGGGGCAAAAAGCCGCCGAGCCCGTTGTCGAACACCAGGATGGCATCGCGCCCCATCACCTCGACGCCGCCGCCCCAGTCGTAAACCAGGCGCCGCAGCTTGTCGCCGCGCATGACTTCGATCAGGCCGCGCTGCTTCATGCCGCGCCGGAGCGTGAGCAGGAAGGCGTCGAGCGAGGCATGTGCCGCGCCGGCGAAGAGCAGGGCCACGCGGCACCAGGTTTCCGGCGTGTGGACCAGGCGCTCACCGCCATCGTTGGCGTCGTTCCAGCAGCTCGCCCTGCTGTTGCGCTTCACCTCGATCTGGAGGCGACGGCCGCCGGCAAAACCCTTGCGACGAATGGCATCGACCGCGTTCAGGAGGCCGGCTTCGTGCCCATTCAGTTCGGTCGGCAATCTCAGGACGACCTTGCCGGTGTCGCGCAAGCCGGCCGCGATCAGCAGCCCCTCGGCCAGCAGCCAGGGCGCGCCATCGAGCACGGCGACGGTGCCGCGCGCCCGTGCGTCCGGTCCGGCGGCATCGATTTCCAGCACCGAATCGCCACGACCGCGCAGGAACTGGCGCCAGGCGTGATAGACCGGCTCGCCGGAAAAGCCGCACTCGGCCAAGCCGGATTCATGCAGGCGCTGCAGGCATTGCAGGGGATTAAGCTGCCGGGCCTGCGCGAGCCCAGGCAGCGCCCCGGCCAAAGTCGGCGCTGGCGGGACGGCACCGGCCAGCGTCGCCGCGTCGGCATCAAGCCACGCCGGCAGTATCTGCAGATCACTCATGTTCGCTCCAGCGGCGCTTCAGGCGCCAGACGCATTCGTCGTTTCGGCAACAACCTGGCGGGCATAGCGCTCGCGGCGCGGATCGGGCAGTTCGTTGGCCACCCCGAACGACAGGCAGCCGGTGACGCACTTGGTGACGCAGGCCGGTTGGAGTCCGGCGTCGAGGCGATCCTTGCAGTAGTCGCACTTGACGACCTTGCGGGTCGCCGGATCCCACTGCGGCGCACCCCACGGACAGGACGCGATGCAACTCTTGCAGCCCACGCACAGGCTGGACTGGACGAAGACGATGCCATCCTTGTCGCGGCGCTGCATCGCGCCGGTCGGGCAGGCCTTGACGCACCAGGCATCCTCGCAATGGAAGCAGGGCAGGAACACGAAGTGGAGGCGCGGTTTGCCCGCCACGAGGTCGGGGCCGACCGCGACGATCTTGCAGGGCGCCGGGCCCGGACCCAGATCTTTGTTGGTCTTGCAATGAATTTCGCAGGCCTGGCAGCCGATGCAGTTCGTCTCGTCGTGGCGCAGGATGTAGTTGCTCATTTTGCGGCTCCCTTCACGGTTTTCGGTCGCACCCGGACCACGGCTTCGGTCATGGCGTTGCCGCCTCCAACCGGATCGAACTCGAACAACTTGCCATTCTGCAAGCGCTGATCGGCCACGCCGTACCCGCAGGCGCGCGTCGCCAGCGGCACCGTGCCGCCATAACCGTGCAGCATGAATACGGCATCCGGATGGATCAGCGGCGTCACCCTGGCCTTCATCCAGGCGTGGTAGCGTCCGCCGCCATCGATTTCAACCTCGCTGCCGTCGGCAATGCCCAGCGACTTGGCCCGCTCGGGGTGAATCCACAGCGTTTGTTCCGGCGCAATATCCTGGAGGACCGGCGTATTCAGGGATTGACCATGCGAGAGCATCGCCGCGCGGCCGAACAGCAGGAAAAAGTTCTCGCCAGTCGGCACCGTCACCGGCTGATACGGCGCCAGGCTCGGAATCCCGGCTTTCTTAAGAACTTCGCTCTCGAACTCGATCTTGCCCGACGGTGTCTTGAACTTGAGCTTGTCGCGCGACTGAATGAACGGCGCCTTGGCCAGACTGACGCTGCCCTTCTCGCGCATCTGCGCCACGGTGACGCCGGTGCCTTCGAGCTGATAGTCCCAGAGCTCCTCGATGGTTTCGAAATCGAGCGCTTCGCCCTTGTCCAGGCGGCGCAGGATTTCGCGGAAGATCCACCAGGCCGGCCGGCTGTCGAAGCGCGGCGCGATCGCCTGATCGCGCATGCTGAAGCCGGGCTTCGGGCCGTTGACCTGGGCGAGGATGTTGGCGCGCTCCAGGTAGGTCGACTCGGGCAGGATGACATCGGCAAACCAGGTGGTCTCCGAATAGCGCACGTCGATGGCGACCAGCAGCTTGAGCTTGTCGAGCACGCGCTGCAAGGCCTCCGGGTCGGGCATGCCGGTCAGCGGATCGTGCCGGTAGGCGAAATACGCGCCGATGCCGTAGGGCTGGCGCGTCTCGATCGCGGCGAACATCTGATGCAGCAGGCCGGCGGCGGGGTCGCAGGCCGGGAAGGTCGTCCCCGCGCCATCGACACGCGGCTCCTTGACCTTGGGCGAGCGATCCACCAGCTTCTTCAGGCTTTTCTGGCCCACGTCTTCGGGCGACTTGGCCAGGATGATGCCGCCCTTGACCTCGACGGAACCAAACAGCGCATTGAGAATCAGGGCCGTGCGGCTGACATAGAAAGACTGCTTGTGGCGTGCCACCATCCAGCCGGGGTGAAAGATCACGTTGGGCGCGGCGGCGGCGATTTCCTTGACGAAGGCGCGCAGTTCGGCGGCGGGGATGCCGGTGTGCTGCTCCTGCCATTCGGGGGTGGTATCCCGAACGGCTTCGCGCAGGACATCGAGGCCGGTGCAGAATTTCTCGACAAATTCCTTGTCGTAGACTTCCGTCCTGAGCACTTCATGGATGATGCCGAGGTTCAGCGCGTAATCGCTGTTCGGGCGCGTCTGCCAGTAGCGGTGGGCCTTGGCGGCCGTCACCGAGACGCGCGGATCGATGTAGGTGTAGCGCAAGCCGCCCGCCACGGCGGCCATGAACGCCTTGGCTTCCCGGACATGGAAGGACTCGATGATGTTGCGTCCGTAGAGCACGACATGCTTGGCATTCTTCAGGTCGAAACCGACGCCGGTGCGTCCGACACCATAGATCGAACGCGCGGCGTTGTGAGCGTTCTGGCCGCAGGACACGTCGTGATCGACATAGTTGGGCGAACCCAGGGCCTGCATGAACGACTTGGTCAGGTCGGTAAACAGGCCGGCGCGATCCGACAGCGCGATGCCGCGCGGGCCGAATTCGGCTATCACCTCGCGTAGCTTGCCGGCGATGTAATCAAGCGCCTCGTCCCACGAGGCGCGCCGCCACTGGCCGGCCCCGCGCGCGCCAGTACGGATCATCGGCGTTTGCGGCCGCTCGTCGTCGTACTCGAACGGCAATCCGGAAGAGCCGCGGGCGCACAGGCTGGCGCCGATGGCCGGATCGCTGGCGTTACCCTGTATCCAGGCGACGCGGCCATCGACGACCTCGACCTGAATCGGACAACGGGCAGTACACATGCTGCAGAGGCTATATACCGTGCGGCGACCGGGGCTGCCGACGCCACGTGCATTGGGGGCTTGTACCGAACTCATCGTCATTTCCTCTCACTCATTGCCAATGCGAAATTCACATTCATTCCGGCCTGCGAACAACACTGCGGCCGGGGCGAACCCCGGCCGCGCGCAGGCGACTCGCTCAGAACAGCACGCCGACCAGCGACAGGCCAAGAATCGTCAGGCCAAGGACGGCGACGCGCTTGACCCACAGCGGGTTGAGCTTCTTGGCGATCTTCGGCGCGATGAAGCCGGCCAGGATCGCCGCCGGGAACATCACCAGGAACAGGTCGAGGTCGAAGTTGCCGAACGCATAGTGGCGCGTCGTGCTCATCAGCGTGTTGAAGAAGATGGCGAGCAGCGAACTGCCCACAACCACATACATGGGCAGGCCGAGCAGCACGGTCATCAGCGGCACCATGAACGGGCCGCCGCCGAAGCCGAACATCGACGACACCACCGCGATCAGGAAGGCGCCGATGCAGCCGACGACCAGGTTGACCTTGAACTCTTGTCCCCAGAAATTGATATGCATGTAGATCATGACTTTCTCCTATTCGTATGTTCGAGCGGTTCAGGCCTTGGCCTTCGCGGCCTCTTCGGCGCGCTTCTGGAATTCCTTCAGGATCGCCTGTTCCTTCTTGTTCTTCGCGAGGTAGCCCGGCGTGGTCTGCCAGAGCATCAGCGCGGCGAGGATGAAGAGGATCCAGCCGAACACGAACTTGAACTGGTCGAGGGTGATCATCTGCGTGAACACCGGGCCGATGAAGCCGCCGGCCAGCATCGCGCAACCGAGCGTGATGCCCACCTTCCAGTTGATGAACTTGATCTTCGAATAGTTCATGATGCCGCTGCCCTGCGAGAACAGCACCGTCGGCGTCACCGTGCCGGCGACGACGTTGTGCGGGATCGGGAACAGCATGACCATCACCGGGTTGATGATGAAGCCACCGCCCGCGCCCATCAGCACGCCGAAGGTGGCGATCGCCAGCACCAGGAAGAAGGGCACGAAGATGTTCAGGCTGGTGCCCGCGTTCTCCATGTAGATGACCGGGAAGGCCACCTTGTTCTCGACCGTCAGCGGGGCACTGCGCGCGCTCTTGTCGGTGGCCGCGATAATGACGTATTTGTCGGGCGGCGAACCTTCGGGAATCTTGACCTTGGCGGTGAAGCTGCCGTCTTCCTTCTGCTCGATGCTGGCCTGGAACAGCTTGCCGACGCTGCGATAACGACCCTTGACGATCTGCATCGAGCGGCGCACGGTCTCCTTGTCGTCGAGCTTGGGCAGGTGCTCGCCACGCGAACCGGCGACGCTGGCCAGCAGCGAGGTCTGGTAGGCGTCGATCAGGACTTTGGCGGGGCCGGTGTAAACGATATCTCCACCGGTTTCCTTCAGCGCGGCGGAGTAGGACCAGCCGCGGCCTTCGGCCCTGAACTTGTCGAGCACCGGCTTCATCGATACCGGCACCACCGTCGTGTAGAAGGCCGGCAGATCCCTGGTGAGGTACAGCTTGTAGGGCACCTTGCCGTCCTTGTCGGGCCGGCTGTCGAAGAAGGAGCCGCTGACCTTGTGCTCGTTGTAGACCTCGATGACGACCGGCTTGCCCGGCTCGGCCTGGCCGGTGATGGTGATCGTGCCGCCATTGCTCAGCGAAGTCTTGTCGACGCTGAAGGTGGGCGCGACTGGAGCTGCCGGCGGCGCGGCGGGCGCCTCGGCCGCGGCGGGCGCGGCCCCGGGTGCCGCGGCATCGGCGGCGAACAACGTGCCTGAAGCCAGAAGCAGACAACTGGCGAACATCGCCAAAAGCGGTTTGCGTATCATCATTGACCCCCTTGCATCCACGTTTATGAAATTCCCTAAATCCATTTGCCGCGGCCATGCCGCGCCGCAACGTAAGCTACGTTTGTTCGGCCATAAAAGGAATCCGGTCGAATATGTAACGGGGTACGCATTTCTGCGTAGCGGCCCGGGCGCATAATCCCCCGTCCGGTTTCCGCTCATGTCCTCCTCATCGTCCATGCACACTGCCGTCCGTCGCTTCCTCGGGGTCGTTATCCTGCTGGGGCATATCTGCGCCACAGCCCCGCCGGCCATGGCGGCGGACAGCGCGGTGGTGCGCATCGGCGTGCTGGCCTATCGCGGACCCGACGAAACCGGCACCAGCTGGAGCGACCTGCCGACACGCCTGGCCAGCGCCATTCCCCGCCATCGCTTCGAGGTCCAGGAGTTGTCCGGCACGCGACTGGCCGAAGCGGTCGAGCGCAATGAGCTGGAGTTCGTACTCACCAACAGCACGCAATACGTCGCGCTGGCGGCCGATTTCGGCATCCGCCGCATCGCCACCGCGATGCTGCCGGAAACCCTGTCGCAACAGCAGGCGATCGGCTCCGCCATCCTCGCGCGGTCCGACCGCCACGACATCATCGAACTGGATGACCTGCACGGCAAGCGCATCGCCGCCGTGGCCAGCGACGCCTTCGGCGGCTTTCTCGCCGGAGCGCGCGAACTGCTGGCGGCCGGGGTGGATATCGAGGCCGGCGATGCGCACATGGTGTATGTCGGCTCGCCCATGCGGCGCGCGGCCGAGGCGGTGCTGGACGGCAAGGCCGATGCCGCGATCGTGCGCACCTGCCTGCTCGAGCAGCTTTCCACCAAGGGCATCGTCGACTTCGAGGACTTCAGGGTGCTGGCTCCGAAGCGCATTCCCGGCTTCGGCTGCGCCGCCTCGACACCGCTGTATCCCGACTGGCCGATGGCGGTCATGCGCGATGTCGATCCGCACCTGGCCAAGCAGGTCGCCATGGCCCTGCTCTCCATGCCACCCTCGCCCAACGGCCTGCACTGGGACGTGCCGGCCGACTATCAGCCGATCAACGATCTGTTCCGCGAGCTGATGATCGGTCCCTATGTCGATCTGCGCGGGACCACCATCCGCGGCATCCTGAAAAGCTATCGCCCGCACGTCATCACGGCCGCCGTGCTCCTGTCGCTGCTCCTCGTCTATATCGTCTGGCTGATTCGGCGCCACACCAACGAATTGCGCGCCGCCCGCGAGGAAACCCGCGAACTGCAGAAAGAGGCCGAGCACATGGCGCGCCTCTCGATCCTCGGCGAAATGGCCGGCACGCTCGCACACGAACTCAACCAGCCGCTCGCCACCATCGCCACCTATGCACAGGGGCTCGAACGGCGCTGCGCCGCCGGGCCGGTCGACCCGGCGGTCGTCGCCGAGGCCAACCGTGAAATCGTCGCCCAGACCGAGCGAGCCGACCACGTGATCCGCCGCGTGCGCGCCTTCACCAAGAAGCGCATGGCCGTGCGCGAATGCAAGCCGATCGCGACCACGGTAGAGGAGGCGGTCGGCTTGTTTTCGCACCTGCTGCCCGACCTGCCCGAAGTCACCATCGACGACTGGCTGCCGATGAACGCGCAGATCGAGGCCGACCACCTGCAACTGCAGGAAGTACTCCTCAATCTCATGAAAAACGCCGCCGACGCCATGCGCGAACTGCCGGCCGCCGAGCGCGAAATCGACATCACCCTATCGAAAGGCGAGGGCGTCGTGACGCTTGCCGTCGCCGATCGCGGACCGCCGGTGCCACCCGACACCTTCGCCCATCTCTTCGAACCCTTCTTCACCACCAAGGCCGACGGCCTCGGCCTCGGCCTCGCCATTTGCAAGAGCATCGCCGAGGCGCATGGCGGCCGGCTGGAAGTCGAACACCGCAACCCGCCGCCCGGCCTCGTGTTCCGCATCAGTCTGCCCGTAGGAGCCTGCAATGGAAAATCCCCCGCTCCCGCTCATCCGCGTCGTTGACGACGAAGCCTCGCTGCGCCGCGCGCTGGTCTTCCTGCTGGAATCGGCCGGCTGGCAGGTGGCCGCCTACGCATCCGCCGAGGACTTCCTCGCCGCCTGGGCGGAGCCGACCGCGCCCGGCTGCCTGATCCTCGATATCCGCATGCCGATGATGAGCGGCCTCGAGCTCCAGCGCATCCTCAACGAGCGCAACATCCGCCTGCCGGTGATCTTCCTCACCGGCCACGCCGATGTCTCGATCGCCGTGCAGGCCATGAAGCATGGCGCCTGCGAACTCATCGAGAAGCCCTTCAAGGACCAGGTGCTGCTCGATGCCGTCGGGCAGGCAGTACGCGGCGACCTCGCGCGGCGCGACGAGGCTTCGAGCCGTCAGGCCCTGCGCAGCCGACTCGACAAACTTTCACCGCGCGAACTCGAAGTCGCCCGCCTCATCGTCGAAGGACTGCCGAACAAGACGATCGGCCAGCGGCTCGACATCAGCGAACGCACGGTGCAGGTGCACCGCCTGCACGTGATGGAAAAACTCGGCATCCACTCCGCCGCCGAACTCACGCAACTGATGCTCAAGGCGGATCCGGAATAAGCGCGGCGTCATTCGAGATAGGCGTACAGACCCGGGATCGGTTGTTGCTGGTCGTAACGGATCGGCGCACGCACCAGCGCGCGCACCGCAAAACCGCTGGTTTCGGCCAGATGCCGGAGATAGGCCTCCGGATGCGCATAACGCAGGCTGGGCCGGAGCTGCACGCCCTCGCCGCCGACGGGTTCCTCGACCGTGAAGGCGAAGCAGCCCCCGGGTTGCAGCAGGCGCCGCACGCCACGAAACACCTGCTCCAGCGCGCCGACATAGATGAACACATCCGCCGCCAGCACCAGATCGGCGCGCTGCGTCGCGGCATCCAGAAATTCGGCGAGATCGGCGTGGATCAGTTCGCCATACACCCCACGAGCGCGGGCCTGTTCGAGCATCGCCGCCGACATATCGACCCCGACGAGCGCATCGGCCTGCGGCGCGGCCAGCGTGCCGCACAGTCCGGTGCCGCAGCCGAGGTCGAGCACGGACCTCCAGCGGCGACCGCCATCGAGCAGCGGCCGCAGTAGCTCCCGATGGCCGCAATAACCCAGCTTGTCGACGAGATGGCCTTCGAAGTCCGGGGCGTAGTCGTCGAACAGAGCCTCGACATACCGGCGCGGCGGCGCGGGCAGGTTTTCGCCGCGCAGCGAGGCCAGATAGTAGCGGTGCAGCTCCGGATCGGCGCCCAGCGCCAGGGCTTTTTCGAAGCAACGCGCCGCCTCTTCGCCATGGTTCGATTCGCGCATCAAACTGCCGCGCTCGCTCCAGGCGGGCGCGAATTGCGGGTCAAGCGCCAGCGCCTGGTCGTAAGCATTCAGCGCCGCCTCGGCATCTCCGGCCCGCAGCCGCGCCTGGCCGAGCGCCAGCCACAGGCCCGGCGGCTGCGGCGCCAGTTCGACAGCCCGGGCCAGCGCCGGCCCGACCTCCGGCCAGTCGCCGCGCGCCTCGTGGGCCAGTCCGAGGCAAGCCCAGGCTTCGGCGTATTGCGGATCGGCCGCGACCGCCTGCCGCAGCAACTTGACGGCTTCCTCCCAACGCCGCAGATGAAACAGCGTGATGCCCAGATTGCCGAGTACCGACGGGCGGTCAGGCGTCAGTTGCAGGCAGCGTTCGAAACATGCGCACGCGTCGTCGAAGCGCCCGCTTTCGAAATGCCCGATGCCTTCGAAAAATAGTGTGCGCGATTGTTCGAGCGATGCGTCCATCGAAGCCGGCTGTCGGAAATGCGTGGTGCCCGGGACCGGAATCGAACCGGTACAGCCTTGCGGCCGAGGGATTTTAAGTCCCTTGTGTCTACCAATTTCACCACCCGGGCCGGAGTGGGATTGCGGCATTGTAGTCAATGGCGCGGGCGGGGGATAATGTCGCCGAACCCGCAGGCCGTTCATTGCGTATTGAAAATTCCCTTTCCCCACCATCGATCGCCCGAAAGGATG
>Ga0209835_1001285_pt1 | contig 14308 bp, 10 predicted proteins | sample LakKivwa52mmetaG_FD_184138 | JGI IMG/M metagenome (GOLD analysis project Ga0209835, IMG submission 184138) | Anoxic lake water microbial communities from Lake Kivu, Rwanda to study Microbial Dark Matter (Phase II) - Lake Kivu water 52m metaG... | ecosystem: Environmental > Aquatic > Freshwater >...
ACCAACCGATCGCCAAGGCACAACCGTTACTTTTAAGCCAGACGCCACAATTTTCACCGAATCGATTGAATTTAGCTACGAAACGATTCGCGATCGCTTAAAACAAATGGCGTTTTTAAATCGTGGCATCAAAATAACCGTCACTGATTATCGCGGCGAAACGCTCCAATCGGAAACGTTCCAATATCATGGCGGTATTTCCGAATACGTCGAATACATCAACAAAAACAAAGAACCGATTTTTGATGAAGTCATCTATTGCGAAGGTCGCGAAAGCGATATATTCGTCGAAGTGGCGATGCAATACAATGACGGATATTCCCCAAACGTTTATTCATTTACAAATAACATCCACACCCACGAAGGCGGAACCCATGAAGAAGGTTTCCGGATGGCGATGACTCGCGTCATCAACGCCTACGCGAAGGAAAATAAATTTCTCAAAGAAAACGAAGAAAACTTTACGGGAGACGATATTCGCGAAGGTTTAACGGCGATTGTATCGGTCAAACATCCCAATCCGCAATACGAAGGGCAAACGAAAACAAAATTAGGAAACTCAGAAGTCCGTGGCATCGTCTCGAGTGTCGTGGGCGAACAATTTGCCCGTTATTTACTCGAAAACCCCAAGATTGCCAAAATCGTGATGGACAAGGTTTCGCTGGCCGCCGAAGCGCGCATCGCTTCGCGTAACGCTAAGGAAAACATCCGACGCAAAGGCGCGCTTGACATTACGACACTGCCGGGAAAACTTGCCGATTGTTCGAGTAAAGACCCATCAAAATGCGAACTATATATTGTTGAGGGTAACTCCGCCGGCGGATCGGCCAAAAACGGTCGCGACCGCGAAACCCAAGCGATTTTGCCGCTTCGTGGAAAAATACTCAACGTTCAAAAGGCGCAACTTAAGCGAATTTTTGCTAACGCCGAAATCGGCAATATGATTACCGCCATCGGCGCGGGCATGGACCCCGAATTCGATGTCGCTAAAATTCGTTATCACAAAATCGTGATCATGACCGATGCTGACGTCGACGGTAGCCACATTCGCGTCTTGTTATTGACGTTCTTCTACCGGTTTATGCGCGAGTTGATTGAGCAAGGCTATGTCTACATCGCACAGCCGCCGCTATACAAAATCGATTATCGCAGCAAGAGCTATTACTGTTATAGCGACGACCAACTTGCAAATCTTAAAAAGCAACTCGAGCTCCAAGATGGTTACCCATTCCAACGCTATAAAGGTTTGGGTGAAATGGACGCCGAACAACTTTGGGAAACCACGATGGATCCCCTTCGCCGCAAGATGCTACGCGTCACGCTTAACGACGCGATTGAAGCCGATGACGTATTTGCCAGTTTAATGGGCGAAAACGTCGAACCACGCAAACGGTTCATTGACGAAAATGCAAAATTCGTCAAGAACCTGGATATTTAAGGAGGAATCGCTATGGTTGACGATATCAAGAAAAAAGACGGACTAGAAACCGAAGCCGTCCAATCAGGCATTGCCGCGGGGATGGTTGACGTTGATATTTCCAAAGAAGTGCGCAGCGCTTTCCTCGACTATTCAATGTCGGTGATCGTCTCACGGGCGATTCCCGATGTGCGCGATGGTCTGAAACCTGTTCACCGTCGCATTATTTACGGCATGAACGAACTGGGGATGCAACCAGATAAACCTTATAAAAAATGCGCTCGTATCGTTGGTGACGTCATGGGTAAATATCACCCTCACGGCGATCAGGCGATTTATTCGACGTTAGTTCGGTTGGCGCAACCATTCTCGATGCGCTATCCGCTCGTGGACGGTCATGGTAACTTTGGCAGCGTCGATGGCGATGAAGCCGCGGCGATGCGATATACCGAAGCCAGAATGGCTAAAATGGCGATGGAAATGGTGCGCGACATCAATAGCGACACCGTCGATTTCACCGATAACTACGATGGCACCGAAAAAGAACCGGTCGTGCTACCGGCGCGATTCCCCAATCTTCTTGTTAACGGAAGTTCCGGCATCGCCGTGGGCATGGCTACCAACATGCCGCCGCACAATCTAAAAGAAGTCGTCAGCGCGATTAAAGCCTATAGTGCCAATCCCGACGTCTCGGTGCTTGAGCTGATGAGCGAACATATCTCGGGTCCCGATTTCCCAACCGGAGGGTTTATCCTAGGCAAAGGCGGCATCCGTCAAGCGTATGAAACGGGCGCTGGATCGATTACGATTCGCTCACGGACTGAAATATTTGAAAAAGACAATGGTAAAAAGCAAATCATTATTACCGAAATTCCGTATCAAGTTAACAAAGCTTCGATGATTGAAGCGATTGCGCAACTTGTTAAAGACAAAGTGATTGAAGGAATTACCGACATTCGCGACGAGTCCAACAAAGACGGCATTCGCGTCGTGATTGAACTGCGTCGCGACGTAATCGCCGACGTTATTTTGAATCAATTATTCAAAAACACCCAGATGCAGGTTAATTTTGGCATCATCAACCTCGCGCTTGTTAACGGCGAACCAAAAGTAATGCCGTTGAAAGATTTGATACGGCACTATCTTGACCATCAAGTACAAGTCGTCGAACGCCGCACGCGTTATTTATTAAAGAAGGCTGAAGACCGCGCCCACATTGTCGACGGGTATTTAATCGCCATCGACAACATTGATGAAGTGGTCGCCATTATTCGCCGCTCCGAGACAGTCGACGCCGCGAGAAATTCATTAGGCGAACGGTTTGGATTAAGCGAAAGACAAACGCGAGAAATCGTTGATATGCCGCTACGTCGCCTTACCGGCATGGAAAAAATTAGACTACAAGACGAAAAAGGCGATTTAGAAGGAAAAATCAAGTCATACCAAGCTTTGCTTGGTGAACGTTCGCTTGTTATTGAAGCGATTTTGGAAGAACTGACGGAAATATCCGAAAAATTTGGCGGGCAACGCGTCACCGAAATCAGCAACGACATTTCGACGATTGATGATGAAGATTTGATTCCTCAAAGCGACATCGTCGTTACTTTAACCGTCAACGGTTATGTCAAACGGATGGCGCCTGATACGTTCAAAATCCAAAAACGGGGTGGCAAAGGCGTCAAAGGCATGGCCACTAACGATAATGACATCATTTCGTTCTTGCTCCATGCAAACACACATACTGATTTGCTGTTCTTCAGCAATTTTGGCAAAGTGTACCGCATTCGCGGATATCAAGTGCCCGAGTATTCGCGTACCGCGAAGGGATTACCCATCGTTAATCTGCTGAATCTTGATAAAGATGAAAAAATTATGGCGGCGTTACCAATTGATGAATACGCCGAAGACCACTATCTCGTGTTCGTGACCGTTAAAGGTTTAATTAAACGGACGGCGATCACCGAATTTTCCTCAATTCGCCAAACAGGCAAAATCTCGATTAAATTACGCGAGGGCGACGAACTGCTCGATGTTAAACATACCGATGGCCATGCTTTAATCGGCATCGCTTCAAGCCGCGGCAAGATGGTTAAATTCCCCGAATCCGATGCCCGCGACATGGGCCGCGATACTTCGGGTGTCATTGCCATGAACGTCGATGGCGGCAAAGTCGTCGGGGTGACGACTTCCTCAGAGGGCGAATACATTTTAGTGCTCACCGATAAAGGCTATGGCAAGATGTCGCCCGCAAACGATTATCGACTCACCAAGCGAGGTGCCAAAGGCGTCTTAACGATTAATGCCACCGAACGCAATGGCACGATTGTCGCCATGCGCGCCGTTAAAGGCGATGAAGATTTACTCGTTATCTCTAATGTCGGGATCGTGCTACGCACGTCGTTGACCCAGGTCAAAATTTCGAGCCGACATACTCAAGGCGTCAAGGTCATCCGCATCGATCCCGATCAACACGTGTCGGCGATTGCCGTAGTCGCTCCCAGCGATGAAGAAGAATTTATCAACGGAGTAGAATAACCGGTTTATGCGCGTCTTGGTTTATTTCCAACCACAAAGCCGCGATACCCATAACTATGAGGGCAAGCGCGTCGTAAAAAACCTCTATGAGGCATGTCGTCTCGCCGGGGTTGATTTTACGACCGACCCGCTGGAATCGTATCAGGTTGCTCATTTCGTGAGCACGAAAGCATACAAGTACATTAAAAACGCGCACTTACGCAAAGTTCCGATCGTTATCTCGGCGTTGATGTCTGAAAATGATCCCGATGCGCGCTTGTTAACCAAACGCGATGATAAATGGGAAATACCCCAGCGCGATAAAGCGGTGTTACAACTAGCAGCCCTTATCATCGTGCCAACGCAAACGGGCAAAGAAATATTATTATCACTTGGCATCACCGCGCCAATCGAGGTGCTTTCAGAAGGCGTCATCAAAGGACGGTTCAACTGTGAGCACACGCTTGAAAAGGGCATTTTCCCACGTTACTTCGACTATAACGTCAATCGTCCGCTAGTTATTGCCAACGGCCGATATTCCCGCGCAAGCGGCTTGCCCGATTATATCGAAATTGCCCGTAAATTTCCCGAAGTCGATTTCTACTACTTTGGGCCGCAACCGAATTTATTATCGTTTTGGTTTTTCAAAAAGGAGTATCGTAGCGCCCCATCTAACGTCTACTTAAAGAAAACCGTTCACGAGGACGTATATCGCTCCGCCCTGCTAAACGCCACAGCATTCATGCTGCCCAGTCACCATCCGTCCGGCACCGTTTCGGTGCTTGACCCGATGATGAGCAAGTGCCAAATATTTGCGCGCAAACAAGCAATATTTCCGGAACTAATCGAAGATAAAATCACGGGATATATCGCCAACAGCAATTTCGAACTCGAAAGAATGCTAAGCGCCTTTCTTGAAGGAAAGCTTCCGAGTACAATTGAGATAGCCTATCAAAACGCAATCGCCCTTGATTTGGAAACGATTGCGCCCAAACTAAAATACGCTTATGAAGCGTTGGCCCAAATGGCCCGCTAGAGCGGCGAAAAACGAGGACCGAGTATGCTAGATATTAACCGAATTGAAAAAGAACCGCGTGTAATCGAACAGTTGTTGCGTCGCAAAGGCTGGGACACCGATTTAACGCCATTAATCGCTCAAATCGCCGACAAAAGAGCGCTCCTTTTTAAAATTGAGCAAGTAAAAGCCGAAGTTAATCGGTTATCATCGGAAGTTCCCAAACTTAAAAAAGACGGGCAAGACGTTGCACCACTATTTGCCAAGGTAAAACAACTAAATGCCTCAATCGTCGCCGATGAAACAAATCTTAAAGCGCTCGAAATCGTTATTAACGAACAACTTCACGCACTGCCAAATATTCCTGATGCCGACCTCAAAGAAGGCGGCAAAGAGAATAATGAAGTAATCAAGACATTCGGCTCAAAGCCAACGTTTGATTTCAAAATTAAAGATCATGTCGAATTGGCCACTTCGCTGAAAGTGATTGATTATGCCCGGGCGGCGAAAATATCAGGCGCCGGCACTTGGATGTATACCGGCATCGGCGCGCGGCTGGAGTGGGCGTTATTGAATTTCTTTATTAGCGAGCATTTAAAAGACGGCTATGAATTCATTCTACCACCGCATTTATTAAACGATGAGTCTGGTTTTACGGCCGGACAATTTCCCAAATTCAAAAACGACGTATTCTGGCTCGATGGCGTGGAACCGAAACGATTCTTATTGCCTACGGCAGAAACGGCGCTTGTAAACATTCATCGCCAAGAAATAATGAGTGAAGCCGAACTACCGAAAAAGTATTTTGCCTATACGCCGTGTTATCGGTGTGAAGCCGGCAGTTATCGCTCGGAAGAACGCGGGATGATTCGTGGCTATCAATTTAATAAAGTTGAACTTGTTCAATTTACGACCGATACCGAATCTGATGCGGCGTTTGATGAACTCGTGGATAAAGCCGTTTCACTAGTTAAGCAACTCGGTCTTCATTTCCAAGTCAGCAAACTGGCAGCCGGCGACTGTTCGCATTCAATGGCCCGCACCATCGACATTGAAGTATATATCCCATCAATGGGCATTTATAAAGAAGTCAGTAGCGCCTCCAACGCCCGCGACTATCAAGCGCGCCGCGGGATGGTTCGTTATCGCGATTCAAATGGCAAGATTCATTATGCCCACACACTTAATGCATCCGGATTGGCGACGTCAAGACTGATTCCCGCGATTCTCGAACAGTTCCAACAAGCCGATGGATCGGTTATTGTTCCAGCAGTACTACGCCCGTTTTTGGGCGTTGATATCATCAAAAAATAACTCCGTGGCCAACATTAGAAACATCAATCAACCATTCGAACCTTGGATTGATGAAAAGTGCCACGTCTTGATTCTTGGAAGTTTTCCTTCAATTAAAGCGGTTGCTAAAGGTTACTATTACGGTAATCCTAATAACCGCTTTTATAATGTCTTGGGTAGTTTGCTCAAGATAAATATTGATGGTGACGCCAATAGAAGAAAAACGATACTACTAAGTAATCACATCGCCGTACATGATGTGATCGAATCTTGTTTGATAGATGGATCAAGCGACGCTTCGATTAGGGAAGTCGCCATATCTAACATTGATTTATTAATTGACCGCTATTCAATTCGTCACATATTTCTTAACGGACAAACGGCCGGTCGTTTATTCGACAAACATTTCCCCCATCTTATCGAGAAAAGAACGATTCTTCCCTCGACCAGTCCCGCGAACGCAAAAATGCAGCTTGATGATTTAGTGCAAATATGGCGTCAAGTACTCGCGTATTTATAAAAAAAGCAAATATGCTATAATTTGTTTGCCATCGCGATGAGATGAGTGCGAACCAGGTCAGGACGGAAACGCAGCAGCCTTAAACATCTCGCTCATGTGCGGTGGTTTCTTTGTTTAATGAAACCGAAAACCCACGAACATTTCATGCGCCTTGCCATTCGCGAAGCACAAAAAGCCGAGCTAATCGATGAGGTCCCCATCGGCGCGGTCGTCGTCAGTGACGGACGCGTTATTGCCCGTGGTCACAATATGCGCGAAACTACCAATGACCCCACGGCGCACGCTGAAATCATCGCGCTGCGTAAAGCGGCGAAGAAACTGAAATCTTGGCGTCTACCTGGGGCGCAGCTTTATGTCACGATTGAACCTTGTTCGATGTGCGCGGGAGCGATTGTTTGGGCGCGGATTGATGAAGTGATATTCGGAGCCACCGATCCTAAAGGCGGCGCGCTTGGCTCATCGTATAACTTATATGAACTGAAGAACCTCAACCATTATCCAAAGGTTACTGTAGGAGTATTGGCAAAAGAATGCCAAACGATCGTCAGTGAGTATTTCAAAAAGAAACGCGACAAAAAATAGGCGGGTTTTGCAGTCTTATTATGAAAAAAAATATTAATAAAATCGTCATATTTCCAATAATATTCATCCCAATGCTTTTATCATGCTCCTCCATAAGCTATTCAATCTATCCATCATCTGATCCGAGCTATCATAGCGATGACTTCGACTTCAATCCTGTGTTTGGAACGAAACGCAAACTGGCCGAGTATCGTTTCGAGCGGGAGTTCTCCCATATCGATGCCGGTAATTTTCTAGGAACGCAACTCAACCCACGCAATTATCCAGAAGACGAAACAGTCGAACCGTTTTACCGACCCGAAATTATCGAAAGCGAAGATTCAAGCAGTATTGAACCGGTTGATTATAGCGATGAGACGATTGAATTTGATGAGTTCAATCCAATTTTATCCGACACAATCTCACCGTTTTCTGAAGGTGAATTAAGCGAGACCGACATTGATACGCTTCTATCTGTCCTCGATCAAAATGACGATTACGCGAATAAGCAAGACACGACGTTTTATGAGACGATTTTGCACAACGATTATTTTGGCGGAGCCTATTATGCCTATAACAACAGTCACAAAATCGAAACCAAATCTTTAATTAGATATGATGACGCGATTGTCAGCGGAACGGGCTCGGGCATCATTTATTATCAAGATGGTTTTAACCATGAATACACGCTAGTCGAACAAATACGAGCGACCGGTTTTTATATCTACGAGATGCGCGATGAAACATTTTCCTCAGGAAGCACAAACGCGCGAGATTATAAACGCACGAGTCAACGGATTGAGGGAAATTTTAAATCAGCATTGGGACTAGGCGCTGGTAGTCGCATGCTTCGATTCATCAATCGACGGTTTGAAGAATATGGTCAGTTTCTTGATCCCGAAAGCGAAACATACAGTCCTTATTATCAATATTCGCTGACGGGAACCAAAGATGCCGAAGCCACAATCTTAACGTTTGATCTACACATCGACGAGCACGTATCAAGCGAACCCAAAGACGTTTATGAAACGGAACTTCGCTACCAGATATCGATTGTCGACGGTTTTATCGCTTTAGAACAATCAAGCCAAATATTTTGGGTTAATTTAGACTGATTAAGCCCAAAAACTGCAAAAATCGACCTATTATTGTATAATAGGTTTTTGCTATAGGAAAAGGGAAAAAATGTTAGAATTACGCAACATCAAAAAAGAATACATCGTCGGTAAAAAACCGCTGGAAGTGCTCAAAGGCATCGATTTAACGTTCCAGGAAAAGGAATTCGTCGCCGTCTTGGGTCCGTCGGGCTGTGGGAAAACGACACTTCTAAACTTAATCGGTGGGCTCGACCAATACACATCGGGCGATTTGATTATCGAAGGACTTTCAACTAAAAACTTCAAAGATTGCGATTGGGACAGTTATCGCAACCATCGGGTCGGATTCGTGTTTCAAACCTACAATTTGATTATGCATTTAAACGTGCTTCAAAACGTTGAGCTATCAATGACTTTGTCAGGCGTGAGCTTATCGGAACGACGATCACGCGCGATTAAAGTATTGGATGATGTCGGTTTGGGCGACAAGATTTACAAAAAGCCCAACCAATTATCGGGTGGTGAGATGCAACGCGTCGCCATCGCTAGATCAATGGTTAACAAACCCGATATTTTATTGGCTGACGAACCAACGGGCGCGCTTGATAGCGTCACTTCAATGACAATACTTGACATGCTCAAAGAAATCGCCAAAAACCGCCTTGTCATCATGGTCACGCATAACCGCGAACTAGCGGAAAAATATGCGACGCGAATCATTAAACTAAAAGACGGAATGGTAATTTCCGATACCGCGAACGTGTCATCAGTCAAACCGGTGGAAGTTGTCGGTGAGGAAGTCAGCAAGAAAACATCAATGAGTTTTTTAACCGCTTTGCACATTAGTTTTAATAACCTTTTAACAAAGAAAGGCCGCACGATTATGACGGCGGTCGCCGGAAGTATCGGTATCATCGGGGTCGCGCTTGTATTAGCGGTGTCCAATGGTTTCACCAATTATATCCAGCGCATGGAAATGTCGACCTTGTCGGGATTTCCCATCACGGTTAATAGCGTTTCCTTTAACTTCTCGCCACCAGATCGAACGGTGAATGTCCCCCTGCTGCCAGAAGATGAACACGTGGTCGTCTATGATCAACAATTCGTAACCGGACATGTTAACAATTGGACACCAGATTATTTTGAATATATTGAAGGATTGAACGAACTAAACGCTGTCAATAGCATCAGTTATCGCTATACCGTCGGCATGAATTTGGCAGTTAAGAGCCCAGCCGGCAACGTCTCGCTTTGGCGTGATGATGGTGGTGGCTTCTTCTCGACGCTATCGAATTTATCAACCTCGTCTTGGCATGAACTTTTGGGCGATGAGACATTTGTCAGCGAATATTATGATTTGCTTGGTACAACTATACCCGGCAAATATCCGGAAACGACCGAGGAAGTCGTTTTAATCGTCGATCAATACAATCGCGTTGACCGCGACGTTCTCCAAAATCTCGGCTTACTTAATAACGCCGATACAACGAGCGCAACAATCTCGTTTGACGATATCGTTGGGCAACAAGTGCGACTTTTTAACAATGATGAATATTATATTTACAACCCCGATACATCAATCACCGTTACCGACGCCGTCAGCGGCAGTAAAGAAATGCGGATGTATCGCCGTCCCAACACGACCGAACTAACGGCGTTATATGATAACGACGATATTGGTCGCACGATTACGATTACCGGAATCCTAAGACCAAAAGATGAATCGGGTTCGCGGCTGATGGCGACCGGTTTAGGTTATCTACCACAGCTTGCCGAAGAAATGCTACAAGAAAACAAAGCTTCACAAATCGCGATTGATCATTTTAATAACTTCTACCTTGAAGCCGTTGATATTGGTGGCAACATCATCACAGTGCCACATTTTTATAGCACACGACACGAAGGCGTGGAGTCATCGCCCCTTGACTATATTTCGCATGCAAAAGCATTAGGCACCGACTTGGCGCAAAATCCTTTAATTGTCGCCGCATTGGCTCAGCTAGGTTCATCGGCCCCAATTAATCTTTCATTAATCGCTGGAATTTCAATTTTCCCACGAAGCTTCGATGATAAGAAAACCATCGTTAATTATCTTGATGATTGGAATGAGGGAAAACCGGAAGCCCAACATATTTATTACACCGACCTAGCGGAGACATTAACAGCTTCAATCGGCACGATGATTGACGTCATTTCGATCGTGCTAGTGGTTTTTGCCGGTATCTCACTGGTTGTTTCAAGTGTGATGATTGGTATTATCACTTATGTATCGGTGATTGAACGAACTAAAGAAATTGGTGTATTGCGAGCGATTGGAGCCCGTAAAAAAGACATTGCCCGTTTATTTGAGGCGGAAACCGTAATCATCGGTTTTACCGCGGGCGTATTTGGTATCGCTGTCACTCTCTTATTAACAATTCCGATTAATCTTATTTTGAACGCGGCCTTCCCGGGTCAAGGTTTGTCAAATATCGCATCTTTAAATCCACTTCACGGACTATCACTAATTCTCATAAGCATCGGCTTAACGCTGTTTTCCGGTTTAATACCTAGCCGTATCGCCAGCAATAAAGATCCAGTCGTTGCTTTAAGGACGGAATAATATGGTAAAGATTGCGCCCCATATTCAAAAAGCTTTAGCCGAAAATAAACCTGTCGTTGCCCTTGAATCGACGATTATTTCTCATGGGATGCCCTATCCCGATAACGTCAAGACGGCGTTACTGGTTGAAGCCGCCGTGCGCGAAATGGGGGCGATACCGGCGACGATCGGCATCATTGATGGCGATGGCATCATCGGTATGAGCGAAGAACAAATCGAGGCTTTTGGAAAACGGCCAAACATTAAGAAAGCGTCAAGGCGCGATCTACCACTTATATACGCCCAAAAACTTTGGGGAGCGACGACCGTCGCCACGACGATGATTTTAGCCGAACAAGCCGGCATCGAAGTATTCGTTACCGGTGGGATTGGTGGGGTGCACCGTTATGTTGAAGAAACGATGGATGTGTCCGCTGACCTTGAAGAGTTGGCGCGAACCGACGTCACCGTCGTATGCGCTGGTGCCAAAGCGATTCTTGATTTACCGAAAACACTCCAATATCTAGAAACCAAAGGCGTACCCGTTTATGGTTTTCAAACCGATAAACTACCGGCCTTTTATGTACCGGATAGCGGCCTGTTACTTGATTATGCGCTGAAAGATGAAGAGGATGCCGCGCGCATTATACACACAAAAAGACTCCATCAACTAAAAGGGGCCATCTTGATTGCTGTACCAATTCCAACCCAGTATGCGCTTGATGCCAACATGATGGATCAGGCAATTGAACAAGCACTACTCGAAGCCAAACAACAAAATGTGATTGGCTATGAAGTAACGCCGTTTTTACTTCGGCGCGTCGGCGAACTGACCAAAGGTGCGTCATTATCAAGTAACATCGCTCTGATTTTAAATAACGCCCGGGTCGGAGCCCGTATTGCCAAAGCTTTGAAGAAATTATGACCAAAGAATACGTATTAGCCAAAGCGCTTAAAAAAATGATGGCGTTTCAGTCACTTGAAACAATCAACGTCAAAACATTGACGGAAACTTGTGGCGTGACAAGACAAACCTTCTATTACCACTTCCACGACATTTATGATTTATTAACATGGATTTATCTTCACGAAACGATTGATGGATTTGACAAAGTCGCAACATGGTCACAGGCAGTTATAAAAATCGGTCGCTATTGTCTTAACAACAAAACGTTTGTTAAACAAACATATCAAAGCGCCGGTCGCGATTTGCTCGTTGAATTTTTATCCAACCACCTTTATGCTTTTCATCTTAAGGAAATTGAAGTTCGCGATAAGAATAACGTGATTGATATCGATACAAAAAAACGCTTAGCGCTTTTCTTTAGTGCCGCGCTGAATTCAGTTTTGTTAAACTGGATTCGCGAAGAAATGAATGAACCATTAGCCGACATCATTGAAAAACTATCGCAGCATTTGGGCGATTATTTAAACCTTATTAACAAAGGAGCTATTTATGATACCGTTTGATTTCAATCTCAAAACCCAGGTCTTTTTTGGAAAAGATGCGGAAAACCGCACTGGGGAAATCGTCTCATCGTTCGGACTAAAAAAAGTATTGCTTCACTATGGGATGGGGTCCGTCGTTAAAACAGGACTACTCGACCGTGTTAAACAATCACTGGTTAAATCCGGCATTGAGATGTGTGAACTCGGAGGCGCTAAACCAAATCCTGAAATCGCACTTGTGCGTGAACTTCGTGATTTGGCGCGAGCTGAAAAAGTAGATGCGATTATTGCCATTGGTGGAGGCTCGGCCATCGACTCGGCTAAATACGCCGCGGCTTCTTATTATTATGAGGGCGACCCATTTGATATCGGCATCAGAAAACACATCCCGGAAAAAGGATTGCCCGTGGGCGTCATCTTAACAATCGCCGCCGCCGGCAGTGAAATGTCAACCTCCGCCGTGATCACAGATCCCGACACCAAAACAAAACAAGGGTTCAATAGTCATTTGAATCAACCGCTGTTCTCAATTATGAATCCGGAATTGACATACACCGTCTCAAAATATCAAACGGCGATTGGTATCGTCGATATGATGATGCATACGCTTGAACGATATTTTATGCCATCCGCACCGCTTGAATTTGCCGACTATATGGCCGAATCACTTTTACGAGCGGTAATTGAAGCCGGACCGATCGCTTATGACCAACCCGATAACTATGATGCGCGCGCAACGTTGATGGTCGCCAGTTCCTGGGCTCACAATGGTTTAACCAGTATTGGTAAACCCGTGTCGATGCCGGTTCATATGCTTGAACATGTCGTCAGCGGTCTCTATCCCGAAGTTCCTCATGGAGCCGGATTGTCGGTGTTGTTTCCCGCTTGGGCGCTTTACTATTATGCGTTCGATGTTGAGAAGTTTGACCGCTTCGCCCGCAAGGTTATGGAGGTGCATTTAACCGACAAACTTGAAAACGCTCGTGCAGGCATCTTGAAGTTAAAAGCTTTTTTTGGTAGTTTAGGTATGCCCCTTACTCTCAAGGAGCTGGGAATCGAAAATCCCGATATCGACTGGATGGTTCAAAAACTGACAAAAGGTGGTACACGTGTGGTTGATCACTTTGTCAAACCACTGGACCAGGATGTCGCTATGGCGATCTATGAATCCTGCCGCTAAGGAGTAAGCATGCGCAAAGAAGATGTTTATAGTTTAATCGTCTACGCCGTGATGATCGTCATCGCGCTTTTTGTTGGATTAGAAGTGATTGCCCCGTCATTTGAAGTGACCAATATTTATGGTGCCGCCCAATATGGGTTTGCGCTTGGTTCAATCTTTGCCGGGTTTTTGCTCAATGTCATTTTGCTGGAACTGGGCCATGTTTTTGGGGCTAAAATCGGGGGCTATGACATCTTGTCAGTCAATATGCTCGGATTATGCTTTTATAAAAACGAAGGCAAATGGCGGATTGGCATCCGCGGCTTCGATGGCTTAACGGGCGAAACCAAAATCACGCCACGAAAAGCAAAAGCCACTCCTTATCCGAACCTATGGTTCGGTTTGGTGTTTTTTATGCTCGAATTCGTCATCGGTATGGTTGCCTATGCGCTGATACCCGAAGATTTATGGATTCGCTATGCAATCATCATCATGATTGCCATCGGCGGCATGTTAATGCTATATAACGTCATGCCGCTTAAACTCGATACCATGAACGATGGTTATCGCCTTGCGCTTATTTCTAAAGGCGTCAATGTTGAAGCTTATAACGAGCTGATGCGCATTGAACGACTTTATAGCGAAGGAAAGAATCCCGAGAACATCAAAACATTTGATGAGATTACGACACTGACCGCGCAA
>Ga0209835_1001286_pt1 | contig 14300 bp, 11 predicted proteins | sample LakKivwa52mmetaG_FD_184138 | JGI IMG/M metagenome (GOLD analysis project Ga0209835, IMG submission 184138) | Anoxic lake water microbial communities from Lake Kivu, Rwanda to study Microbial Dark Matter (Phase II) - Lake Kivu water 52m metaG... | ecosystem: Environmental > Aquatic > Freshwater >...
CTTATACAGAGCCTCTAACTTGGTTTGAATATATTCTTTTTCTTGCTCAGCAGCTAAGTCCACTAGGAATTGAGTTTGTTTTAGTTAGCAATGGACAGATCAATCCTGAACCCTTACGGGACTTGATACCTTTTTTAGCAGCTGCGAACATAGATCTGAAAGCCATGAATAGCGAGTTTTACCGCAGTTACTGTAATGGATACCTTGAGTCAGTTTTGGCAAGTATCGAATCAATTTTCAACGCGGGCATTCATCTAGAGATCACAAACCTTTTGATTCCTGGCTTGAATCTTGATCATGAGAAAATTGCTAGCCTGGTGGACTTTATCGCTGGGCTAAGTCCAGATATCCCATTACACTTTTCTGCATATCATCCAGCCCATAAATGCGCATTACCCAAAACGGAGCAGAGACAGATAATCAGCGCTTGCAAAAGTGCCAGTAAACGCTTAAATTATGTTTATGCAGGAAACGTAAGCAGGACTGAATTTTCTGATACTAGATGCCCAGAATGCAAAATGACTCTGATCGAGCGTAAAGGATTGTTTGTTAACACTTTATTGGTTGATAAGCTTTGCCCCAGATGTTCGGCTACTATCTATGGAGTGTTTTGATGCTGAGCTTTTGGCGTGAACATCTCAGTTTTGCCGATCTTGTCTTGATCGCTCTAATAGTAGTTTTGAGCATTATCCTGATGCAAACACAGTGGAAAGATCAACGCTCTCTCAGCGTTCATGTTTACAAGGATGGAAAACTGATAGGTCAGTATCCGTTGAATAAAAACAGGAAGATAGAAATAGATGAACATAATACAGTCGAGATTGTTAACGGTAAAGCGCTCATGCAATACGCGGATTGTCCGGATAAGCGTTGTATGAAACAAGGCGCAACTTCATTGATGCCAATCGTTTGCTTGCCAAACAGAGTGGTCTTAGAGATTAAAAATCCATCTTCAAAACGAAGAGCGTTTTACATTCAATAAATGCTGAGATTTGCGCTTTATCCCTCCAATCATGGATATGGTCATGCTGCTCGAGTAAGTGCTCTGGCAGAAGAATTTAACCGGTTTGGAATATTCTGTATTATCAGGTCGCAAAAGCCGGATTTTTTGTTTGGCAATCTTCATTCAGGGTTGTATGAGAAAAGTGATTGTGGACTTGACTTTGGCGTTAAACATGGGCTTAACTTGGTACCCAATCTCGAGCAAACACGACAAACACTTCTTTCCCTGCTTTCCAAGCGGCAATCCTTGGTCGAGTCCGAAATCGAGTTTTTGAGACGTGAACAGATTGATCTGATTATCTCTGATGTGCCATTTCTCATCTTTGAAGCAGCCAAGTATGCACAAATTCCAGTAGTAGCTGTATCTAATTTTGATTGGTCATTTATCTATGGCGAGCTATTTGCACTTGAAAAGGATATATCTCCTATTGTGAATATGATTTACGGTTTATATTCCTTGTGTGACCTAGCACTTAGGTTACCATTTGGCTCCAAACAGAGCATGAGTTCTTTTCCCAAGGCGCAACAAGTGGGATTATTGGCAAGAAAGAAGGCGCATTACCAAGATGTGAGAACTCCCTTTGGTATCGAAAGAGATACAAAGCTTCTTTTATCAATGTTTGGTGGTGAAGGTAGTCCAGAATTTGACCTTTCCCAGCTCTGTAAAGGGTTTGAGGGTGTCGTAATCTCCACCAACCCCTGTGATGAAGCCAATCACATCAAAGTCAAGCCCGATGATGATTTCTTAGATTTGATACATGCTGCGGATTTGATATTGACCAAACCTGGCTATAGTAGCTTTGCTGAGGCAGTGCAATTTGGCAAACCGCTCCTTTACTATCCTCGAAACAACTATCCCGAAGAAAAGGTATTGATTGCTGGTTTGCAAGCCTATGGTATGGGAATTGAGGTGAAGCAGATTAATCAAAATCCTCGTGAGTGGAAAACACTCTGTAACCATGCTCTATGTGGAAAAAAGCCAAAACACATTAGTAATCACAATGTCAAGATTGCGAGCATGATCATTGGTTGGTACTTCAAGCAACGAAAATACAAAAATTTACATTCCACATTTGATATTGGCTCAAACAATTGCAATTATCTTTTGCATGATGGGGGAAAGGTGCTACACCAAGTAAGTGTAGAAACTTCACTAGGCAGGGGCTTGATTAAGGGAATGCTAAGAGCAAAAAACATCCGCATGGCAAAGAAATCCATTACTAGTTTAGCGGATATAGACAAAGCGATTGCCTCGAAAAAGAACTCCATCGCCACACAAGTATCCCGAGAAGCAAGTAATATATCAGAGATAAAGCATTGGTTTGAAAAAAAATATCATATCCCTTATCAAGTGATATCTGAAAGAGATGAGTATAAATATAATTATTGGAGCGCTTTAAAAAGTCTGTCATTACCTTCTGCCTTTTTAGCCTTTGATATAGGAGGTGGGAGCACAGAATTTGTGAATGACCGTCAAATTGGTTTTAGCATCCCTCTCGGCATCGTCAAGCTCATGCAAATGTATGATAGCCACAACTCTCGAAGCGAGGTATTTGCCAGAGCCCTTGAGCCATACCAGTTTGAAGCGATTCCTGTAATAGGATGTGGTCTCACCATGAGATACATCGCAGAATTTATCTACCAAACTCGGGATCAGCGGATTAGTTATCATGGTAAAAAAATATGCCGGACCGAGATCGAACAAATGCTGAAACATCTTACTGAGAATGGGGAAGAGGGTGTTAGTGAAAGTAGGTTTGCTGTGTATAAACCAGAGATAGCCAAACTTGTATTGGGAATGTTAATGGTTATACTGGACAAAAACAGGGCTTCAGAATTAGTTGTGTGCGAATATGGAATATCATTAGGTTATTACTATGCAAAGAAATACGATACAGATAAAAGGACAAAGCTTCGGCGACGATAGCTTGCAAATAATCGCCGGACCTTGTACCATAGAAAATTTGGATTCGCTGCTTTCTATAGCATCTTCCCTATCCGAGATAGGGATAAAATGCTTGCGGGGAGGAGCGTATAAACTTCGAACATCCGTGCACAGCTTTAGAGGCTTGGGGGATATTGCCATAGACTATTTGCAGGAGGCTGGGCAGAGATTCAATATGATTACCGTATCGGAGATAACGGAAGTAGCCAAGGTTGATTATATGGCAGAGCGAATTGACGTTCTCTTGGTGGGGACTCGAAACATGCAGAATTATCCACTATTGGATAGATTGGGTAAGTTTTCAAATCCGATAATCCTCAAAAGAGGTATGGCAGCAACGATTACTGAATGGCTGCAAGCTGCAGAATATATCGTTGAAGCCGGCAATAGCAATGTAATACTCTGCGAAAGGGGCATCAGAACATTTGAAGATGCTACACGTAATACATTGGATATCTCAGCAGTTCCTGTGATTAAAGCTACATCATCATTCCCCATTATTGTTGATCCGTCTCATAGTACCGGTAAAAGAGAACTAGTAAAATCCATGAGCTTTGCAGCTATTGCGGGTGGTGCAAATGGTGTCATGATCGAAACTAATCACTTTCCCGATCAAAGTTTATGCGATGCAAGGCAAACTGTAGCTATCAATGAGTTTGCATCCTTTATTGCGCCACTCAAAAGTATTTGGAGTATCGTCAACAGTGCTTAGCCATAATACATTTTTTATCGAAACCTATGGATGCCAAATGAATGTGGCAGATAGTGAACTGATCACCACATTGTTAATCGAACAAGGCTTCGTTGCAGCAAGGGACATCGACTCTGCGAAGATAATTATATTTAATACATGCTCAGTACGCCAACATGCAGAAGACCGGGTTTTAGGAAGAATTTCTAATGAAGCTAAGCGCAAGAAAAGCGATCCCTCGATCAAAATAGGAGTTGTGGGTTGCATGGCGCAGAGAATCGGAGAAGAACTTATTGACCGCTACAAAGCCATAGATTTTGCAGTAGGTGTCGATCAATATGACAAACTGGCAGATATACTAAAAGCAGAAGTAAGATTAGCGGATACAGAACTCAATTCTCAAGAGCTATATCCGCATTTAACGCCTATGCATCAAGGAAAGACAAACGGCTTTGTAACTATCATGAGGGGATGCAATAATTTTTGCTCCTACTGTATCGTTCCTTACACACGGGGACGTGAACGAAGCCGGAAAGCGGAAGATATCTTTGCTGATGTAGTATCCGCAGGGAAACAAGGCTTGAAAGACATCACCCTTTTGGGACAGAACGTAAATAGCTATCTTTCTGATGGGATCAGCTTTCCCGGGTTACTTCAAAACTTGAATGAAATAGAAGAAATCTATCGCTTGCGCTTTATTACTTCTCATCCCAAAGATCTATCCGATGAGCTGATTTCAGCCATACAAGGATTAGATAAAGTATGTGAACATATACATTTGCCTATGCAATCTGGTTCAAATCGGATACTCCATGAAATGAACCGAAATTATACTTTTGAGCACTATCGCAATCAAGTCCAAAAGCTTCGTAATGCAATACCTGATATAGCTATAACTACAGATATTATTGCTGGTTTCCCTACCGAAACGGATGCCGAATTTAGGCAAACTCTTTCCGCAGTAAAGGATATTGGCTTTGATTATGCTTTTTGCTTTAAGTACAGTATTCGCAGTGGTACCAAGGCTGCAGACATTACCGATGACCTCAACGAAGCTACAAGACTCGGCAGGCTTCAGGAACTCATTGATCTTCAACGTGAGATAACACTCTGTAAATTTAAAGCTCAAATCGGAAAAGAAACTGAGATATACATCGAAGGCAGAAGCAAGAAAAATGCTCTGCAAATGTCAGGTAGTACCAGAGATTTTAAAATCGCTGTAGTAGATGGTGATGAATCCCAGATTGGAAAGCTGGTGCTGGCAAAAGTAATTGATGCAACAGCAGGAACCCTAATCTGCGAGCCTCTCTGCTAGAGGCAGGCATAGTTGAGGATAAGACATGTTATGTAAACTAAGGTATGGGTGGATTAAGCAATGATCCTCAATGTTTTAAGGATTGCTCTTCCCCACTTGAGCACCATGATATTTTTGGAGACTAAATGAAAAGTATGACTGGATATGGTAATGCAAAGATATCTCGAGAGGGTTTGGATGTGCAAGCCGAGATCAAATCCGTAAATGGAAGATATCTCGAGTTGAAACTGTACCTACCTCGGGAATTGAGTTTTTTTGAGCCTACGTTAAGAAAGCTCATTTCCTCCCAAATTACCCGTGGTACTGTGGAAGTGAGAATTAACATTGCCGATCATCGAGACTGTGGAGTTCAGCTCAACCGTTCTAAGCTGATCAAGTACTATCTGATAATGCAACAGGCTGTAGAAACATTGGAGATTCAAGAAGCAATCTCATTGTCTCATCTTATCAACGAACCAGGTGTAATCGAAACTGTGAATAATTATGATGAGGATGTACTTTTACACCAGCTACTTAATGAATGCATCAATACAGCCCTCCAAACGATTGATTTAGCTCTTCAATGTGAGGGTGAGAATATGTATCACACTCTTAAAGAATCCATGCACTTGATATCTCAGGAACTAGATCAAGTGGAGATGAGTCTAACCGAATATAAGCAAGAGATGTTTATAAATATGCATAACAGGATCAAGGAAATATTGGCAGATTTTAAGATCGATACCTTGGAACAAAGGCTTGTCCAAGAACTTGCCATATACATCGACAGATCGGATGTACAAGAAGAAATTACTAGGTTAAAAAGCCATATCCAAACTTTCATGAGCACCATCGACACTCCCACGAAAAGTGAGCTGGGTAAGACCCTGAACTTCATCATGCAAGAAATGCAACGTGAGTCCAACACCTTGGGATCAAAGTATTCTACGGCAAAGTCTTTCAAGCACATTCTCATTATCAAAGAAGAAATCGAAAAGAATCGGGAGATAGTTCAAAATGTCTCATGAAATCCTTGTCTCTTGGAAAAGCATTCCCTGGCTGGAAAAGCCATGGATGACAGTCTTTCTTTTTTCATTACTAATTTTGATGGCTCTAATCCTATGGCATATCACGGTTTTTAGTTGGGGTTCCCCCATCATGTACTTTGTATCATTGATGATATTGTTTTTAAACCTTCTACCATACTTTATTGTAACCAAGTATGAGTTGTATGAAGATCGGATTGAGGTGTCTTATATGTTTGTCAAAGTGAAAAGAAGCTACAGTGATTTTGGTTGCTTTTATCGAGATAAGAATGGGGTAATGCTCAGTACATTCAAGCTACCAAGACGGCTTGACGCTTTTAGAGGCCAGTCCTTGCGCTTTTCGAAAGATCAGAAGGAAGCTCCTCAAGTTATGGATCTGCTAATGATGAAAATTGGTAAGAAGTACTAATGACCAAGAAAATAACTCGAGACCTCGTATCTGAGATCAAGGGACTAATCGCTAGTGATACTTTTCATACTGCCTCATTTGCAGACCTGTGCACTAACCTGAAAATTTTTAACAAAGATAAACCACTGCTACGTAAAGCATTGGATGAATTGCTTGTTTCTGGTGTATTGGTATATTCCAAACGCACCTTCAGCGTAAATGATAGAGCCAAGTCTTTATCTGCTTCAAGCTCAAGCTCAGAAAAAAAGAGCTCTTCTCTGATCGAAGGAGTGTTGGATGCCACTCCCCTATCGCGCAATATGTCTTTTGCCTTTGTAAAAACCCCAAAAGAGGATTTCTTTGTAGGTGCAGAAGATACTTTGAATGCCTATCATGGAGACAAAGTCATGATAGAAGTTAATCAAAGACGAGGGAAAAGGACTTATGCCGTTATCCGCAGTATAGTTGAAAGAGCAAATTCAGCTCTTGCTGGCGATATAAAAATTTCCAATCAAGGATCGGTTTTTATCTGTAGCAATCCCAAGATTTTTTCTTGGTTTTCTGTAAGCAACCCCAATCCCGATTATGATGGCATGAAAGTGATTCTTGAGGTTAGCAATTGGGGAAACCGACAAATGGGTAAAAATCCTGTGGGAAAGGTAATTGAAGTCTTGGGAAAATCTGGTAATCCGGAGATTGAGATATTAGCGCTTATCAGGCAATTTGGACTACCTCTCGATTTCCCGGAAATAGTAATGGCGGAAGCAACAAATGTTCAGGAGGAAATCTCAGCAATTGAGATCGCGAAACGGAGGGATTTGCGAGAGCTTCACACTTATACGATAGACCCCATCTCAGCAAAGGATTTTGACGACGCGATTTCGATTGTGGAAACAGATAAAGGGTATCGGCTCTGGGTACACATTGCCGATGTAGCTCACTATGTCAAAACCGATAGTGCTTTGTTTGCCGAGGCTGTTGCTCGTGGTAACAGCTATTACTTTCCTAAAAGGGTTTTACCGATGCTGCCGGAAAAACTTTCAAACAAGGTATGTAGCTTGCGGCCTGATGAAGATAAACTCTGTCTAACTGTGTATAGTGAATTTGATAAAAGGGGTAACATCCTCAAGCAGGACGTTTTTGAAAGTATCATCAGGTCTCAGATTAGGCTCTGTTATGAAGAAGTGGATGCCTATTTTGATGGCAGTTCAGGCGAACTTGATGATTGCACCAAGATAGCATTGGATATATCCAAGCAGTTGTCCCTTATTCTGAGCAAGAAAAGACGAGATGCAGGATATATCTTTTTTGACTTGCCTGACATATCTTATTTGTATAATGAAGAAGGTTTTATATCTTCGTTTTCCGCAGAAACTGAGACGATTTCCCACAAACTGATTGAGAACTTTATGTTGGTTGCAAATGAATATGTAGCCAAAACCTTAGGTAAGCTCTCCCCCACTTTAATGTATAGAATTCACGAAGATCCCGATCCTGCAAAGATCGAAAAAATGCAAAAGCTCTTAGCGCACTATGGTATCAAAATGCCTGTTCGTGAAAACCTGAATAAATCTGTCCAAGCCCTATTGGATTCGCTTCCAGATGAAGATTATCATATTGTCTTTGACCGGATGATCTTGAGGAGTATGAAAAAAGCAAAATATAGCATTGAGCACAAAAGGCATTTTGGCTTGGCAATAGAGGATTATACACATTTTACTTCACCAATTCGCAGGCTTTGCGATCTGGTCGTGCATCACCTCATAAAAACATACATAACAAAAGTTTCTCAAGACAGACTTAGTAAAAACCAGATTAAATACTACTCGGAGGTTGCCACCGAAAAGGAACTTCTAGCAGATGAAACCGAGAGAGAGATCGAAAAAGTTTATAATAAAGCATATATGAAAGGCAGAATTGGTGAAGAGTTTTGGGGCTTAGTTATTGGAGTAAGTAGCAGAGGTTTGATTATCCGCTTGTCTGCAATACCCATTGTTGGAATTGCCATGCTACATAGCACGAGGCAATCAAGATGGGAAATATGGGAAGACGAAGCGAAAGCTGTATCTGTATCAAATGGATACTATTATAGGCTGCTTGATAAAGTATTAGTTAAAGTATTAGATGTATCTGATGATATCTATTTTGAGCTAAGTACTGATCCTGGGAAACACATTCACAAACCTGTTTCAAGGGCTCAAATAGTATCAAAGAACGCCCCCAAGTCCGAAAGAAAGTACAGCAAACGCCCATCAACTGATAGAAATGCAAAGGGGAGAAAGAAATGAAGAGACCAATTGGAATCTTTGATTCTGGAGTAGGAGGCTTGACGGTGTTTAAGACCATAAGAGAGTTCTTTCCCCGCGAGGATATTGTCTATTTTGGTGATACAGCACGGGTTCCCTATGGACCTAAGTCTCCCAATACAATTATAGAATACTCCATTCAAAACTCTCGTTTCTTACTTCAACAGGGTATCAAGATTCTTGTGGTAGCATGTAACACTTCATCAGCCGTTGCGATCCCAGCGCTTCAGAGACTGACAGATATCCCGATAATCGGCGTAATAGAACCCGGTGCAGAACAAGCTGTGTTACACAGTAAAAGTAAAAGGATAGGTGTAATAGGGACTGAGGGTACAATCAATAGTGCAGCTTATACTACTGCGATCAATAGGTTGGAACCCGCCGCGGTGGTCTCATCTTCTCCATGCCCACTTTTCGTTCCTTTAGCTGAGGAGGGGTGGCACACGCACCCAACTGCAATGCAAATAGCTACAGAATATCTCAGTTTTTTTGCTGATCAGTCTATCGATACTCTGGTGTTGGGATGTACTCACTATCCATTACTAACAAGTATTATTCAAGAAGTGGTGGGGTCTTCGGTTAGGCTAGTTGACAGCGCCGAAGCGATTGCTATCTATCTCCAAAGACTTTTACCCAATGATGATGATGACAAAATTGGACAAAACTACTTTTTTGTCAGTGACAATGAAAACAAATTTGCTCAGATCGGAGAACGCATATTGGGCTACAAAATACAACCGCTTCAAAAGGTCAAACTCTTTGAAAGCTGGTTTATCGAAAGATAAGTATAAATGAATAGAGGATATCATGGAACCATTAATTATTACTGCAGCTATTACTGGTGCTGAAACCAACAGAAAGGACCAGCCAAATCTACCCATAACTCCCCAGGAACAAGCAAACGAAGCCAAAAATTGTTATGCCGCTGGTGCCAGAGTTGTCCACCTACACGTAAGGGAAGATGATGGGACCCCAACTCAGCGTTTGGATAGATTTGCCGAGTCGATCACTGCCATTAGAAATGCTGTACCACAAATGATTATTCAAATCAGTACTGGTGGAGCAGTAGGTGAAGCCTTTGAAAAGAGACTTGCCCCTCTTGAGTTAAAACCAGATATGGGAACTCTTAATGCCGGAACACTGAATTTTGGAGATGACATCTTTATCAATCACCCCAAGGACATTGTCCGCTTAGCGGAAGCTTTCATCAAGTATGATGTAGTACCGGAAGTCGAAGTTTACGAATCCGGCATGATTGATATCGTCGCCAAACTAGTCAATAAAGGCATTATTACTCATACACCACTACATGTTCAATTCGTTCTCGGAGTCCCAGGTGGTATGAATGGTTCTCCCAAAAACGTTCTATATATGGCAGAACATCTCAAGGATCAGATTCCTTCAGCCACATGGGCTATTGCTGGTATTGGCAGATGGCATATTCCAGCTTCAATGGTCGCCTTGGTTGCCGGAGGCCATATCAGGGTCGGTTTTGAAGACAATATTTACTATCATAAGGGCATTATTGCCAAATCTAATGCTCAGCTTGTTCAAAGAATCGCGCATATTGCCACCGAAATTGGCAGACCTCTTGCCACGCCAGAGCAAGCCAGAGAGATTTTGGGTCTCAGGAGCTAAGGATCATGCAACTTACTGAAAACGCCATCAAAGTACTCGAAAAACGCTACTACCGCAAATCCTCTGAAGGAACCTTACTTGAGGATTGGAATTCGATGATTACAAGGGTTGCCAAAAACATCAGCGGAGCAGATGCAGAAAAATTCGACAGATATTACAAACTATTGGATTCTGGCTACTTCTTACCCAATTCCCCCACATTGATGAATGCTGGAAATGATCTTCAACAGCTGTCTGCATGTTTCGTTTTGCCCATAGAAGATAGCATGGATAGCATCTTTGAAACGATTAAAAATGCCGCCCTTATCCATAAAAGTGGAGGGGGTACTGGCTTCTCTTTTTCGCGCTTGAGAGAAGCTAATGCCAGAGTTCGCTCGACTAATGGTGTTTCAAGCGGGCCCATTTCCTTTATGAAGGTTTTTAATTCTGCTACTGACGCTGTGAAGCAAGGAGGAACCAGAAGGGGAGCTAATATGGCAATCCTCAATGTGGATCATCCTCAGATTTTGGAATTTATTACCTGCAAAGCAGACACAAAAGAACTTACCAACTTCAATATCAGTGTTGGACTTACTGAAGCCTTTATGCGTGCCGTATATCAAAATACGGATTACGAACTGCTCTCCCCTACTACCAAGGAGATCAAAGCAACACTTCCAGCAAGGGATGTTTTTGCTCTTATTGTGGAAATGGCGCATAAGAATGGCGAACCGGGAATCGTTTTCTTGGATAGGATCAATTATGCCAATCCCACACCCTTATTGGGTGATATCGAATCAACTAACCCATGTGGGGAGCAACCTCTGCTTCCCAATGAAGCATGCAATCTTGGTTCGATAAATCTTTCTCTGCTCATCAAAGAAGGAGCCTTTGCCTGGGATACTTTAGCTGAAGTAGTCCATCATAGTGTGGCATTTTTGGATGATGTTATTGATGCTTCCAAATTCCCACTTCCCCAGATTGATGAAATGGCAAAGGGTAATCGCAAGATCGGTTTGGGTGTCATGGGTTGGGCAGATCTCCTCTTCCAGCTTGAAATTCCTTATGCATCCGATGAAGCCGTCGAATTTGCAGAAAAACTGATGGAGTTTATAGATTTTGAAGCGAAGAAAGCATCCATGATGCTTGCCAGGGAAAGAGGTGCTTTCCCGAATTTCAAAGGTAGCATATATCATACAGGATCATTGAATAGGCTCCCCAATGGATTAGATTGGCACTCACTAATCAACGACATAAAAAACGAGGGAATCCGCAACGCCACCGTCACAACAATCGCCCCCACTGGTACTATCAGTATGATTGCCAACACATCCAGTGGTATTGAACCGCAGTTTTCGCTAGTGTATGTAAAAAATGTGATGGATGGAGAAAAGCTCTTATACGTCAACAAGCACTTTGAAGATGCTCTCAAGAAAGTGGGGTTGTACTCTGTGGATTTGCTAAGTGAAGTCGCAGAATCTGGTTCAGTTGCACATCTTGAAGTTATTCCCATAGAGTTAAAAAAGATATTCCAAACAGCTCACGACATCAGCCCAGAATGGCATATTCGCATGCAAGCAGCTTTTCAACGTTATACGGACAATGCAGTGAGCAAAACTATCAATTTCTCTCATGAAGCTAGCGTTGAAGATATCAAAACAGCCTATGAACTTGCTTATCAACTAGGTTGCAAGGGCGTAACGGTATATCGTGATGGAAGCCGAGAAAATCAAGTTCTGAGTGCTGGTACTAGTACCGTGCAGGAGAAAGACTTGCAGGTAAAGGTTGCACCAAGACATAGACCGGATGTAACTATGGGAATTACACAAAAAGTCGAAACGGGGTGTGGGCACATGTATGTTACGATCAATTCTGATGATTTGGGTGCATGTGAAGTCTTTGTCCAGATGGGAAAGGTAGGAGGATGTGCATCAGCTCAGCTCGAAGCCATTGCAAGGCTTTCCTCTTTAGCTCTTAGATCAAATATCAAAGTTGAATCGATTATCCGCCAGCTCAAAGGTATTAGATGCCAGTCACCTATGTGGCACAAAGGAAAAATGATTACATCATGTGGGGACGCAGTTGGTCAAGCTCTTGAGAGTTTCCTGATGCAATTCCAAGATTTGGACATAAAGACTTTTTCCCTGAACTCCACAGATAAGGCAGATCCGGATTCATTTGTAAATTTTAAGCAAGCTCTGCTATGCCCAGATTGCGGAACCTCGGTAGATCATAGCGAAGGATGTTTGAAGTGCCCTTCGTGTGGATGGTCAAAATGTTAGTAGTATCGATAAATGAGTCTTTGATGAAAGCTCTGCTCACAAACATAAAAGAAAAAGGAGTTTGAATGCGCTGCATCCACTGTAATTCAAAGATTGGGATACACGATTTGTGGTGTGTTGAGTGTGGAAAGCAAACAGAAGCAATAGATAACGAACTTTCGGCGGTGAATAGCCTACGAGATACATGGAATCAATACAAGCCATTCAAAACGCTAAACATTCCCTTTGCCTCCATCATTGTGCTTTGTGGTATCATTCCCATGCTTTTACTTACGTGGTTGACCAATAACCTATTAGGCTTGGAGCTTAATACCATACAAGGACTTATTACAAGTTTGTTAGTAAAAGCTGTTATTTTTTCAGTGTTCGTCCCAATAACTCTTCTGGGATTTACCAGCATTTCTCAAAATCAAGAATATTGCTTGAGGATTTCCGACTTTAGATCCTCCCTACGCAAGTACCCAGCATATTTGTTCTTTGCTATCATTAGCTCGATCTACTATATTGTAATCTACTTGATTTGCTACGGTTTACCAAGTTTTTCTGCAGACCCTGTTCTCCGTATAGTCTGGCTGATTTTGGTAAATTATTGGATAGCAATCGTACTTCCCGCTCCCATGATTGCGGAGACACAAGAAGTGGGTATGTTGAAAGCAATTGGGATCTCATACCGGCACCTTTCTGATGTCCGATGGAATATCTATCTATTGACCTTGTTGCTTTTCTTAATCAATGTACTTGGAGCAGGCTTCGCCATTGTCGGTCTTACGATTACTATCCCCTTTAGTCTATTCGTGATAAGGGATTATACTCGTAAGCTAATCGATTTTGAACTCCTCACATATCGAAGGTAGCTATGAATAAACGTGAAATAACCTCAATAGTGATTCTGATTGCAGTAATAGGATTTGGGATATTCAGATTCATTACTCGTGAATACACTGAAACCAAAAGCCGCTATATGCTAGACACTATCCTCGAAATTTCTGCCTCCAGCAAGCAGAAGAACGTTGGAAAAAAGATCGAATCGGTATATGACTATATCGCCACGTTGGAAAAAAAGCTAAATGAGTATGACGAGAATAGTCTTATCTTTAAGATTAATAACTCACCAGAAACGGAATTTACGATTGATGAGGACTTCTACAGACTCCTGGTGATTTCAGACAGTCTGTTTACACTTACTAATGGTGGCTTTGATATCACCATAAAACCAGTCTTTGATTTATGGCATTTCGATGCTGATACCTTAGCTATACCAGAGGATTCACAAATCAAGGAAAAACTCTCATTGGTAGATTTCTCCAAACTGCGCTATAGTAGAGATAAGCTTTATAAACCTCAAGGCATGCAGATAACCTTTGGAGCTCTTGCCAAGGGATACATCCTTGATCAAGTAAAATCTTTTATGTTGGGCATCGGTTTGGAAAAGGGATTTATTAATTGCCGTAGCAGTATTTCCTTTTGGGGTGCAAGTGTCCCCCAATTGGTCTATGTTCAACACCCTCGTAAACATGACGATTACATTGCCTCCTTCAGGGTCAAGGAACTCTCAATATCAACCTCAGGAGATTATCAGCAATTCTATGAATATGAAGGCAAACGCTATCACCATATTCTCAATGCCAAGACGGGTTACCCCGTAGAGGATATCCATTCACTTACCGTGATTCATCCCTCAGCTTTGTGGGCAGATGCTTTATCGACATCTCTTTTCGTGCTCCCTCCT
>Ga0209835_1001287_pt1 | contig 14296 bp, 11 predicted proteins | sample LakKivwa52mmetaG_FD_184138 | JGI IMG/M metagenome (GOLD analysis project Ga0209835, IMG submission 184138) | Anoxic lake water microbial communities from Lake Kivu, Rwanda to study Microbial Dark Matter (Phase II) - Lake Kivu water 52m metaG... | ecosystem: Environmental > Aquatic > Freshwater >...
CACATTGTGTGTGACCAACGGTTCGGCAATGATCTGCGCCACCTTCAAACGTGGGCTCAACGACGAGAGCGGGTTTTGAAACACGATCTGCATCTCGCGGCGGATGGGTTTCATATTGCGTTTGTCTATCGCAGTAATGTCTTTTCCATCGAACAACACACTGCCTGCTGTCGGCTCGATCAGCCGCAGGATCATCCGCCCCAGCGTAGTTTTCCCGCATCCAGATTCACCGACCAAGCCAAACGTCTCGCCAGAGGCGATGGATAGATCCACCCCATCCACGGCGTAGACGTGTTTGACGTCACCCGAAAGCCATCCGCCTGGCAATCGAAAATGTTTTTTGAGGGAGTGGACTTCGATAAGATTTGTCATTGATTGGCAAGAAAACAAGCAGAATGATGTCCTTCACTCACAGTGAAAAGGGAAGGCGTTTCGGTTTGGCAGCGATTAAAAGCAAACTCGCAGCGCGGCGCAAAGGGACAGCCTTGCATCGCGCCGGGGTTCGATGGGACTGTTCCTGAAATCGCTGCCATCTTTTTCCCGCGCGAGCCAGGTTTTGGAATGGCGTTCATCAGCCCGCGCGTATAGGGATGTTGCGGATTGTTGAAGATATCTTTCGTGGTGCCGATCTCCGCGACACGACCCGCATAAAGAACGGCGAGGCGGTCACAGGTCTGTGCGACGACGCCGAGGTTGTGCGTGATGAGGATGACGGAAATATCGAACTGTTTCTGCAAGTCACGCAGTAACTTGAGGATTTGCGCTTGAATGGTGACGTCCAGCGCGGTGGTCGGTTCATCTGCGATCAGCAATTGCGGACGACACGAGAGCGCCATCGCGATCATCACACGCTGTTGCTGCCCGCCCGAAAGTTGATGCGGATATGAATTCATCACACGGGTCACATCGGGCAGCCCGACCGCTTCGAGCGTTTCGCCCGCCCGTTCACTGGCTTGTTTTGCGTTTAAATTCGTATGCTGACGAATGACGCGTATCATCTGTGAGCCGATAGTAAAGACAGGGTTGAGCGAGGATGACGGGTCTTGAAAGATCATCGCGATCTTTCCGCCGCGCACTTGTTCCATTTCAGAGGCGGGCAGGTCAAGCAGGTTGGTTGAATCGAAATTGATAATTCCGTTCGTAATGCGTGCCGAACGCGGAAGCAAACGCAAAACAGAAAGCCCCGTAATCGTTTTTCCACAGCCTGTCTCACCAACCAAGCCAAACACTTCGCCGCGTTTTACGTCGAAGGAAATTCCGTTCAACGCTTTGAGAATCCCGCGCGAGGTTTTGAATTCCAAGTTCAGGTCTTTGACTTCGAGGAGGGCGCTCATTTGTACTGCCTCGGGTCGAAGATGTCGCGCAGTGTGTCGCCCAATAAATTGAATGCCAGCACCACCACGAAGATCGCAATGCCAGGATATGTCGCAACCCACCATTGATTCAAAATCAACTCGCGCCCTTCGCTGACCATCAAGCCCCAATCAGGTGAAGGCGGCTGCGTGCCAAGCCCCAAAAACGCCAGTCCGCCCATTGCAAGGATGACGGTACCGAGATCGACAGTTGCTTGCACAAGGATCGGGGAAATCGTATTCGGCAGGATATGCCTGAAGATGATGACCGCATCTTTCACACCGACAGCCTGAGCAGCCTCTACGAAATATCTCTCCCTCAAACTGACCGCCACTCCGCGCGCGATGCGCGTGTACCAGGGCCACCACGAAATGACCAGCGCGATGGCGGCTTTATCCAATCCGCGCCCCAGAGCGGACGTAATCGCCATTGCCAGTAATAATGAAGGGAAGGCCAGGAACAGGTCCGTGATGCGCATGATGACTTCATCCACCCAGCCGCCTTTGTAGCCCGCCAACGCTCCAAGTGGAGTGCCGATCAACACGGCGAAGAAGACCACGCCCATCGGCACCATCAATGCTGCGCGCGCGCCGACGATAATGCGGCTGAGCATGTCACGCCCGAGTTTGTCGGTACCGAGCGGATGTTCAGCGGAGGGAGCCAGCAGGGAGTTGGATGCATTCGTCTTGCCTGCACCTTCCAGTGGATACGGCGCGATCTGGTTCGCAAAGATCGCCATCAAAATGAAAAGAATAATAATGACTGTGCTAATCAATGCCAGCGGATCACGCACAATGACAGACAGCACGTGACGGAATGTCCGCGTGCGTTCGTTTTCAGGGGCGGGGATGAGAGGAATGGTGGTCAATTCAAACTCACACGCGGGTCAACCCATGACTGGACGACATCCACGATCAAATTGATGAGGACGTATCCAGATGCACCGAGCAAGGTCATGCCCATGATGGCGGGGTAGTCGAGATTCAATAATGAACGGGTGGTGAAAAGTCCCAGCCCGGGCCAGGTGAAGATAATTTCAACAAAGAATGTGCCTGTTAATGCAAAGGCGAAGGTTAAGCCGATGACCGTCAGCGTGGGGGAGATGGCGTTTTTCAACGCGTAGAGATAGGTGATGACACTGTCGCGAATCCCGTAGGCGCGGGCAGTGCGGATGTAATCCTGCTCCAACACTTCAAGCATGGTGGCGCGGGTCATGCGGGCGATGAGCCCGATGGGATAGGCGGCAAGCGTAAAGGCGGGAAGGATCAGGTGTAGGAGAGCATCCTTAAGGGCAACCCAGTTTCGAGTTAAGAGAGAATCGAGCACGATGAAACGCGTGATCTCCGTCACAGGGCTGACAAAGCGCATGTTCGCATCCAATCTGCCGATGAGTGGAAGCCATTCCAAATTGCGGAAGAAAATGATTTGGAGCAGGAGCCCAAGAAAAAAGGCGGGCATCGAAACGCCGACAATAGAGATCAAACGGACGACTAGGTCGGGGAGTTTGCCCTGCCAGCGCGCGCTGAGCACACCGAGCGGGACGCCAATGAGCATGGCAACGAACATGCCCGCAAAAAGTAGTTCGAGCGTGGCGGGTAGGCGGTCTGAAATTTCTTGCGTGATCGGGCGCTTGGTGGAAATGGAATTGCCCAAGTCACCTTGCAGAAGTTCGCTCATGTAGATCGCGTATTGAGTGGGGAGTGGTTTGTCCAGCCCTAATTTTTCACGGATGCGCGCCAACTCCTCTGGGCGCGCTTTGGGACCTGCATACAAAGATGCGGCATCAGTTGGCACCACTCTTGCGATGAAGAAGGTGATGATGGAGACACCCAGTAAAACGAAAAGGGATGTCAGCAGGCGGCGGAGGATGAATTCAAGATGGCGCATGAGAGAAGTTGCCCTCATCCCCAGCCCCTCTACCACTTCGCGGCACACGTCCCAAAGGGAGAGGGGGCTGGGGAGAGGAAAAGTCTTATTTCGCGGGGCGCAGGTCGTAGAAGAAGTACTGCACGAAGGGATAGTTCAAATTGTACTGGAAGCCTTCGATGCTGTTCGGGATGATGAAGACGGCTTTGGTATCGAAGAAGAACAAACCAGCAGCTTCTTCAACAAGCAGGTTCATGGCTTCAACATACTTCGCCTGTGATGCGGCAGGGTCGGTGACGGTTAGTCCGATGGCTTCGTCAACCAGGGTGTTGAATTCTGGGTTGTTCCAATAGGAGAGGTTGAAGAAGGGTTTTTCGGTGTAGTAGAACATCGACCACAGATTATCGGAGCCAGCATCTGAGTAAGTGGGCCAGTAGAGCAGGAGGAACATATCCTGCGCGTTGGCGGGGTCGCCCTTGGCTTCCTCCCATTGCTGTCCGAATGCAATGGCTTCGATGGTCACATCCACGCCGAGTTCGGCGTAGGCATCCTTGATGAGCGGGGCGTAGGCTTCGTGGGTGGCGTTCTCTGCGGCGTAGGTCAGGCGCAGGCTGAATCCGCCGCCTTCGTAGCCAGCTTCCTTCAACAGTTCTTTGGCTTTGTCGATGTCGTAGGTGTACTGATTGACATCAGGCGACCAGGGCCACACACCTGCAGGCACAGGTCCACGGCTTTGGGTGCCAAGTCCCTTGACGCCGATCTGGATGATGTCATCGTAGGGGATGGCATAGGAAAGTGCCTGACGGACTTTGGCATTGTCCAACGGTGCACGGGTTGTATTAAAGAAACCGACATAATTGAAGAAGGAGGGTTCTTCGTAGTAGGTGTAATCGGGATTGTCTTTGAAACTTCCGTAGTTCTCACGCGGGATGCTGGTAACGAGGTCAACGCTGCCCGATTCAAGCAACTGTTGCTGGGTCAACGCTTCAGGGACGATCTGCACGAGGACGGTATCGTACTGGTCATCTTCCCAGCCGCCCCAGTAGTTTTCAAATTTCTGGAATACGATCTCCTGATCGGGGATGTAGGACTCGATTACATACGGACCTGTGCCTGCTTCCACACCATTCGCCCAGTAGTTTTCATCTGCGGCAGCGGCGTCTAATGCTTTGGGGCTGACGATCCAGGCTCCGTAGAGGGAAGAGGCGATCAGGTCAATCGGAGCAGAAGCGCTCAGGTTGAATTGAACGGTCAGGTCATCCACAGCTTCGATGCTGTCCACCATCCACCAAATGAAGGAAGCGCCGCCAGAGGTGCGGGCTGCATCCAGCGATTTGACTACGGCGTCGGCATTCATCGGCTCGCCATCGTGGAAGGTGACACCAGAGCGCAGGTTGAAGGTCCACACGGTGCCGTCTTCATTTGATTCCCAACTCTCGGCAAGCAGGGGTGTGAATTGCTCGGCGGAGCCAGGCGGGTTGACCTTGAGCAATTGTTCATACACGTTTGCCATGTATGCTGCCTCGGTCGAGAATGAAGCGATGGGATCCCAGGTTGTGATGTTGGCGGTGTTGGCGATCTTCAAAACCGATGGCGCAGCAGGCGCGGCGGGTTCTTCGGCGGCGGGGGCGTCTGTTGCAGCGGGCTCCTCTGCAGCGGGCGCTTCGGGGGCGGCTCCACCGCCGCACGCGCTCAGCACCAGTGAAAGCGCAACCAACAAGGACAAGAACAGGGTAAAGCGTTTCATAATATCTCCTCTTTTTACATGGGTGATTTTGCAATCTTAACATGGCTGATTTGCAAAAAGTTTGCAAATTGGGGGTATTTCGGACTTACGGCTATAATTGCTGAACCAGACCGTGGACGGTAGACCGCAGACTGTCCATCGTCCACGGTCCACCGTCCGAATTATGAAGCCCTCCATCCTCCTCCGCACAAAATTCCTTGTTCCCCGCCCGCGCCCCGAGCTTCTGCCGCGTCCGCGCCTGTTGGAATGGCTGGATTCAAATGCGGATAAGCGATTGACCCTGCTCTCCGCCTCTGCGGGATACGGCAAAACGACCCTGCTCGCGGACTTTATCAACGCCTCACCCCTTCCCTTTGCTTGGTACACCCTAGACGCCCAAGACTCCGACCCGACCGTTTTCCTCACTTATTTAATCGAATCCCTGCGGAGTATGAAGCGCGCGCCCGAGTCATTGACCCGCGCCATCGGGCAGACGGCTCAATCCCTGCTCGATAGCGCCGAAGCGAACATATCGCCTCAACGCGTACTGACCGTGCTAGTCAACGAACTTGCTGAAGTGATCGAAACGCCCTGGCTGATCGTGTTGGAAGATTATCACTACGTCACCAGTCCCGTCGTCCATCAACTTGTGGATTTCCTGCTGGAGAACGCACCTAATGATTTAAGGTTGATCATTTCCACACGAGTTGATCCGCCGCTGGCATTGGCGCGTCTGCGGGCGCGTGGTCAACTGGCAGAATTGCGCGCCTCCGCTTTGCATGCTCGCAGGCTTGAGTGGTTCGCAACAATTCGTCTTCGATTATCTGGCGGAGGAGGTCTTCAAACGCCTGCCCGAAGATACGCAGGAATTTTTACTGCGCACGTCCATCCTACAGCAAATGGATTTTTTTGCATGCAATGCGGTGGCAAGCGTACAAAACGCCCAATTCATTTTGGAGGAGTTGGAGAAGCAGAATCTTTTTGTCGCCAGTTTGGATTCGCAAAGACGCTGGTATCGCTATCATTATCTCTTCCGAGAATTTCTCCTCAACCGCCTCCAACGCGTCGAAACAGAATCAGTTATCGAGCTTGCCCTGAGCCGTGTCGAAGGGTTGGAAAGAAGCGCGGGGAAACATTACGAGTCGCAGGGCGAGTTGGAAGCGGCGCTGTCGCATTATCTCAACGCGCAGGATTTTGAATCTGCTGCGCGGGTCGTTTCCATCTTCGCCGCCGATTACGTCGAGCGCGGTCGTGTGGAGGTTTTGCATCATTATCTCAGCGCATTACCCGCTGACGTGATGAAGACGCATCCTGAATTACTCTTGCAACATGGCAATGCCCATTGGCGGCTCGGGCAGGCTGGCGCGGCTGTTGCGGCATTTGAAGATGCGCGTTCGTCGTTTGCGGCGCAGAACAATGCAAGCGGAGTTTGCCGCGCACTCACACGCCTTTCGGAAGTCAACCGCGCACAGGGCAATTATCGTCAGGCAGAGACGTTATCCACGGAAGCGTTATCGTTTGCGGATGAAGATCACGCCGCCCGCGCCGAAGCCTTGATGGCGTTAGCGAAAAGCGTCGGCTTTCTCACAGGCATGGACAAGGGACGTCAACTCGCAGAAGAGGCGGTGGAAGAAGCGCGGCTCGCGGAAGACAGAATCAGCGCATTGGCGCGGGCGAACTTTTTGCAATCGCTCGGTCAGATCTGCTGGTGGCACGGCGACCCGCAGGCGATGGTGCGCTATTGTCAGGAAGCCTTGCAGATCGCGCCTGAGGAATTTTCGCCCATCGGGGCGCAGGCGTATATTTCGTTGGTCACGCCATTTTTGTATTGGCGCGAGTTGGACAAGTCCCTGCAATATGCCGAGCGCGGACTGCAAATCGCGCAGACGCTTCATTTGAAGGAATTGCTTCCCAGCGCGTACACCGCTTTGGGTAATGTGCTGACCCGCCTGGGGGAAACTGCCCGCGCTGAAGCGAGTCTGCGACAGGGCATGGAGATCGGTCAGCAGTTGGGGTTGGCTTCGTATGAGCAGTTGATGGCAACGGGGTATCTCGCCTACAACCTGTGTGGACAAGGTCGCATTGAAGAAGCCCGTCAGCTTGCAGAAGGCGCGTTGTGGTCGTACACAGGCAACCCCGATACGTATGAGGCGTATGTCTGTCGAAGTGTGCTGGCGGATGTCGCGCTGGAAAATCGTCAACTTGATAAAGCCGAACGCTTGTATGCTGAACTGGTCGAAGTCGGTGAGCGCCGTCAGTTTCGCATTCCGCTGGCGATGGTGTATTTCGGGCTGGCATACATCCACCTTGAGACCAAACGCGCCGCAAGCGGACTTGATTATGCGCGCAAGGCATTGCGTCTCATCGAAGCCTCTCGCACGTTTCAACTCTTTCTCGATCAAGGCATCCGTTCGCAGGTCGTGAGTGAGGCGCTGATTCGCGCGGGCGAGAAGAGTCCATTTCTTGAGCGCGTGCTGGAAAATCTGCCAGAAAAATCCATTCAAGTCCTTCCAGATCGTTACTCGATCCAAGTGCAGTGTTTCGGAAATTTCCGCGTTTTGTTAAATGGGGAGGAAGTTTCGCAGGATCGCTGGGTCTCTGCCAAGGCGCGCGACCTGCTGGCGTATTTTGTCACCATGCGCGGCGAAAAGATGCCAGCGGATAAAGTCTTCGATGCGATCTGGGGCGAAAAGGAACGCACCAGCCGCACGGCATTTCACACCGCCCTGTCACGCCTCCGTAACGCCCTCAAAGCTGGGGACGACAGCCCAAGATTGATCCTCGTGGAAGTGGGGGAATACTGGCTTGACTCTGCACGCTTCAGCATTGATGTGGATGAGTTCAACACGGCATTGGCGAAGGCGCGCTCCGCAACCAATGATGACATTGCCGCAGAATGGTATGAACACGCAGTGAGTTTATATCAGGGTGAATATCTGCAAAACCTGTATTACGAATGGGTCTTCCCCGAACGACGCAGGTTGGCGCAAGCCTATTTGAACGCTTTACAGGAACTTTCCATACATCATCTCGTTTCATCGCCGCGCAAAGCTATCGAATATATTGAAAAAGCCATCCCATTGGATACGCTCAATGAAGATCTATACTGCCTGTCCATGCGTGCCTATGCAGGGCTGGGAGACCGCTCCAATGTGGCACGCGTTTATGCCGAGTTGCAAAAATCATTACAGAGTGAACTGAATGCCAAGCCCATGCCTGAGACGGTGAGGTTATACAATGAAATGATGGGTGGGGACTAGGTTAACAACCGCTGTCTTTCTTCCATTTGTTCTCGTGTTAGGTAAGATGGCTTCCATGCCATCCTTTTGTTTTAAGGCTATTTTCGCACCTTGAATAATCCAACTTTTGATTGATTAATAAATCCACCTCTCTCTTGATGACATCCTAATAAAAATATTCTACACTTCCTCCATCGAAATCTACATGGAGGTAGAAATGAATACTACAACTAATGAAAAAAGTACCGCCTGGCGAAGGATCGCAATTGTTACGCTTCTATTGCTGGTGCTGGTTGGTCCCAACTTCGGACCGCTTCCACACCTGCTTCGTCAGAACTTATCTTTGGAAGGCTCCGTTACTGGCGTTCTCATTTGGTTCTGTGTAGCCTTTATGATTATCCTTGCCGTAATTTTCAGGATGATTAAGAGCACGTCCATTGGCGAATTTCTTAAATCCCACGGACTAGGTGCACCTTCTGGAATCGGTGCGAACATTGCAGGGCTAATACTGGGAATAGTATGGGCGCTTCTATTCCTATCCAGCGCCCTTCAATTTGACCCGGATGCCAACATAACCCAGATCAACGGCTTCCGCATTCTGACTGCCTTACTGGCGGCGGGCGGCGCACTCCTGGAAGATCTAATTACACGCAGCTTCATGATGAATCAGTTGAATAAAATCGGCTCATCAAAATGGGTGCAGGTAATTGTCCCCGCCTTGATCTTTGCACTTTATCACACGATCTGGGGCTTCAATGCCTTTTCATTTGTCTTTAGCGTGATCTATGGATTATTGCTGGGCGGGTTGTTCTTATGGGGCAAGCGCAGCCTTACTCCAGTCATTCTTGGGCATAGTCTTGTTGTCCTCATTGCGGAACCCTTTGCAACAATGCTGATATTCCTGGCACCGGGTGCTTAGAAGTAAGTTCAAAACATTACCTTGCGATATTCTGGACACGAAAAACACTGCCAGATATCGCAAGGTATAATTCATCATGACGAAAATACAAAAAAGCAAAAACCTCGAGGTATGGGAACAATGGGATTGGGTATGGCACTTTTCAGCCTATAGTTTTCTTATCTTGAACATCATATTTGTATACAATAGTGAGCCAAAAGCCATAAGCTTTTCGTTCTTTCTTGTTCTTTCTGTGGCATTGGGCATATGGTACATCCCATTTATAACCATTTCAAATTTGCGCATTTGGAATAATCCTAAACGTGGCGCACTTTATCTGGTACCAGGGTGGGTGATCTGGGGTGGTTTGATCTCACTCGCCGCCGATTCGCTTTTTTTGATAGGGATATTCTTTCCATTAATTTTTAGCCGATTCCCCATTCGATGGTCAATTGGAATAACTATTTTTCAGACTTTAGGTCTTTATGTTCTATATATCATGTTATATCCAACGGAGCATTGGTTTGCGATCCTAATGATCATCCTGGGACTGCTGGTCATCTCGACGATCATTGGCGCCTTTATTTCATCCATCCTAATACAGAGTACAAACCGCCAACGTCTTATCGATGAATTGACCCGTTCCCGAGCAGATTTGATGAGAGTTGAGCGGGAGGCGGGTCGACTGACCGAACGGCAGCGCCTTGCCCGTGACATTCACGATACAATCGCCCAACATTTTACATCTATCATCATGCATCTCGCTGCGGCAAAGCACAGCAATTTTGAGACAGTCCAAACGCAAGTTCAACAAGCTGAAGAGGCTGCACGTGAAGGGCTTGATGAGATTCGCAGGATCGTTTGGGACATGCAACCTGAACAATTTGAAAAGGCTTCTCTTATCGAAGCTATTGAAGAATTAGCCGCTCGTTGGTCTGCAGAAAATAATATACAGGTAAAGATGAAAGTGACAGGTGATCCGCACTCCCTCACATCAGCTACCGAAACGGCACTACTCCGCATTTCACAGGAAGCCATGCAGAATATAAACAAACATGCTCAAGCTAAAAACGTCAATATTACCTTTTCGTTTATGGAAGATATTTTTGTGATGGATATTGCCGATGATGGATTGGGGTTTGACCCTTCAAAAATCAAGAATGGTTTCGGAATGAAAACAATGCGAGACAGAGCAGAAGAATTGAATGGAACACTAACCATAGAAAGTGAGCGAGGAACAGGAACAGCGATTGCGGTTTCTATTCCTGTTTCAGAAGAAAATGACGATTAACATAATAATTACTGATGACCACCCTGTTGTCCGCAGTGGGTTGCGAGCTTTATTATCATCACAATCAGATTTTGAAATAGCAGGCGAGGCTAACAATGGCGAAGAGGCTGCCAAATTGGCAATTTCACTCGTCCCGGATTTAATTCTCATGGATTTGCAAATGCCCATTTTAGATGGTCTAGGTGCAATAAAACTTATTCGAGACAAGTTGCCAAAGGTAAATATTTTAGTGCTTACTACTTATGAAACAGAGGCAGACATATTGCCAGCGCTCGAAGCTGGAGCAATTGGTTATTTACTAAAAGACACTCCCCCTGAACAACTATTTCAAGCGATTCGCAATGCAGCAAGGGGTGAGATGGCGCTAGCGCCGCGCGTGGCAGAAAGAGTAACACAGCGTTTGACAAATTCTTCTAAAAATATATTGAGCAGCCGTGAAATTGAAGTATTGGAGCTTGCATCGCAGGGAAATCCCAACAAGGCAATTGCCAAGAAATTATTCATTACCGAGGCAACTGTTAAATCTCACTTCGTCCATATCTTTTCTAAATTGGGAGTAACTGACCGTACAGCAGCAGTAACCGAAGCAGTAAAAAAGAAGATCATTAAAATAGTATAGTTTTGTGAAATCCACATTTCTCGGTTATCGATCCGCTGCCTCTTGGTGGAATAGCGGTTCGCTTGCTCGAAATCGAGGACATCGAGACCTTCGGGAATTTGTAGGGGCTTTTGCGATAATCAGCTGACTAGGGGGACCTTCGATCGGCATCGGATTGATTGGCTTCCGTTCATCATCATTAAGTTCATTTTTGACTGGGGAGAGCAGGGCATACTCATATTGCGTTAATTAATACAACTTTTGATTGATTAACAAATCCATCTCTTTCTTGATGACATCCCAATAAAGGTATTCTACACTTGCTTCATCAAAAGGAGAGACAAAATGGAAGAAAAAAAATCTATCAACGGCAATATAAATCTTTGGATTGGACTGGTGTTAATCGTTGCCGGGGCAATGATCTTGCTCAATCAACTTGAGACACTGCCTTTCGTATTGAATTGGTGGGCACTCTTGATCCTTTTCCCCGCCTTTGGCGCACTTATCAGCGCATACAACCGCTACCGTTCCACAAATGATCTATTTGAAATGGGTGCGATGGTACCCGCATTAGTCGGTCTGTTCATGCTTCTGCTGTTCGTGAGCCTGCTTTTTGGCAATGTGATCAATCTTAACTTGAAGGTGTACTGGCCCATCATCCTTGTTGTCCTCGGACTGGGTTTGATCATTGGACGTTGGCGAAGATCGTAAGCACGAATTTTGCAGGAGCAATTTATGGAATCCATTCTCGAGGTAAAAGACCTCAAAAAGAATTATGGTGATTTTGCTGCCGTCAAAGGCGTCACCTTTGATATCAAAGAAGGTGAGATCTTCAGCCTGCTCGGTCCGAACGGAGCAGGCAAGACCACCACTATCTCGATGTTATCAACTCTATACACACCCACCGCAGGCGATGCGTCCATTGGCGGTCATTCCATCTCGAAAGACCCGATGGCTGTCAAACAAGTCATTGGCGTTGTACCGCAGGAAATCGCCCTCTACGAAGACCTGACCGCGCGCGAGAATCTCATCTTCTGGGGGCAGATGTACGGCTTGAGCGGCAAATCCCTCAACAGCCGCGTGGATGAAGTGTTGGAGCAGATCGGTTTGGTGGATAAAGCCCAAAACCAGGTCAAAACCTATTCGGGAGGCATGAAGCGACGCGTCAATATTGGCGTGGGGCTGCTCCACAAGCCGCGCCTGCTATTCATGGACGAACCCACCGTCGGCATCGATCCGCAATCACGCCGCGCGATTTTGGATACGGTCAAAGAACTGAACAAGCAGGGCATGACCGTCCTTTATACGACACACTATATGGAAGAAGCCGAGGAACTCTCGGACCGCGTTGGCATCATCGATCATGGTGAACTGATCGCGCTAGGCACACAGGATGAACTTACCAAACAGGTCGGGCAAACCGATACGCTCATTTTGCACATCAACGAAAATGAAGACACCGAAGCGTTGGCTGAATCGCTCAAAGGTTTGGACGGTGTGCTCGAGTCCATTGCAGTAGATCACGAGGTCTCGATCATCACACCAGCAGCAGAAGATGTTCTCGCATCGGTTGTCAGCAAAGCCAATGAGCGCGGCATCAAGATCCGTTCCATTGATATCCGCGAGCCGAATCTCGAAGCAGTATTCTTACACCTGACGGGGAGAGCCTTAAGAGACTAACCACGGAGACACCGAGTCGCGGAGTTTTTAAAATTATTCTCAGTGTCTCCGTGTCTCGGTGGTTCAGGAGACCTCATGAAAAAGTTACTTCTCATTGGTATCAAAGACCTCAAGCTCATGTTCCGTGACCGCGCTGCGCTCACGTTCATGCTCCTCGCGCCCTTTCTCCTTACCATCGGCATGGGATTTGTCACAGGGCGTTTCAGCGGTGGCTCCACTGGGCTTTCAGATATTCCCGTTGTCATCGTCAATTTGGATAAAGGGGATTTGGGAAACGCGCTCGAAGATCTATTCAACTCCGAAGAACTATCGGGGTTGATGGAGCCCAATGCTTCCTCCGACCCCGAAGCTGCCCGTCAACTTATAGAGAGCGACGAAGCCTCAGCCGTGATCATCATTCCAAAAGGCTTCACCGAAAGTATCATCCCCACTGGCGGAGTCACACTCGACCCGAACTACGTCCAACCCGAACCTGTGAAGATTGAAGGGTATACGAATCCATCCAGCCCGACCAGCGCAGGCATCGTCAAAGCCGTTGTGGATGAATTCATCTCGCGTGTCGAAGAGGGACGTACGAGCGGCATGACATCCATTGTCGGGTTGATGAAGGATGGGTTGTTGAATCCGCTCAACGTTGAGAAAGAAGCGAGCGAGTTATTTCAAAATGCAGCAGAATCCGAATCATCTGCCATCACGCTCAAAACAAATATAGAGGGCTCAGACGCTGTCGAACTCGACCTGCTCTCCTACTTTGCGCCTGGCATGGCATTGATGTTCCTGATGTACACCGTCTCCTATGGCGGACGCTCCATCCTGGCTGAACGCGCGGGAGGGACATTGCCGCGGCTGATGATCTCACCCACACAGACCACGCAGGTTTTGGGCGGCAAGGTACTAGGCATCTTCTTCATGGGCGTTGCCCAGGTCGGCGTCTTGATTCTCGCATCGACCCTATTCTTTCAAGTCAGATGGGGAGATGCGCTCGGAGTGATCGTCCTGATCCTTGCGGCGGTCTTCGGTGCGACAGGCTGGGGAATGCTGATTACAGCCTTTGCCCATACACCTGCGCAGGTTGCCAATACAGGTACCGTTGTCATGTTGATCTTCAGCATGTTGGGCGGTAGTTTCATCGATCTTGAGAATTTCCCGCCGTTCATTCAAACCATCAGCAAGATCACACCCAATGCCTGGGGCTTGGACGGTTTCACAACGTTAGCACTCGGCGGTACTCTGAAAAACCTAACAGAACCCGTCACCGCCCTGCTTGTTATGGGAACTGTCTTGTTCGGAGTTGCAGTTGTGTTATTCAATCGGAATGGATTGGTGCAGAAATGACACGGAACGTATCACCCTGAGCCGAAGGCGAAGGGTCTCTGATGTCGTCGTAGAGATTCTCCCCGCATCTGCGGTTCGGGGCAGGTGTCGCTTCGCTCAGAATGACATGACAGGAATGAACTATGAAAAAAATATTTGCCATTGCATGGAAAGACGCCACTATAAAGTTTACAAATAAATCAGAGTGGTTATTCTTCCTTATATTACCCATCACCTTTACTTTCCTGATTGCAGGCGGGGTTCCGTCAGGTGATGACGATAACCGCATCCGATTACTGGTCGTCGATGAAACCCAAACATCCATTTCGCA
>Ga0209835_1001288_pt1 | contig 14294 bp, 9 predicted proteins | sample LakKivwa52mmetaG_FD_184138 | JGI IMG/M metagenome (GOLD analysis project Ga0209835, IMG submission 184138) | Anoxic lake water microbial communities from Lake Kivu, Rwanda to study Microbial Dark Matter (Phase II) - Lake Kivu water 52m metaG... | ecosystem: Environmental > Aquatic > Freshwater >...
AATAAGAAGTTATATTTCATCATGTCGCAAGCAAGGTTATTCTGTCTATCATTCTTTGAAAATGGCAATGCATGGCAATCCTATCAAATTAGTCCCTGTTTGTACAAGAATTTAGCTGAACAGTAACAAAATTTTATTACAAAATTAGCTCTAAGTTGATTGCTTATTCCATTTTGAGTGATTGATTTTTCTCAGGAAAGAATAGGTAGTTAAACCGATAATCAGGAATAGGATAAGTCGTTGTATTACAAATTATTGTAACTAATTTCTAAATATACTTTTGTTAGATAATTTATATTATGTTAAGTAGTGTTGGGCGAAATAAGGCAGGCTAAAAAACCTGCCTTATATATCTTACTCCTATTCCTTTTCTAATTTCGATAGTTCAGAGAATCTTTCCATATTCCCTTTCAATAAATAAATTTTCTTTAACAATGGAATTGCAGTTTTGTCAGTAGGTTTTATAGTCATTGATTTTTCAAGATAAGGAATTGCTAAATCAAAATTCTTCATAAAAAGATCTTTTAATTCTTTTTCACGATTTTCATTTTCCTTTAATACAGACTGGTTGTAAAAATCAACTCCAACATTGTAATAAATCGTTCCAATTTTATTATTCAAGAGAAATCTCATCTCTGTATCAGTTTCAGGAATTAATGCGAGTGACTTTTCGTAAATTTCCATTGCCTTAATACGATAAGATTCTGCATCTGCAGCTTTCTTCTGTTCACTTAGCTTTTCAGAAATGGTGTAATATGTTTCACCAAGTGTAATTAATAAATTGATGTTATTCGGGTCTTCACTTAAAGCTTTTTGCAGTTTCGCTTCCATTTCACTCAGTTTTCCTGCTAATTGATAAATCTGAAGCTCTTTTAAAGTAAGATTTTTTAATTCGTCTTGACTGGTATTGTACAATTTTCCTTTATCAATCACCTTCAGAGCACCGGCAGTATCACCTTTTTCTAAATAAAGGTCTGCCAGATTTCCATAAGTTGAATAACCCGGATATTTTGCATTAACCAGGCCTTCGTAAAAACTAATGGCTTTTGCCTTTTTACCGGTTTGATTAGCACAATTAGCAGCATAATAATAGACATCACGATGATCAATTTTAAATTTGGCAAGCTCAAGCACCACTCCCATCGAGTCTTTTTCCATCAATTTTAATGATGCAATAAATTGCTCAAATCTGTAAAGGGCCTGATCAAAACTTGGAGAAGCAATTTCAGGTTGACTTATGTTTTGAACACCTTTGTTGTAATTTTCAACACCATCGTTAAATAGTAAAAGGCATAAGTCTTTTAAAATCAAGCTGTTATCGCTTTTAAATGTTTTTTTAATGTCAAACTGGTTCGACTTTTTAACTGCTTCAAACGATTCTGTTAAAGGATCTTTTGATAAAGCTTTGATATTATTATCATTAGATGCCGCAATGGCTCTGTAAATCATTGCTTTGAAGTTCCATGTTTTAGGATCTGTAGCAGTAAGTTCATTTACTGAAGCTTCATCAATTGCATCTTTTGCTTTTGCTACCTGTCCTTCTCTGAAGTAATTCCAGGCAGTTGTACGCTTTGCAGGTTGTGCTAAAAGGTGTGAAGATATGATAGTCATACTTAAAAACACCAGAAGTAAATTAATGATTTTCATAACTTTATAAATTAATACTGTTCAAAAAAATTATAATTCATTTTTATCTAATTCATTCTCATTGTCGTCTTCTTCGTCTTCAGGTTCATCCTCAGCCATTATTATTTCTTCAGAATCTTGTTCATCAAGTGAAACAAGCATTTCGTTATTTGCATCATCTTCCTCTCCATTTTCTTCATCATTATCTTTAAGTACTCTCGCCACACTGACTACTTCATCACCTTCGAGTAAGCGAATAAGCCTTACACCTTGAGTTGATCTTCCCATGATGCGTACATTTTTAACTAAAAGCCTGATTGCCAAACCTGATTTTGTGATGATCATTAGCTCTTCTTCTTCAATTACATTACCAATGGCAATTAAACGGCCAGTTTTTTGGGTAATGACTAAAGTTCGTACTCCCTTGCCTCCTCGTTTAGTAATTCGATATTCCGGAAGAGGGCTTCGTTTTCCGTAACCATTTTCTGTAATTGACATAATGGCTTCATTCTCATCATTTACAGTTAATAATCCCACTACCCTGTCATCGGCATGCTTCGAAAGTCTGATTCCCCTCACTCCTGCTGTATTTCTGCCCATTGGTCGAACTCCTCTTTCGTGAAAACGAACTGCTTGTCCATACAAAGAACCTAACATTAACCATGATTGCCCATCGGTTTTTATTACTTCTATAAGTTCATCACCATCATTGATGTTAATTGCAATGATTCCTCCTTGCCTTGGACGTGAATAAGCTTCCAGACTGGTTTTTTTGATCATTCCTTTTGTGGTAGCAAAAACAATGAAGGTATTATTTATATACTCTTCATTTTCAAGGTCTTCAACTGAAACAAAAGCTCTGATGCTTTCCTCACTATCTAGTTGAATCAGGTTTTGAATGCTTCTACCTTTGGTATGTTTTTCACCTTCCGGTATTTCATAAACGTTCAGCCAATAACACTTGCCTCTGTTTGTAAACAATAGCAGATAATCGTGAGCTTTAGTAACAAAAATATGCTGAATAAAATCGTCATCTCTATAACTTGCTGCTTTTGAACCTCTTCCACCTCTTTTCTGTGTACGGTAATCTGCTAACAATGTTCTTTTAATATAACCATTATGGGTTATTGTAATAACAAATTCTTCATTTGGAATAGTATCTTTAATATTAATGTCATCTGCCACATAAACAATTTCTGTTCTTCTTGAATCGCCATATTTACTTTTAATTTCAAGAAGTTCAGATTTAATCAGATCCATTCTCAGTTGTTCGTCATCTAAAAGTGCTTTCAAGCGAGTAATCAGGTCAAGAATTTCCTGATATTCCTGTTTAAGTTTATCTCTTTCTAGACCTACTAAACGTTGCAAACGCATTTCCAGAATGGCTTTTGCCTGAATTTCGCTTAAATTAAATCGTTCCATTAGTCCGCTTCTTGCCTGATCGGCAGTAGCAGAACCTCTGATTAATTCAATTACTTCATCAATATTGTCAAGAGCAATGATGAGACCTTCAAGTATATGAGCTCTTTTTTCGGCTTCTTTAAGTTCATATTTAGTTCTTCTGACAATAACTTCATGCCGATGTTCTACAAAATAACTGATAAAATCTTTTAAATTCAGGTTTTTAGGTCTGTTTTTAACCAATGCAATGGCATTTACGCTAAAAGAAGACTGAAGTTGTGTGTGTTTAAAAAGGTTATTCAATACAACTTGTGCATTTGCGTCTCTCTTTAGTTCGTAAACAACACGCATACCATCTCTATCGGATTCATCGCGTAAATCAGATAGGCCTTCAATGATTTTTTCATTAACCAATTCGGCAGTTTTTGCAATCATTTGAGCTTTATTGACCATATATGGCAACTCAGTAACAATTATCTGCTGCCGGCCATTATCCATAGTTTCAATTTCTGCTCTGGCTCTCAGTACAATTCTGCCTCTTCCTGTTTTAAACGACTCTGCAACTCCGCTGTAGCCATAGATTATTCCACCTGTCGGAAAATCAGGAGCAACAATATACTTCATTAATTCTTCGATGGTAATGTCATTGTTATCAATGAAAGCTATAATACCATCAATAACTTCAGAAAGATTATGCGGAGCAATGTTGGTTGCCATTCCGACAGCTATACCTGATGAACCATTGACCAATAAATTTGGAAAATTTGCAGGTAAAACTACAGGTTCTTCGAGTGATTCATCGAAATTAGGTTTAAAATCAACAGTTTCTTTGTCAATATCGGTAAGTAACTCTTCAGCAATCTTTTTTAATCTTGCTTCAGTATAACGCATGGCAGCAGGACTATCACCATCAACTGAACCAAAATTTCCCTGTCCGTCAACCAAAGGATATCTTAAACTCCATGGCTGAGCCATACGAACCATTGAGTCGTAAACAGCTGTGTCGCCATGTGGATGATATTTACCTAAAACCTCCCCTACTATTCTTGCTGATTTTTTATATGGTTTATTATGAAGTACACCTAATTCACGCATTCCGAATAAAACTCGTCTGTGAACAGGTTTAAGACCATCTCTTACATCTGGTAATGCACGCGAAACGATTACCGACATTGAATAATCAATGTATGCCGTTTTCATCTGATCGTTTACGTCAACATTAACTATTTTCCCTTTAAATTCTTCCATTAATAAATTATTATCTGCCAAATCTTCTCTTAAAAATTCTATTTAAGAAATTAAACTAAATTTTTAACTTGCTGCAAATGTAAGCAAGATTATTTACTTGATAAAGCTCAAAAAGATAGAATTTTTGAAAAAAAACTGTTATTTTTTTCTGTTCGGTAAATCAAGTCCATAACCTTTTTTGCGGTCAACGGCTTTCAATACAAAACTTAAAATAAATGCCAGTACTCCGAATGCGGTAAAAACAAATTCGGTAATTCTATAGTTGTATTTGACACCTTCAACTCCAGCCTGAATTTGTTCAGAAACTCCTGGATTTGATGCTGTAAGAGTCCAACCAATTAAAATCGGAACTGCAAGTAATCCAATATTTTGTATCCAGAAAATAGCACCATATGCAGAACCAAGATAGCGTTCTTCAACTATTTTTGGAATCGAAGGCCACATGGATGCCGGTACAAGAGAAAATGCAGTTCCTAAAATAACTATGATTGCAATGGCAGTAACAACTGTAAATGATTCATCAGGTATTATTGCAAACAGAAAATGAGATATAGTAAGTAAAATAGCTCCAAAAATCATCATTGTTGCACCATAACCTTTTACATCAAGAAAATATCCGATAAAAGGAGTTAAAATCATTGCACCTATCGGGAAATATGAAAAATAAGCAGCAGCATCTTTAATTGGGATATCTAATTTGGATGCAAGCATATCAGTTGCAAATTTTTGAAATGGGAAAATAGCAGAATAGAACAAGACACAAAGACCTGCAATAGCTAAAAATCCAGGATTTGAAAAGATTTTACCAATATCACTAATTCTGAATTCGTCTTCGGGAGATACACCTGAATCGCCAGTTTGCTTATCGTGTATTTTGTCAATAAATGTGTAAATGAAAAATGTCAGGAAACCAATGCATAAGAAAGTTAATCCCATGAATACTGAATTTGAGGGACCACCGTTTTCTGCAAATATCGGAGACAAACGAAATACAGTAAAAACACCCAAACGTGCGATAGCCATTTCAAGACCCATTGCAAGTGCCATTTCTTTACCTTTAAACCATTTAACAATGGTTTTTGATACAGTAATACCAGCCATTTCAACACCAATGCCAAATATTGAGAATCCAAAGAATGCTAATTTAGCAGAAGATGGTACAGCAGGAATAAATGAATTTAACCATGCAGATAGTCCGGTGGCTGCAAATCCTGTTGTAAGTGCATAGAATTTTATAAAAGCACCAACTACCATTGTTAATCCGGCAGTAATCAGCGTAAAGCGTATCCCCATTTTATCGAGTATAATACCTGAAAGAATGAGGAAAAATAGGAATACGTTCATAAAAAACTCTGACCCTCCCAACATTCCAAATACTTCAGGCGACCAACCATAAAGTTTTTCAATTTCAACCTGAAATGGTGCTACAACATCAACAAAAAAGTAAGCAAAAAACATTGTAATTGAAATTAGCAAAAGCACTATCCAGCGTGCAGCTTTTGAATCTCTTAAACTTGACTTAACTTGTTCCATTTTAATGAATTTTAAAGATGATTAAATAAATTTTCTATAAGTTTTGCAATAAATAATTTGTCATTTTTGTAAACAAATGATAACGGGTCATACCCCCATAAATGCTGTGATTTTTGTCCGGATAAATATGCATATCAAATTGCTTGTTGGCGTTATTTAATGCCTTTACTATTTCAACAGTATTCTGATAATGAACATTATCGTCAGCTGTGCCGTGTATAATTAAAAGTTTCCCTTTTAAATTACGAACAAAATTTATAGGTGAATTATTGTCATAACCATCAGGATTATCTTGTGGTTTTTGCATAAATCGTTCAGTATAAATGTTGTCATAAAATCGCCAGTTGGTAACCGGAGCTACTGCAATTGCCATTTTAAAAACATCATTTCCTTTCAGTATTGACAGTAATGATAAATAACCTCCAAAACTCCAGCCCCAAATTCCGATTCTGTCTTTATCAATATAATTTAAGCTGGCTAAGTATTTAGCGGCATCAATCTGGTCTTTAGCTTCAAGATTACCTAATTGTTTGTATGTGCATTTCTTGAATTCATTACCTCTGAAAGCAGTACCTCTGTTGTCAACCGACACGATAATATAACCTTTTGATGCCAGCATACGATGCCACATATCCAGATAGTCCCATTCGTTATTAACAGTATTACTTCCAGGCCCTCCATAACAATACATCAATACGGGATATTTGCGGTCAGGTGTAAAATTATGTGGTTTAATAATCCAGGCATTTAGTTCCTGATCAGTACCCACAGGTATTTTAATAAATTCTTTTTTGGGGAAATAATACTGATTAATGGTAGCCATTGATTCAGAACCATCGTCAACAAGATTGACTTTTTTTGATTTTGTATTGACTACTTTAGTTACAGGTGGTGTATTTGCCTCCGACCATCCTGATACCATATATTGAAAGTTTTTACTAAATGAAGCATCAGTTGTTCCGCTTGGCTCACTTATTAAATTATATTTTCCTTTGAAATTGATTGAATAAACTTCTTTGTTTATTGCTGAACTTACAGCGGCCTGATAATAGATTATTTCTTTTTGTTCGTCAACTCCGTAAATTTTTATTACATCGAATTCCGGAGGTGTCAGCACTGTTTGTTTTTTCGTAATAAAATCATAAATAAATATCTGATTAAAACCTTGTTGTTCACTCAGAAAGATAAAATATTTATTGTCATTAGAAAGTGTATTTTTCTTAACGGGTGCAGCAGGTATAAAATAATAATCGTCTGTGATGTCTATGTAATACTTGTTTTCATTGCTTAATAATGTTTGAGTAGTGTTTGATTTACAATCGTATAACAGGTAATTTAGTTTGTTCTGCAAGCGGTTTAAATGCAAAATGCAAAGTACATCTGGATTTTTGGTCCATAAAATTCTGGGAACATAAATGTCTTCTTCATTTCCGATATCTGCTTTCAATGATTTTTTTGCTCCTACATCAAAAATCCATACACTTAATTTACTATTATCTTCGCCTGCTTTAGGATATTTATACCTGTATTCTTCAGGATACAAATCGCCATATTTTATCATAGTCCATTCTTTAACTTCACTTTCATCAAATTTGAGCCATGCAATTTTTTTACTATCTGGCGACCAAAAATATGCTTTATGCATACTGAATTCTTCTTCATAAACCCAATCGGGTGCACCGTTTATTATTTTATTATATTCTCCGTCAAAGGTAATCTGTGTTTCAGTATTTTGATCAAAATCGTAGAAGAAAAGGTTATTCTCCTTTATATAACTTACTTTTTTTCCATCAGGAGATAATTCAGGAAGTTTAACTTTGATTTCTTTGTTAATGGTATAGAGTTTTTTTGCAGAAATATCATAAACGTAAGCAATACAATAATATGAGTGACGGTAAATTGGTTCATTCGAGGTTTCCAGCAAAATTCTTGTTTCGTCTTTTGAAAAGGCATAATTGCTAATAGATTTTATGTTTTTTATTCCTGCTTGTTTTAGTTCATCAGCTGTTACAATAGCTTTTACCAGTTCATTTTTTTCATAACTATATTTATTTACAGAACCTTCTTCGAGTAAACTATAATGTAGGCCATCGTTTAAAGAAATGTAATCTTCAACTCCTGCATAAAAATAAAAATTATAGGTTTGCCAGATATTTTCAAGGGTAATTTCCTTTTTAGGCAACTGAGTAACAGGTTCAGTTTTTTGAGCTAAGGATGTTTTTGCTATTAGCAGGCATGCGATTAAAACAAAAAATATAAGTTTTAAGTTCATTTTTTAATCAATTTTGAGGTTGTAAAGATAGAAAAATGTATAAGCACAAAAAAAATATATTGTCAGAAAAGTGATATTTTGGCTGCAAAATCATAAATGCCTCTAAATGAATTATCCCAAGATTGTTTTACAAAAAGGAAAGGAAGAAAGTATCAAACGCTATCATCCATGGATATTTTCCGGAGCTGTTAAAGATAAAGAACACAAGCTTGAAGAAGGCGATATTGTAGATGTATATTCATCTGATAATCAGTTTTTAGGCTGCGGTTACTTTCAAAAAGGTAGTATTGCAGTAAGAATCTTAAGTTTTAAACAGGAAGAAATCAATAAAGAATTCTGGAAAAATAAATTACAGCATGCATTTAATTATCGTAAAAACTCCGGAATTTTTGATGCAAAAACCCTTAATGTTTATCGCCTGGTTCATGCCGAAGGTGACTCAATTCCGGGTCTTATTATTGATATTTTTAATGATATTGCTGTATTTCAGGCTCATTCATCAGGTATTTATCGGTTGAAAAATGCTATTTATGAGGCAATAATTGAAATTTTTGAAGGAAGAATTTCAGAGGTATATGACAAAAGTCGTGAATACCTGAATAATGTTGTTGGAGTAAAACAAAGTGATTGCAAAACTGTATTTAAAAACCCTGTTAGGGTTAATGAGAATAATCATAATTTTTTAGTTGATATAGAAAATGGGCAGAAAACAGGCTTTTATATTGATCAGAGAGAAAACAGATATTTATTGTCGTCTTATGCAAAAAACAAGAGAATATTGAATGTTTTTAGCTACACCGGGGCTTTTTCAGTTTACGGACTAAAATCTGGTGCCGACTTGGTTCATTCAGTTGATTCATCGCAGGCAGCATTAGATATTTGTGAAGAAAATATCAGAATAAATCAGACCGACCATTTAAACCATTTATCTATTTGTTCGGATGCTTTTGACTTTCTAAATCAACAAAAACTTGACTACGATATTGTTATACTTGACCCTCCTGCATTCGCCAAGCGAATTGATGCACGTCATCAGGCTGTTAAAGGATATAAAAGATTGAATTCATTAGCATTATCTAAAATGAAACCGAAAAGCCTTTTGTTTACTTTCAGTTGTTCGCAGGCAATTGACAGGCAATTATTTAATGATACAATCAGAAGTGCTGCAATAGAAAGTCATCGAAAAGTTAAAATAATTAGTCAGCTGGGGCAGGCAGCCGACCATCCTATCAACATATTTCATCCCGAAAGCGAGTATCTGAAAGGTTTAGTGTTGTGGATAGAATAAAAAAAAACCAGAAAATTTCTCCGGTTTTTAATAAATTATTGACGAGGTTGATGAGGAGGACCTCCTGGTCTTGTTTCATAATGTTGCTTTTCATGCGGACAATTTTGACGACAATTATCAGGTGTTTTACCTTTCCCTTTTTGCATATCAAAGATAACACGTTGTTCTTCAGTCAGCAACATCCTGACATCTTGTTTGTGAGATGCTGATTTTTTTGCCATTTGTGTTTTTATCTGCATAATTTCATCAATTTTTTTATCAATTGCTGTTTTATCAGGTTTATCAGCTGTTTCCAATACTCTTAATTCAGCTTTTTTAACAGCGAGCTGATTTTTAAAAGTACTCATTTCTTTCAGATGTTTTATTCGAAGAGCATCAATCTTTTCTTCCTGATCTTCTGTCAGATTAAGTAAATTTTTACAGCAACCATCTGCTTTTGATGGAGAGCAATTACCTCTCCCCTGTTGTGCAATGCCTGATGAATACATTAATAGTAATGTTAACAGCACAAGTGAATTCTTTAAAATTTTGACTTTCATAAAAACTATTTTAAGATTAACAAACTATATGTAAGACTTGCTTATTGATTTTTCTTTCGAAAAAAATAAAAAAAAACGGCTTTCATTTGAAAGCCGTTTAAGAAATTAATAGTTATATTATCTGACAATCAGTTTCGTTGTTGTTGTTTCAGTATTGGTAGTGAGATTTAAAATGTATGTACCTGATTTTAATCCTGAAGCATTAATTGACAATTCATGTGTCCCGCTTTGCAGATTTGAAAAATGATGTTCAGCAACTTTTTTACCTAAAATATCAATAATTGCTATACTAACATCAGATGAATTTTTCAGGTTGAAACTTATTGTTGACTCATAATTTACAGGATTTGGATAAACTCCATTCAATACCACATTGTTTTCTGAATTTTCTTTAATCGAAAGTCCTGCTCCTGAACCAAGTTCATCGTTTAAAATATCCACTAATGGAATTTTGTGATAGAATATATAATTAATGGTAGGATGATCTCCATTCTGTACTTCAGTTCCCGGTTCTTCATCTTCCTGATAATAAACATGAAGATAGTTATCGCATTTTTTGCTTACATGACCAAACACATTTTCCATAACCGGATTATTTGAAATGTTTTGAGCATTACTCCATGTTTTGCCGCCATCTTTCGAATAAACAACATAAACATCTCTGTAATTTTCACCATTTATTGGAGAAATAGCTTCTTCAACAGGCGCTGAGTAAACAAGATATATGTTTCCTGCATCATCAATTGCAGCCTGAGGCATTGTTACCAATGCGGTATTTCCATATCTTGCACCCATTGTAGCTTCAGGGTCCCATGTTGGTTGTTCAATGTTGATAGTACCACTTTCATTTCTGTCAAGAACCTTTGCAGTTGGGATAGTTCCTTTATTTGGATATACAGTAAAATGATCGTAGCGACTAACAATTTTATCAACTATCTCAACTACAAATGAATCTAAAAAGATGACTGAATCAGGAGGGATAAGGGTTGAATCCAAAGCCATTCCTGATAATGTATCCCATTTAGTTACAAAGTAATATGTAGGCCAAATAGTTTTTGTTGTTGCTTCGAAAGGTTTGTTTTTATTATTATAAGTTTTTAAAGTCATTGATTTCTTTGGTATCTGTGTTACCGTAGAGTCCAAAGTATTAAACTGGTACCAATATGATTGCTGTTTCATGTAATGAATAAAAGGTACAACAGCATTATCAACCCATAAACGATAAACAGTGGTATCTTTATGAAAAGTATCATAAACCATTACCGAGTCTTTTTGACCAATATCATTGAAATACAACATAGCATTAGATGTAGGGTAATACCTGAATGTACCATCGGTAACAGATGGATCATATGTAAATCCGAGCTGTGCACCTTGAAAAACATGGGCTACATTGTTTTTATCCAGAATAACATGAACAGAACCATCACCATAGTAAAAGAAATTTGTATCACCTAAGAATTTTGGTTTTGGTAATTGAAATTTTTCAACATAAATCATTTCCCATGTATTTCCATTATCTTTTGACTTCCACATAACTGTATTTCCAATGCGAAGTGAAAAAACAATAGCCACATTGCTACCTTGAGCTTCAATGCTGTAATTGTCGGCCACACCATAAGGAAAAAGTTTATTATCATAATTAGGGAGAGTAATTTTATCATCAACCCATTGTTGCGTTTTAAGATTATATCTGCTGTAAACAAATGGACGTGTAACTCCATTCTTTTTCACATTAGTATCGCTGTAATTGCCAATTATATGCAGATAATCGCCTGTAATAGCAGTTCTTGCCCAAATAGGTCCGGTACCTTTATCTTTTGATGTTTCCGACCAGGTTGTTGAACCTATGCCATTATTAACATTCAGAGAATAACCTCCACTTCCTCCTGCTGCTTCAGCATAGTGAGAAACAATGTATTCAACGTCAATAGTTCCATTATTATAAGTTGTAAGGTTTGGCCACCCACTTCTGAAAGTTTCAATTCGGTTTTCGATTACACCAAACCATGAACTGCCATTAAAATGATTATAACCAGAACCACGGGTGTTAAAAGGACTGATATCGGGCGAAGTTGTGAATGTAACCGACAGTTTGCCATCTCCATATAATACCATTCTGCGGGCAATTGATGCATTTGTTTGCAAACCATATTGAGATTTTCCAATAAGAGTTCTTTCATACTTCGAATATGAGGAATTTAATTTCCAATCAGGAGCCTCTACCGGTTTTTTCACAATAGATTGAGCCGGAACAGCATCCAAAAATGGAATACTTTTATCAATCTGAAGTGAAATTTCATCCTGAGGTTTTACAATTTCCTTTTTTAATTCCTGTGCCTGTGCTATAAAGCCAAACAGAAACAGAACAATCAAATACTTTTTCATTTTACGCACTAATTTTTAAATTTTTAAAAAATACATTAAATTTCAGTCTGCGAAAGTAATATTTTTTTTTCAAACAGGCAAATATTATTGGCTGTGTTTTAAATTATGTACTTTTGTGTTATTAATAACCTTTGTATGCTTCGGAAATATGTTGGTTTTATTTTGGTTTTGCTATTCTTATTTCAATTTTGAAGTATAATTCAGCTTGCTCTGATAAAAATGACGAAATAAGTATTGAACTTATTTTGCCTGAGTCAAGAAGTCCGTTATTTTATAATGGTGACACAATGTTTATTAAAGCTAACTTTTTAAGCCCTAATTTACTTAATGAGATTGTGAATGATATCAGAAATTCAAAAGATAGCTCGGTTTATTTTAAAAAATATCAGCCCAATCAACTTTCATATTGTCTCACTGATACATTTGTTTTTAAAGTAAAAGACCATTCTAATTTTATTATGTCCTTAAAAGCAAAAGATGCCAATCATAATGAGAAAAAACTTGATGTTTACATTCATGTAATGCCTTAAAACACAATTTTAAAAACCGAATTATCTGATAAATTTATAGCCAAGTTTATTAATAATGGCCTCTATCTTATCAGCATCAGCCTCACCAACTATTTCTACTGTATTGTTGATGATATCGGCCTGAGCACTTTTTATTCCTTCTGTTTCCATCAGGTTTTTTTCAACATTGGCTTTGCAATGCGAACAGGTCATTCCTTCTACTTTAAAAACTTTTGTATCCATATTTTCTGAAATATTTATTTTTGATAAATTGCTTTTACTTCTAAACTTAATTATTCGAAATTTTAAAAAAAGTGCATTCACTATCAACAAACTGAATATAAAAGCACATATTAAGCTAAACCATGAGTAATTGTCAGAATGATGAAAGTGAGCTGAGTGTAATTCAATAGAAGATGTTAATAATTCCTTATCGAAAAATGTATTTATTAAAGTTCCGAAAACAAAAGCACAGACAATGATTGAGCTCAGATAAATAATCAGGTTTTTTCTACCTAAAACTTTACCTAAAACAGTCAAAGATGCCACATTTGTAACAGGACCTGCCATCAAAAGTATCAGTGCAGCTCCGGGCGATAATCCTTTTAACAGCAATGAGGCTGCTATTGGGACAGAACCTGTGGCGCATATATATATAGGTATGGATACAATCAGAATTATTAGCATTTCAAGATATTGATTGCTGATGTTTTGCACAAAAAAGTTGTCAGGAATAAGAATTGATATTCCGGCAGCAAGAAACAAACCTATTAAAAGCCAGTTAGCAATATCTTGAAGTAATTCAATAAAAGCATAAAAAAAACCATTAGATATTAGAGTTAACCAGTTCTTGTTATTTTTTGCAGAAGTTTCTTCCTGATTAATTATTGGTGCTTTTTCCTTTTTGTTAAAAATATTGGTAACAAAACCATTAATAATTGCTGAAAAAAATGCAACTAATACCCTTAAAATAGCGAAAGGCCAGCCTATTAACGAGCCACTTATCAGAATTGAATCTATTCCTGTTTGCGGTGTTGATGTCAGAAAAGAAACTGTTGCTCCACTTGAAGCGCCATGGTTTTTTAATGAAATTCCTGTTGGAATTACACCACATGAACATAAAGGTAATGGAATTCCAAAAAGTGCTGCATTTACTACCGATCTGAAATTGTTTTGGCCAAAATATTTTCTGAAAGCATTAGGTTTAATAAAAACATGCAGTATGCCGGCAAACAAAAACCCTAACAATATATATGGCGCCATATCAATGGTAAGCGATGCCAACTCATTGAAGTATAAAACCAGTAATTCCTTGATTTTTTCCATAAAAATTTTCAATTCAAAAGTCTTAATTTTATTTATTCTAAAAAAGATAACTTTGCAAAAAAAATATTTGAACCTCCGCAAATTTACCACAAATAAAAAAAATGTCATATCTTTGGAAAAAAATAAATGATGTGAATATAATCAAATTTTTCGAAGACTTTCCT
>Ga0209835_1001291_pt1 | contig 14269 bp, 13 predicted proteins | sample LakKivwa52mmetaG_FD_184138 | JGI IMG/M metagenome (GOLD analysis project Ga0209835, IMG submission 184138) | Anoxic lake water microbial communities from Lake Kivu, Rwanda to study Microbial Dark Matter (Phase II) - Lake Kivu water 52m metaG... | ecosystem: Environmental > Aquatic > Freshwater >...
AGAAAGAAATACAAACGGACACAGATTTGAACCGATTCGTGAACAAAATCCGGAAGGATCTGTTCGAAATCCAAATATCCAAAGCCTGACCCCAGGGGCAAAGCCTGACCCCAAAGGATTCTCTGCTCCTCGCCTCTATCATTGGGTGGACAACCGTCAGGTCCCTGCCGAAAACAATCGCGCCGAACGAGATCTCAGACCCACGGTCATTGCCAGAAAGGTTAGTTTCGGCTCCGTTTCGGACGCGGGTGCAAATACACGCAGTGTCCTCATGAGTGTCCTATCCTCTCTGAAAAAACAGAAGGGTAACGTAGAGTATCATCTCAAACAGACCCTCGACCAGCTTCTAAAAGATACCCGTCAGGACCCTTTCTCTCTTCTTTTCTCAAAACTCCCTATGCCTCTTTGATCAATGCCTCCCGGTACCTTTCCTTTGAACGCTCGACCTTGTTCGAAACACAGGTATCCTTCTGCCTCGTAGCTTCTTACCACCTATAACTGAAGGGGTACTGGCGATGAAACTTTTTGCTTGACAAGACCTTTTCGTGTGTGGTATACTGGTTATAACCAGTTATGATGTATCCTCCAGGAGAGCGATCAGTGAGCCACTCAGCCAGATCGACCGCCGTCATGAGTCATCACGAATCTACTCCTTTGTATAAGCAACTCGTGGATGTCCTGCGCCGGCTGATTGAGGACGGAAAAATCAAACCCAACCAGCCGATTCCATCGGAAAGATCCCTCTGCAAGAAATACCGGGTCAGTCGAATTACGGTCAGACAGTCGATTGGCGAACTCATCACCGAGGGCTTGCTTTACAAGAAACAAGGCAAAGGCACATACGTCTCCCCGAAGAAGGTGAACCAGGGGCTTGTTCGGTTTGTTAATTTTGCCAGAACAGTTTTGGAGCTCGGGATGAAACCATCGACAAAAATTCTCAAAAGTGAGATTCTCCCGGCCGATGTCCAGATCGCGAAACTTCTCGAAATTCCTGTCACCAGCCAAATCTCGAAGCTATCCTTCCTGGGTCTGGGGAACGATGAACCGCTTGTCCTTTATGAGTCGTCTTTCCCCTTGGCCCTCGGCAGAAAAATGACAGAAGGGGCGATGAAGATGGAGAAGAGGAAAGCCCCTTTTTCCACCTATGACCTCTATGGGAAAACGGGTGGCATCTCCCCCCGGTTTGTCGTTCAGACCTTCGAAGCGATCGTCGCCGACGAACGGCTCTCGCTTCTTCTGAAGGTCAAGAGGGGTTCCCCCATCTTCATGATCACATCCATTTTTCAAACTTTGGACCGGCGCCCCCTGGAGTTCCGGACGGCACTTTATCGCGGAGATCGGTATAAATTTCATATTACGCGGGAATTTTCGTAAGAGATTTCTGTAGACCGTAGGTTCACTGACAACAAGGGTGATTGCCCTTATATTCAGTGACCGTATTCGAAAGGTCTCAGGGAGACAGAGATAATGGAGAACACCGCCTTAGCCGAACAGATCGACAAGTTGATCACCCTCGATCTCCCCTTTCGGGGTGTGATCGACACGCTTTATCACGCCGCCCGAGAAAAAGCGGGGGAGCCCCTCGCCATGAGGGCAGCACAGAAGATTACTGAGCACGTGAAGCCCTTTAATGTCATCTTCATTGCGACAGGGTGGCCTGACCGGCCTCACATCTCCCCTGCCATTGCCGAAACGGACGGTCCTCCGGGAGCAGCCCTCCTCGGCCGTGCTCTTCATCGCGGTCTCAAGGCGGTTCCCTTCTTCCTGATCGAAGAAACTTTGGTGTCTCCCATGCGAATCGTCGCTCAGTCGGCGGGTTTTCGCATGCTTTATCCTGGCGAAGCCGTTTCTGCTGTGCAATCGCCGTCGGCCCTCCATGCATCAACGGTCCTGGGGTTCCCAGCAGACCCCGAACAGGCGAAGACGGAGGCGGCCTCTCTCCTTGACCGATACAGACCTTCTGCGGTCATCGCCATTGAAAAAGGAGGCATGAACGAGAAGGGGATTGTCCACACAAGCCGGGGGCACGACACGACAGAACATATGGCGAAGGTTGATTTTTTGATGAACGAGGCAAGAAAGAAAGGGATTCTAACCATCGGCATCGGGGACGGGGGGAATGAGATCGGCATGGGAAACATTCGAGAAGTGATCAGGCAACAGCTTCCTTTCGGGAACGAGTGTCGCTGCCCATGCAGTTCCGGAATTGCTCCGGTGACAGAGGTTGATATTCTGGTGGCTGCAACCGTATCCAACTGGGGAGCCTATGGGATTGCAGCCTGCTTGGCGATCTTACTAAAGGATCTTACCATCTTCCATGATGCTAACATGGAGCGATGGGTTCTTGAACATGCATCGGATGCCGGGTTCATTGACGGAATCAGCGGTTTCGTCGAGCCGGGAGCAGACGGGCTCCCATCTGAAACGCATTGCCAACTCGTGGCGCTCTTAGAGGGAATTGTCAAGAAGGGGTCGAACAACCCTTAATGGGAGCTTTTCGTAACACCCGGATTGGGCCTTGCTTATTGCCTTCATGATCGCTTGGAGCGCTGCAGTTCGACGAAAGGAGGTGATCCGGGTAAGAAACTTACACGCCCGGGGGACATTGGGCGTTTCTCAATTCCATGAACAAAAAGAGGGTTTCAAGATGGCGAATATCTATATTTGAGGCAATTGAAGAATTCGGTTTAGAACCAATAGATCGGCGTTTCCAGGCCGGATCGTATTTAAGAGGGAATGGATCAGCCCTGGACTGAAGGATCCAAGAGATTGGTGTGGGGATGAACGAGGTAGAATTATCGGGTTTAGGCCGACTCAAGGAAAGAGATCCCCTGCGGGTTGCTGAGGAGATAGATAGGATAAGGCGGCATAGACCCATGACCCCTTCATTCCCTCTGAACAAGGTTAAGGATGAACTTAGGGACTTTAGGTCCCCGGATGATGATAAAGCCGTGAGGGTTTTTGGTTCTTTCTTTTCTCACGGCGAGAGTGACCTTGATGATGAAGCATGCGACCCGTTTGAGAAGGATAGAGATGAGGGTGAGTTGGCTGAGAATGGCAATTCATTTCAGTCCTCTGATCCTGGATTTGTTAAGGATCTCAAGATCTTCTCTATCAGTGCTGTTCAACCTTTCGGAAGCGGGGCGAAGGGATCGAAGGTTTTTGTAGCGAGGGGTACCACGGATGACCTCGGTAATCAGCCTGGGACACTGTTTGATGGACATATGCTTGATGAATCCGTGGTAATTGATGAAGAAAGGACAGCTTTGGGAGTATTCTTTGAGCTTGTCCTCTTGGGATAAGACGCACTGCCTTTGGCAGGTGAAAGTTGTTCTTTGGAATTGATAATCGAAGCCATTGGGATGGCAGAGGATTCCACAAGGGGCGAAGGGCCAGCCGTTTCGATCGTAGCCTCTGAGTTTTAAGCTGTCGACTGAGACGTTCTCATTGCGGACGTTATAGTCGATGAGGGGAATGGATCCCAGGGCTCTTGCATAATCATAGTTATGGAGTTCGTCGTATTTGGCATCCACCAGATCGACTCTGGTTTTGGGATGATGCTTTGGGAGTTGCTCTTTGAGGGGAATGAATTGATTTCCTTCTTCGGCATTTCCTGAGATGGTGAGGCACCCGACAGAAAGTTCAATGCTTAAAGATAGTTCGATGGATGTTGTGGTGATGGCATTGAATCCGAAGATCTTCTCTACCTTATCTGGGTTTTTGGGATTTCTTCTGACCCCGATACGGGCCCTCCCATGTCGGAAAGGAGTTTGGGGGCAGAAGAAGAATGAACAAATCGTCCAATCATGATTTGACTGCCAAAAGAAAGGAGGATTATTTTCATGAAAGACAAACAAAATGCAAAAATGAAGAGGGTTTGGGTGGTTCTAGTCACATTAATAGTAATTTCGTTATTTTTCTCGGCTCAAGCTGAAAGTCAAAAGTATTTTTTTGACATGCATTTGGCTGCCTCCTCAGGAAGTAAGCTTGATGAGGCTAGGGCAGAGATTCTTAAGGGAGAGTTTGCTAAGATCGGAATCAATCTCGTCGTCGACTCGGTAGACTTTACAACGATTCTTGCGAGAGCGAGAAAATCCGCTTTTTCAGGTGAGACATGGAAGGAGGGTGGATTCGACTCTTTTTTTGTTCTTTTAGCGGCTGCCGCCTTCGATCCTGCAGGTATCACTCGGTACTACCATACCAAATCCAAGGGGGCTTTTAATGTTTGGAACTTTTTTGACCCCTTAGCTGACAACGAAATGAGTTCAGGGGATTCTAAATTGGAGGTCGAAAAAAGAAAACCTCATTACCAAAAGGCCATGGAAATCCTATTTGAAAAACATCCCCTTATAGTGCTTGAATACCCGAAAAGTGTCTATGTTTTCCGGGCCGGTTGGGAGGGTTTCAAGCCTTACATAGAGAATCAAGCGATTGGGACGGCGAATTTCTGGCAGATGACGTTCAAGGGAAAGCCCTCTGACCGCCTCATAATAGGTAGTCCATCTGACATAAGATCACCCAATTCATTGTTCGACTGGACAGGCCCTGGCAAAGAAATGGTAGGATCTCTGGTTCACGAAAGCCTCGTTGAAATCACAGACAAACTCAGGCCCGAAAAACCGGCATTAGCAAAATCTTGGGAGTTTTCAAAGGACGGCAAAATGCTCGTTTTCCGGCTGCGGAATGACGTTTCTTGGCATGATGGGGTTAAATTCACATCCAAAGACGTCAAATTTACTTACGAGGCACGTATGGATAAAAAGACTGGTGCGGAACAACATTCCAATTTTCGTGCCGTCGAATCTGTAGAGGCGCCGGATGACTTCACAATTGTCATCAAATTCAAAGAGGTCTTTGCCCCTGCGCTTCTTGAGATCGGGACGACTGAAATCCTACCAGCCCATATCTTCAAAGATCTTTCAAACGCGCAGATCGCAGATTCGCCTTATTCAAAGGGAAGTAAGATGATTCCAGGCCTTGGTCCTTACCAAATCATCGAGTGGAAAAAGGGTGAAAAAATTACGTTGAAATCAAACAAGAACTATTGGCGCGGGGTTCCTAGCATAGAAACGATTATATGGACCCTCATCCCCAGTGCTCCTACTGCTGTAACGGCACTTGAGGCAGGTGAACTGGACGGGATCTGTAGACTTTATAACCTGACAGAAGACATAGCGCGGTTAAAAAAGGACCCACGTTTTACTGTGTTCGCCTATAACTCCTTAAACACCAACGTCATAGGAATAAATAACGCACATCCTATACTCAAAAATCCGAATGTCAAGAAAGCGATCAGCTATGCTATTCCGAGGGAAAGAATATGTGCAACGATTGCATTTGGCCTTTGTGAACCGGGAAGTCAGTTCCTTGGCCCATGGTCCTTTGGGCACAATCCAGAACTGCCTGAAATCAAGTACGACATCAATCAATCTAAGAAGTTCATGGAAAAAGCAGGATTTGATTTCAAAAGCATCGGCATGGAAGGATCAAGACCCTAACCTCATCAAAAACACGGAATAATGACGAGCTACCTGCCGGAAGAACGCAGGCTCCCGGTGGGTAGCTAGTTTGCATGTATCCACCCAGCGCGGGTGGATACATGGTTGGGATTGGGGTCAAATCACTGTGCGTATCTTGCGAAACCAGATGGACAAATAAACAAAGGGAATCTATGCCCTTTTTTGAATTCATCGTAAGAAGAACTATCTATAGCATTTTTGTTATTGTTATTATCTCCCTGTTGGCATTCATTTTGTTGCGTGCTATACCAGGTAGTCCTATCGACTATTATAAAGCAATAAACCCCCTTGCCACCGAAGACATTATAAAAGAGATGGAAAGAAAAATGGGGCTTGATAAGCCACTTCATGAGCAGTATCTCATTTGGGTTGGACAGCTTGTGCGAGGTGACTTTGGAACATCCTTAAGCAGACCGGGGCAACCCGTTTGGGATACTGTAAAAGACCGAATGCTAAATTCACTGATTTTGGCACTATCCGCAAATTTTCTCTCAATACTTATTGCCATACCTTTAGGTATTACTGCAGCCGTACACAGGAATTCTATTCTCGACAGTTCTGTCCGCACCTTATCCCTTTTCGGCTATTCGATGCCATCGTTTTGGTTGGCCATTTTACTAATTTACATATTTGCTGTCAAACTTGGCTGGTTTCCCACCTCCAGGATGTTCTCTATCGTTGGCATCTACCCTACTCACGCTCACAAAATGTTGGACTTATGCAGGCACATGGTTCTCCCTGTTGTTGTTTTAGGTGCTATTGGTGCTGGATCAATTTCTCGATTTGTGCGTTCAAGCATGTTGGAAGTCCTCAACGAGGATTATATTCGTACTGCACGTGCCAAAGGACTTTCAGAACTGGTTGTGATTTACAAGCATGCGCTCAGGAATTCTTTGAGATCCGTTGTTACCATAATTGGATTACAAATAGGTCATTTTTTCTCCAGCGCTGCGGTTACTGAAACTGTTTTTGCATGGCCGGGCATTGGACGGGAGGTGGTGCTATCGACAATTACAAGGGATTATCCTATGGTCATGGCCATTACCCTCATTACGGGGGCCATTTTTATCTTGATCAATTTCGTTGTGGACGTGCTTTACGCAGTACTGGATCCACGGGTCAAATTCTAAGGAGGTAAGTATTCAGCAAGGTGCAAAGAAAACTAATAGTTTTAACTGTTTTGTTTAAGGAAGGAATAGTAAAAACTGAAAAGTGAGATAATGGTCACGTGCTAAGGGTAATTAAGAATTTATTTATAGGATGGAAAGGCCTTCCATTGGCACCAGCAGTAGGTATAGTTGCTGTGTTTGCGGTCGTATTGTTGGCCATTTCAGCGCCATTACTCGCCCCCTTCGACCCGCATGCAAACCTGCTGGAAATAGGGTATAAGCCTCCAAGTAGGGATCATTGGCTTGGGACCGATCAACTTGGCAGGGACATGTTAACTCTGCTCATATGGGGGGCTAGGACCTCTTTGAGAGTTGCATTTATAGGTGTGTCAATTAGTATGATCATAGGAATTATGTTGGGAGTGACATCCGGATATGGTTCTCACGTCCTAGATAATCTTATCATGAGGTTCGCCGATATCGTGCTCACATTTCCAACATTCTTCTTGTTGATTGTGGCCACGTCGGTGTTAACGATCAGAGACCTAACGGCGATAGCTCTGATCATTGGAGTGATAGATTGGCCGCAAGTTGGAAGAATCGTGCGTGCAGAGTTCCTGTCAATCAGAGAACAAGCCTATGTGGATGCGGCAAAGGCGCTGGGGGCGAGCAGCTTGAGGATTATCCTGCGTCACATTCTTCCGAATTCCCTTAGTCCGCTTTTTGTTGCGGCTACCTTAAGCCTCTCCAGATATATTCTGTATGAGGCAGCCATCTCATTTCTGGGTCTGGGTGACCCGACTGCCATATCGTGGGGGACCATGATTGCCAAGGGGCAAGGCGCTATCAGAACGGCCTGGTGGATTTCAACCTTTCCGGGTTGCATGATCTTCATTACTGTGTTGAGTCTCAACCTAATCGGAGACACTCTCCGGGATAGATTGGATCCCCGTTTATCTGTGGGGGTCTAAAAGTTAACGGGGATTCGAAACACTGTCAGGGGGTCAGTAGGTCTTTTGACAGATGGCAAAGCGTATAAAAAAGGAGGAAGCATGGAAACATTTTCTGTTGTTGAACTTCGAGGGTCTTTCTTTGATATCGGGCATCAACACGGAACACATTTTAAGGATCAAATTTCTTATTCCCTGGAATGTCTCGATCGGACTGCGGACATCCGTCATTCTAAGGAGGCTGGCGAAATCGTTCAGAAGTGCCAGAACTATGCTAAGAAATATGCGTCAGAGCTCGTTGAAGAGATAAGAGGAATAGCAGCGGGCAGCAAAATCGATTTTGATCGCGTTTTCGCCCTCAATTGTTACAGTGAACTCTGGTATGCCCACGACCTTAGAAAACGGCAGAATATGAATGACGAAGGATGTACAACACTGGCTGTAGCCCAGAAGTGCACAAAAGGTAAGGATGTCTACCTGGCCTGGAATTGCGATTTCTATAATTACTGGGAGGACAGTGTGATCTTACTTAAGATCTTTCCTAGTAATCGCCACCCCTTTCTCATGTTCACGTATGCTGGTGTGGTTGGCGCAAATGCCGGAATGAATCCCAACTTCGGGTTGGTGGTCAACGGTATTCCCAGCAAGGGGAGGAAATGGGGTGTTCCGTACTCGTTTATTTGCAGAAAAGTGCTACAGCAATCGACAATAGGGTATGGCCTTGAAGCCATTCTATCTGCGGATAGGTCAACGGGCAGTTCAAAACATTTCCTATTAACTGACAAGGAGGGTGAAATCTGTTCAGTCGAGACGTCCGATAAGGATTTCGATGTAATGTACGCAGACAAAGGGTTCATAGGTCACACGAACAACTATGTTTCTCTGAAGATGAAACTGAATGGGGTGGAAGTTAAAGGAGCTTCACAAACCTTCATTCGTCTTGGGCGTATTAATAGGCTATTGCGAGACTCCGCGGGTATGGTGGATTTAATTCGCATTAAGGAGTTCCTTTCCGACCATGTCAATTATCCCTATGCTATATGCAGGCATACTCAGAAGGAGGAAGAGAGAAGCCATATGCCGGACTTTGCCGATTTTCTGGGTGATAACTCGAAGACGATAGCCAGCTTTATTTTCGCTATCCAAGAGCAGAAAGCTTACGTTGCAAAGGGGAATCCCTGTGTAGGTTCTTATACAGAATATAAGCTCTAACTTGACAGAATGCTAAAGATTCAAAAGGAGAAAAAGCTTATGTTAAACTTAGCTCTAAGATCCGTCTTCAAGCAACAATCTTTGCCATAGCCTAAACGGTGGCCGTCAACATTCTTGCATATATGCGAGCCAATAATTAACTTTACAATAGAGTCTTTTTCTGTTATCATGTTTCCACCTGAGACAAGGAGGTGGAATAGATATGAGAAAAACGAAGCTTATGGTTACACATCCTGAAGTAACAAGTCAAGAGTTGGATGATTTTGTGTCTGGGAGAGGGCCGATTCGCATGGGGTTGAGGATCGCCGTTTTGCAGGGGGTGATCGACAAGGCGCCGATTGATCAGCTGAGTCGTCGGCATAATTTGTCTCGCCAGGGCATTTATGATCTTGTAAAGCGGGCGAACGAGAAGGGCATAAAGGGAGTAGAGGAAGAAAAGCGTTCCGGTCGCCCCAGCAGTTTGACGCCGGAAATATCTAAGAATCTGAAGGAAATCTTGCTGCAACCGCCGACGAGTCAGGGATATAATCAATCCCTTTGGAATGGTCCTCTGGTCAGAACGTACATTAAGGAGAAACATGATATCGATATAGGGCGTAGTCAAGTCAATAATTGGATTCATAGCATTGATTTCTCCCTTCAGAGAGGACGTAAAAAGTATAGCAAAGCAGACCCTGAAAAACAGGAGGCATTTGTCGAGGCTTTAAAAAAAACTCCAAAATCAGCAACCTGATGAAGCGATTCTTTTTTCAGACGAAGCGGGCATTCAATTGGATCCGACTATTGCCGCCCAATGGGCGCCCAGGGGATGCCAACCCCTGTTGCCTTCGGACAGTACGCGGGAGCGCGTTAACCTGTGCGGCATAGTTGATATCAACACCATGGATGCCATCGTTCAAAGAATCCCCAAAGGAAATGCTGAAAGCTTCATATCGATCATGGACTTGATAAAGGAAAGTTACCATAGTTATTCGCGAATCTCATTATACGTCGATAATGCTAAATGGCATAAGGCGAAACTTGTCAAAGAGTATCTGTCCCAGCAGGAGACTATCGAGTTAAACTTCTTTCCGCCTTACTCTCCGGAACTTAATCCCACGGAATGGGAGTGGCACGAATTGCGACGTCAGGCAACCCATACAAGACGCTTTCAGTCCGATGACGAATGTTGGCAAACAATACAAACTCACTTTGAAACCAGAAAGGGGAAAAACAAGCACAAATTATGTCAACTTATTTAATGGTTCGCATATATGAATGACAACATATTGCTCCGCATCATAGATCTTCACACCTATTTCTTCACCAACAGGGGAATTGTCAAGGCCGTCGAAGGGGTGGATCTTACAATCCACGCCGGAGAAACTGTCGGATTGGTAGGCGAGTCTGGCTGCGGCAAGACTGTCACCGCCCTCTCTATCATGAAGCTCATACCGCCACAGGGACAGATGATTAAGAGCCAAATCTTGTTCAATGGCCAGGATCTTTTAAAATTGGACGACAGGAAAATGCAGAAAATACGTGGGAACCAAATCTCTATGATATTTCAGGAGCCCATGACTTCTTTGAATCCTGTGTTTCGAATAGGAGATCAGATAGCTGAAGCGATCCGATTACATAGGAAAGTTGGCAAGTCGAAGGCTTTCCTCCATTCAGTGGAGATGCTAGAAAAAGTTGGAATTCCAGACTCGGAGAAACGTGCGGAGGAATACCCACACCAATTAAGTGGTGGTATGCGGCAAAGGGTGATGATTGCCATGGCTCTCTGCTGCAATCCGAAGTTGCTTATTGCTGATGAGCCTACGACTGCACTTGACGTTACCATTCAGGCACAAATCTTAGAACTGATAAATGATCTAAAGCAGGAAATCGGGTCGTCCGTGCTCATCATTACTCATGACTTGGGCGTAATTGCAGAGATGGCTAGCTCTGTCGCTGTGATGTATACTGGTAAAGTCGTGGAACATGCTGACACAGTCCGACTTTTTACCAATGCAAAACATCCTTACACTATGGGTTTGATAAATTCGATGCCGAAAATGAACCAACCTATACCTGAGGATAGGATGCTTTACACCATTCCCAAAGGTGTTCCGAACCTTCTATATCTGCCAGTTGGGTGTTCTTTCCATGAACGTTGTAGCAAGACTTTTGCTCCATGCAGTGAAAAGACACCGCCACTTTTCGAGGTTGAATCCGGGCATTTTGTGAGGTGTTGGCTCTATGGAAGCTCCTGACCTTTTGGTCGTAAAGAATCTGAAAAAATATTTCCCTGTGCGCAGGATGAACCTTTGGGGAAACATCAGTCAGATTAGAGCAGTGGACGGTGTGGAGTTCTTTCTTAGGAAAGGCGAAACAGTCGGTTTGGTGGGAGAATCCGGCTGTGGAAAGACTACCCTCGGACGATGTATCCTCAGGCTTGAAGAACCAACAGAAGGTGAAATATATTTCGAGAAAAAGAATATCCTGGCTTGTAATCGCAGGGAGATGAAACGTTTTCGAGGAGAGGTACAGATTATCTTCCAGGATCCTTACTCTTCACTTGATCCTCGAATGAATGTAGGACAAATTATCAGTGAAGGCCTGTGTATCCACAGGCATCTGTCAAGAATAGAGCGCGAAAGACATGTTAAAGAACTTATGGAAATTGTTGGTCTTCTTCCCGGACAGATTCATCTCTACCCTCATGAATTTAGCGGAGGACAAAGGCAACGGATATCCATTGCCAGGGCTCTTGCCTTACGTCCCAAATTGGTTATAGCTGATGAGCCGGTGTCAGCATTGGATGTTTCCATCCAAGCGCAAGTACTGAATCTGCTTATAACCTTGCAACGCCAGTTTGAGCTGTCGTACATCTTTATTTCCCATGACTTGAGGGTGGTAAGGCACATTAGTGATCGCGTAGCGGTGATGTATCTCGGCCGTATCGTAGAAGTCGCGCCGGTAAAACGACTCTATGAAAATCCCCTGCATCCGTACACTGAGTCCTTACTATCCGCGGTTCCACTGGCTGACCCACTGATGAAAAAGCAAAGGATCGTCCTAGAAGGCGATGTTCCAAGTTCAATTAACCCACCACCTGGATGCAGTTTCCATCCGCGGTGCCGAAACAAAAGGTTATCGTGTACCCAAGAGTCACCCAGGATGAGGGAGCTAGAACATGAGCATTGGGTAGCATGCTTTTTCCCAGTGCACAGAGCTGAGGCCAAAATAGAGTCGCATATGGGTTATTCCTACCTGCCTCCAAAAGATTTGGAGCCAGGTAATTAAGTTCTGAGATGACTTGCTGCGTGTTCAGAATTTCGTCGAATGCTGGAGTTATCTCTTTCAAGAATGCTGCAGTCTCAATGCAAGATCTTTTTCACGCATAACTCGTAACCTTGTCTTTGCTGACGATAAAGTTAGCCTATTGGAGGAAAAAATGCAGAAGAAACAACTACGAATTCTTTGCCCAAACGGCCATCTCGGGTTCGCTCCCACGAAAGAGGGGAGTTTCTGGATCGGGGCGGAGACGAAGCCCGACTACTACTGCTGTGACTCCGGGAGCGACGACATCGGCCCCGGTCCTCTGGGAAGCGATACCAGCGTTAGCCCATACGAGTGGCAGAAACATGACCTCGAACTGATGTTGGTCGCTGCGAGGAAACAGGGCGTGCCCATGATGATCGGGTCCTCCGGAGATACGGGGACGAATAGCCGCGTGGACATGTATGTCCAGATGATCCGGGATTTGGCCAAGAAGCATCACCTGGCCCCCTTTAAGCTCGTCACCTTTTATTCGGAGGTAGACAAGGCCGTTCTTCGGAGAAAAATGGAGGAAGGAATCATCATTCAGGGGCTCGATGGAAGGAAATCTCTGACGGCGGGGGAGCTCGAAAAGACCGACCGGATTGTCGCCATGTCCGGCGTCCATCCGTTTATCAAGGCCCTCGAGATGGAGGCGGATGTGATCATCGGCGGCCGAAGCAGCGACGCCGCAATTTTCGCTGCCGCGGCCATCTACGAAGGGTTTCCTGAGGCCCAGTCCTACTACCTGGGCAAAGTGCTCGAATGTGCCTCCTTCTGTGCCGAGCCTTACATGGCCAAGGAGACGGTGATCGGTACGATCACCGACCAGGATGTGACGGTCACCGCCATGCACCCGGAGCAGCGTTGCACCATTGCTTCCGTTGTCGGCCACGCCATGTACGAACGCTCCAATCCCTTTTACGAGTATTTTGCGGGTGGAACGCTCGACATGACGCACTGTAACTACGAACAGGCGGATGAGAAAACGACGCGCATCACCGGGATGATCTTCGTGCCCACGCCGGGGGAGATCACGGTGAAGCTCGAAGGGGCGGGGAAGATCGGAGAACGCTTCATCGGGATCGTCGGCATTCGGGACCCCTACTCCATCCGAAACATCAACAAGGTGATCGACTGGGCGCGAAGCCAGGTCGAGGAACGGCTTCCGGGGAAAGAGTATCAACTCTTCTACAATATCTACGGGAAGAACGGCGTTATGGGAGACCTGGAACCTGTGAAGGAAATACGTTCCCATGAGCTCTGCCTGATTGTCGAAGGCGTGGCCCCCACCAAGGAGGTGGCCGAGGAGGTGACCCTCATCGGATCCAGGCAGATTTTCTACGCCCGCCTTCCGGAGGTCAAAGGGACGGCGGGGACCGCAGCCTTCGTGATCGACGGGGTCCTCCCGGCCCCGCCGGCCTACGAATGGACCATGAACCACATCGTTCCCGTCGATGACCCGATGGAGTTTTTCCAGATCCACGTGACCACCGTAGGGTGAGAAGGAGAAAGAACCGATGAAAACGAAAAAACTGGTCGAACTCGCTAAGACGATACGAAGCAAAAACGCCGGCACCGATAAGGTCACCTTCGATATTATCTTCAGAGAAAAAGACATCTACGAATTGGTAAAAAAGGGGAAGGCGTTGACCCGAGAGAAGATCTCGAAGCTTTTCGCCGTTCCGGAAGAGCGGATCAGCGACTTCGTTGAATTCGATCCTGGCAATGCCATCAAGTTCACCCTCTATCGGAAACGGCCGAGCGGAAGCCCCGGGGAAACGGATATCTTCGGCTGCCAACAGTACCCTCCTCTTCTGGATGTTGAGATCCCTGTACCCTCTCCGAAACAGAGAGTGAAACCTCAACCCGCGGCAGCATCTCGAGATCCCCGTAGGCGTCGTCAGAGAAAGTCATCTCAGAAGACAAAAGGAAAGAATAAGACCTAAATTGAGCGATTTTTGTTGATTCAGCCATAGTTTCTTTATAAGCTACGAAAACGGGTCATTTATCTTCGAAATAGTTTGCTATGATGTGAGGTAAAAAGAACGAATAGTGCCTCTGGGGTCATGATGTAAGGTAAAAAGAACGAATAGTGCCTCTGTGCCTCTGGGGTCACCCATTAAAAGGCGCTGCAACCTCTGGGGTCACCCATTAAAAGGCACCTGTCAAGAGAAAAAAGTATTCCTAAGGT
>Ga0209835_1001292_pt1 | contig 14267 bp, 11 predicted proteins | sample LakKivwa52mmetaG_FD_184138 | JGI IMG/M metagenome (GOLD analysis project Ga0209835, IMG submission 184138) | Anoxic lake water microbial communities from Lake Kivu, Rwanda to study Microbial Dark Matter (Phase II) - Lake Kivu water 52m metaG... | ecosystem: Environmental > Aquatic > Freshwater >...
CGGTCCGCCGAAAAAGCGGGCGGCGCGCTGCCAGGCTAATTTGCAACAGGCTCGCGCAAATATTGGCATTCCATTAAATAATCCTCTGTTGGAAATGGGGGGGCGAGGAGTGGTTGAAATGGCGCATTCGAACAGGGTTCCTGCCTATATGGGCAAGCGTGTCTACATGCCGAAGGCAGGTGACTATATTGGAAGCGAAAATGAGGCTAAGGAGGCGCTTGGCGGCAAGGGCAGCGGAACTGCGGACATGATAAACATGGGGCTGCCGGTCCCGCCTGCCGCAATCATCCAGACAGGCGAGTGCGTCGCGTACTTCAAGCGCGGCAAGAGAATGGACGAGGCACTGCGCCCGTTGATAAGGGGCGCGATTGCGGAAATGGAGAATCGGACGGGCAGACATTTTTTCGATTTCGACGCCGGCAAGAAGCACGACATCCTCCTCTTCTCGGTTCGCTCGGGCTCGAAAATATCCATGCCCGGCATGATGGAAACCGTGCTCAACCTCGGGCTCAACGATGCGCGCGTCGAGGCGCTCGTCAAAAGCGGGGAAAACGAACGCTTCGTGCTCGACACCTACCGCCGGCTTATGCAGGGGTTCGGCAGCGTTGTGCTCGAGGTGCCGAGCGAAAAGTTCGAGCATGCGCTCAAAGAAGCGAGGGTGAATACGGGTGTGAAGATCGACGCAGAGCTTCCACCGGCTTCGCTTCGCGGGGTCATCTCCGAGTACAAGCGCATAATCTCGGGCGAGGGGAAAGCCTTTCTGCAGGATCCCTTTGAGCAAGTCTGGCTTGCCACGCAGGCTGTCTTCCGCTCATCTTACAACATAAAGGCGATGAATTACAAGACGCTCAATGGCCTTCCGCCGGAAATGCCTACTGCTGCGAACATCCAGATGATGGTATATGGCAACCGCAACGACAAGTCGGGAACAGGGGTGCTTTTCACCCGCGACAAGAACACCGGCGAGAACCACGTATACTCCGACTATCTCGTAAACGCGCAGGGGGAAGACGTGGTGAGTGGAGTGCGGACGCCGGTCACCTTCACGGGCAAGGGGGGTTGCCCGTTCGACAAGGCGACAAAGGACGAGCTTTTCAGGATAGTCAAGGGCCTTGAGAAGCATTACAAGGCCATGCTCGACACCGAGTACACGATAGAAAACGGCAAGCTCTACATGCTGCAGGTTCGCAGGGGCAAATCCTCAGGAAAAGCGGCATTCAGAATTGTGACCGACATGGTGGAGGAAGGGCTGATAACAAAAGAGGAAGCGGTAGAGCGCATAACCATGGACAACATAGGGAGCGTGCTTCTTCCGCAAATCGACCCTGCCTCCAAGAAAGGCGTGAAGGCGGATGCGAAAGGCGTGCCGGCATCCGCTGGCTCGGGGTGCGGGGTTGTAGCATTCACGGCTGCGAAGGCAAAGGAAATCGCGCAGCAGGGCAAGGGCGCCGTGCTCGTGCGCCAGTTCACCAAGCCCGAGGACTATGACGGCATGATGGCGGCGGGCAGGAGCGGTGGCGGAGTGCTCACCGCAGAAGGCGGCTCCACAAGCCACGCGGCAGTCGTGTGCGGAGGCAACGGCATCCCGGCAGTGGTCGGCTGCAGGGCCATCAAGATAGATGGCAATAGCGCAACCGTCAACGGCAAGAGGATAGGCGAAGGGGACTTTGTCACGATTGACGGGACGAGCGGCGAAATATTCGTGGGCAGGCACAGGCTCGTGCCCCCAGATGTCACCCCTGAGTTCAGGAAGGTCATCTGCTGGGCGCGCGAAATCTCCCGCCTCAAGGTATATGCGAATGCCGACAGGCCGGAGCAGGCTGCCGAAGCCGTGAAGCTTGGCGCGACCGGCATCGGGCTTTGCAGGACCGAGCACATGTTTCAGGACCCGGGAAGGGTGGAGATCGTGCAGGAGATGATTCTCGCAGGCACGCTTGAAGGGAGGAAGGCCGCGCTTAACAGGCTTTTGCCCATGCAGCGCGGGGACTTCGAGGGGATTTTCAAGGTGATGGGCGATTACCCTGTGACAATAAGGCTTCTTGACCCGCCGCTCCACGAGTTCCTGCCAGACCACGTGAAGCTGGAGCAGCAGCGGGCGCTTCGGCAGGCGGGCGGAAAAACCGACGCCGCGGCAGACGCCCTGCTCGAAAAAGTGCGCTCGCTTCGCGAGCAGAACCCAATGCTTGGCGACCGCGGAGTTCGCCTGTTGCTCCACTATCCTGAAATAATGGAGATGCAGGCGCGCGCAATCATCGAAGCCGCGCTCAACGTGCAAAAAGAAACCGGGAAGGCGCCGAATGTGAAGATAATGGTGCCTGTGGTCGCATTCCCAAGCGAGCTTGAAAGCGCGGTGAAAAGCGTGCACAATGTGGCAAAAGAGGTCATGAATGAGAGGAAGGAGAAAATCCCCTACAAGGTAGGCACCATGATAGAGATTCCCTCGGCATGCCTCCGGGCAGGCGAGCTTGCCAAGATCTCTGGCTTCTTCTCGTTTGGCACGAACGACCTCACGCAGACCGCGCTTGGCTTAAGCCGGGACGACACCTCGGCGATGGTCGCGCGCTACATCGAGAAGGGGCTTCTTGCAGAAGACCCGTTCACCACGCTCCATCCTTCGGTAGGCGAGCTTGTTAGGATGACTGTGGAACGCGGAAGGAAGGCGAACCCGAAAATGGATATCGGAATCTGCGGCGAGCAGGGTGTGGACCCCGGCTCGATTCGCGAGACTCTTTACCGCGGAGGGCTTGACAGCGTGAGCGGAACCCCGAAGAGGATTCCGTTCGCAATAATAACCGCGGCGCAGACCGAGCTTTCCGGGCGCAGGTAGCCCGCTTCCCATTCCACTTTGGCACAGCCCGCCATTCCCTCTGCCCGGGCGCTTATTTTTAATAAGTTGCATGCGAAAAATTGGCTGGAGGAGATATGGCTGAGTCAAAGGAGCGCCCCCCGATGGGCATAAGAGAACTGATATTTTCCTGCAACGGAAAAGCCCACGGGATAGCATACGAACAAGGCACTGTGCGGCGGTTTTGGATGCGCTACGAAAGCGACCTTGTTCTTCTTCAGGCAATCTGCGAGCGCACCCGCTCGTTTTCGCCAAAAATCGAGCGCGTTTACACCGGCCGCTGGAAAAACATCAACAGGCACCATGAAACCGCCTTCACATTCGGATCAGGAGAAAGGATTCTTGTCTCGCTCGTCTGCGATGAGCATGAGCGTGCATTCTTCTATTTTGAAAAGCTCAACATAGGCGGGCGCGAGTTTCTCAAGCCGACGCTTTCCGATGTGGAAGTGGAGCTAAGGGAATTCCTGGGGCGTCAGGCGCATCTTCCAGGCATGCGGGAACAACCTCAAGGCAATGTGCCAAATCTGGGCAGGAAGCCGCAGGAAGAAGGCACCTTGCCCACATATCACTCTCTTCCACGCGGAAACTGGATACGCCGCCCGCAACTCCAATCCGGGGCAATTGATGGGCAAAACCCCAAGTTTGAAGGAAGGCAGCACGACCGGCGACTCGAAGGCAAGCCCCCAAAACCGCGCATCAGGTAGGCTTTTTCTTGTGCTTCCTGTCAATCGCACGCCCCTTCCAATCTCGGTTCAACCGTCAAACCTGGCGCATTCGGCAGGCATCGTTGTTGAGTTCATACCATGATTTCCTTCTCGCATATTTCCGATAGCTTTCTTATTTCCCTCAATTTCGCGTTGGCAGACTCTAACCCGGATATGGCCTCTACAAACCCGCTGTCCAATGTTGGCTTCTCCGGGCAAATCCTTTTGAGATGCGTCCTATAGTAGCCCCAATTCACCAATGCCCGAAGCTCATTATCGTTGTGCTTCATCCTGGCGCGTTCGCCGTCCGCTATCGGCAGGCCGTTTGCCGCAATCTGGAGGCTTTCCCTGAATTTGCCATGGATCTTCTTGATGTCTTCGACCACGTCAGGCGAGAGGGCAAGCCCCTTCCCCGACAGCTCGCTTCCGGAATTGCCAATGCGCGCGCCTATGTCACCCAGCTGTTCGATGGCGTTTGAGATTCTTAGGAGAATTATGGCCAGTTTCTCACCTTTTTCAGTAAGACCCCTTCCGGATAATTCGACTATCGCGCCCTCTATCTTCTCGTCAAGGTAATCCTCGAGAGCCTCAAGCTTTGAGATTTTCTGGAGCCTGTCCGGCTTGCCTTCGGCAAGCAAGGCTATCGATTCGTCAAAAATCTCCCCGGTGACCAAAAGAGAGTGCCCAAGCTCCTTCCTAATCAGCCCGAGGCATTCCGCATTCGATTCTGGAAGCTTTTCCACCAGGTACATCGGTTTGAAGATGATTTCTCGCTCCTTTCCCGGAACCGCGTGCTCGACGGCATAGGCAAAAGGCTTTATGAGAATCAGGAAAATTGCGGCGCAAAGGACGTTGAAAACGGTGTGTGCATTGGCAATTTGCTGTACCGGCGCCCCGCCAAGAGAAACCACGAATTCCGTGAAGCCTCCGAGGAAAGGCAGGAAGATGAGCACGCCTAGTAAGTTGAAGAGGAAATGCGCCATTGAGGTGCGCTTCGCGTAAAGGTCCATGCCCCTCGAAGCAAGAATCGCCTTGACCGACGTGCCGATGTTCGACCCCATTATTATGGGGATTGCCTGCGGGAGCGTGAGGAGCCCGTCGCCCACAAGAAGGACAACTATGCCTGTTGTGACCGAGCTTGACTGCACGATTGCCGTGAAAAGGAAGCCTGCGGCCATGGCCACAAAAACGTCCGAGAATTGGGCGAACATGGCGATTATCTCGGGGTCGGATTTGATTGGCGCGATCGCATTGGAAATGAGGGTGAGGCTGAAGAAAACCAGCCCGAAATAGAAGACCGACTTCCCAAGGAAGCGGTATTTGCCCCCAATGATGGTCAAAAGGAAGCCGAAGAGGATGAAGAAAGGGGCGAACACGGTGAGCTGAAACGCCACGAGCTGCGCGGTCATCGTGGTTCCGACATTCGCCCCGAAAACCACGCCCAAGCTTTGCGCGAACGTGAGTACGCCGGCATTGACCAGCCCTACCGCGATTACCGTGGTCGCGGTGCTTGATTGTATTATCGAGGTGACAAACGCGCCTAGGAAGGCGCCCCGGAGAGGGCTTGAGGTGAGCTTTTCAAGAAGCGAGCGGAACTTGCTCCCGGCGATTTTCTGCACCTCCTTGCTGAAATTCTCTATGCCGTAAAAGAATATCACGAGCCCCGGGATTATTGCGAATAGAAGCGTCCACTCGTCCATGCGAACCAGCCGTTCTTGGTTTCCACGTTTTCGGTATATAAACCCATCCTGTGAACGCTTTTTGGTGGGAAAGTGGCCAAGAAATACTGGAAATGCAAAATATGCGGCGACATCCACTGGGGCGTTGCCACGCCAGGGCTTTGCCCGACATGCAAGCAAAAGGACGCCTATGTGGAAATTGGCGCTGCGGAAGCCAAGCGGCTCATGGGGCTTTAGGTGGTGCATTTGGCAGTCGGCAAAACAGCAAAGAGCGCGCCAAAAACAAAGCCCCATCTTGCGACATTTGCAGCAGGCTGCTTCTGGGGCGTGGAGGAGCGCTTCCGCTGCCTGCCAGGTGTGATTGCGACAAAGGCAGGTTACACTGGCGGCAAATCTGAAAATCCAACTTACGAACAAGTGTGCACGAATCTCACAGGGCATGCTGAAGCCGTGAAGATAAAATTCGACCCAAAGAAAATACCCTATAACGAGCTTCTTGGCGTATTCTGGGGCAGCCATAATCCAACAACAAAAAACAGGCAGGGTTTTGACATCGGAACGCAGTACCGCTCTGCAATTTTCTTCCACAGCAAAGAGCAGGAAAAGATTGCGCGCCAGTCGCTTGCCGCACTTGAGGCTTCAGGCAAATGGAGGAACATTGTGACAGAAATAGTGCCTGCGGCGCGCTTTTGGCCAGCCGAAGAATACCATCAGAAATACCTAATGAAAAAGGGAAAGGCAAGCTGCCATTTGTGATTTACATGGGCAATGAGAAATGGAAATCGAAGCTTTCACCAGCGCAGTACCATGTTCTTTTCGAGAAGGGAACCGAGCCGCCTTTCTGCGGGATTTACTGGAACCACAAGAAGAAAGGCATTTATCGCTGCGCAGCCTGCGGCACCCCTCTTTTTTCATCCGAGGCAAAGTTCGAGTCAGGAACCGGCTGGCCCTCATTTTTCAAGCCCGTAAGCAAGGGCGCAGTAAAGGAGCTGGAAGACAACAGCATCGGCATGAAGAGGACGGAAATAGTGTGCGCAAAATGCGGCGGGCACCTTGGGCACGTTTTCAACGACGGTCCAGCACCTACTGGAAAGCGCCACTGCATGAACTCTGCCGCGCTTTCATTTATGGAAAAATAGCTAAACTGTTTTCAGGAAAGCAAGCGCAGCCTCCATGTGCGGCGGGCTTTGGCATCACATCGTCCGAAGGAACCTTAGCGCGGTCTTTATGTGCGAAATGGGCATTGACTGGTTGGGCCTATCAAAGCTTCCGAAAACAACCGGCCCGAATGCGAACGAGGGCGCAAGCGCCTTGTAAACGGCAGCCTCGTCATGCCCGGGCAGGTTTCGCATCTTCACTTTCTCGCTTCCGAATTTCCTCACAAGCGCCGCACCCTTTCTTTTTGAAGCAGGAGTGACATAGCCGTCAAGGTAACAGTGCGTCCTGTCCGACAAATGGACAATTTCATGGTGCTCAAGGCTCCAGTCGGTTTTATGGTGCGGGAAGCGAAGCGCAGGATATGTCACATCGATTGTCACGCATAAGTCTGGCTTTATCCTCCGCCTCTTCATCACTTTCACGACTTCCCTTGCGCTTTTTGCGAACAATTCCGGGTTGTCGCGCCTTATCTCCTCAGACATTGTGAATATGTAAATCGCCCTGCCGCGTTTGGGACCTTGCTTTGCAAGAAGGAGGTTGAGCGTGCAGCCTATCGCATTGTCAAGGATTCCAATGGCGACCTTCCCATCTATCCTTGACTCTTGTAAATCGGATTCCTTTATTCTCGGGTCAACATCCATGTGCGAGGAAAAGACAACAAGCGGCTTTCCGCTTCCCCTTTCCGCCCAAATGTTTCCTGAAGAGTCGCGGGTTGGCTTGCAGCCAAAACTTCGAAGCTTTTGCATAATAAATGCCGGGCGCAGCCCCCTAAGCGTCTCGCCGTTCAGGTAGCGCCTTTCCACCTCGGAGAGCAGTTTGGCTACGTTTTCCATATGCCGCAATTGGAGCGGAACTGCTAAAAAGGATGGCGTGGAACTAATTGCGATGAGCAACGGGAACGGTACTGAAAAAAAGAAGCTGAAATTCCTTTTAGTGTCCATAGATGCGCTGATTGGCGACCTTGCGTGGGAAGTGAAAAACGAAGGTCACGAGGTAAAATACCACATAATGAACAAGGACCAGAAGGACGTCTGCGACGGGTTCGTGGACAAGTGCGACTCATGGGAAGAGAACAAGGACTGGGCGGACGTGGTAGTTTTCGACGATTTTGGCTTTGGCAAGGAGGCTGACGAGCTTCGAAAGCAGGGAAAGCTCGTCGTCGGCGGAAGCACCTACAGCGACAAGCTCGAGCTTGATCGGGAATACGGGCAAAAAGAGCTCGAGTCGGTCGGCATTTCCATCATTCCCCGCTGGAATTTCACCTCATTTGAGGAAGCCGAGGCGTTCATAGAGAAAACGCCGGACCGCTATGTGTTAAAGCCCTCAGGCTTGGCGCAAAACGAGAAGGAGCTTCTATTCGTGGGGCAGGAGGAAGACGGCAAGGATGTTCTGGACATGCTTCGCCGCTACAAAAAGAACTGGGGCAAGAAGATAAAGGCCTTCCAGCTCCAAAAATTCATCTCGGGCGTAGAAGTTGCAGTAGGCGCATTCTTCAATGGCGAGGACTTCGCAAGCTTGATAAACGTGAATTTCGAGCACAAGCGGATGTTCCCCGGCGAGCTCGGCCCTTCAACGGGCGAGATGGGCACCTCGATGTTTTTCGCAAAAACCAGCCCCATTTTCGACGCCACGCTTGCGAAAATGAAGGAAAAACTTGCGGCGTCAGGCTACGTGGGCTACATAGACATCAACTGCATAGTGAACGCTAGGGGCATCTACCCGCTCGAATTCACCTCGCGCTTCGGCTACCCGCACATAAGCATAATGATGGAGGGCGTTCTATCAGAATGGGGGCAATTTCTCTATGGGATTGCAAAAAAGGAGAAGCCGGAGTTCCGCACCAAGCGGGCATTTGAAATCGGCGTGGTCGTTGCCGTCCCGCCTTTCCCATTCGACGACCCCAAGGCATTTGCAAAATATTCCGAGGGCGCGACGATAATCTTCAAGAAGCCGGTTTACGAAGGAATACACTTGGGCGACGTTAAACTTGACGAGGGGGACTGGAAGCTTGCGGGCAACAGTGGTTATGCGCTCGTGGTAACCGGTTCGGGCACCACGATGGAGGAGGCGCGAAGGGTTGCCTATAATCGCGTGAAGAACATAATGATACCGAACCTGTTCTACCGCACCGACATCGGCAGGCGCTGGTCGGAGGACAGGGACAGGCTTACCACCTGGGGCTATCTCTGACGCGAGGCGATTTTATGGCATATGTGGAATGGACGAATAGCTTGAGCGTGGGAATGGCTGACATCGACGTTCAGCATCAGCATTTCATCTCGCTTCTCAACAAGACAAAGGAAGCGGTTGACAAGGGTGCGCAAAAGGAGGCACTGCGCGGCAAAAGCGAAATAGTCTTCCTTGAACAGCGGGTTGTTGCTTTTCATTCCCATGCGTCTTTAGCCATCTTCTTTCCAGACGGTCTCCTGTTCTTTTGAACTCAGCTTCTGCTTGATGAACCGGAGGATGACATATATTATCCGCAGCGTCCACTCAAGCAGGATGACAAAAACAATAAGCGAGGCGAACTCGGGAAGCGCCTGCGAAAGCGTGAGCGCCCGCGTTTGCACAAGCTCCTGTGTGAAGAGCGTGGAATCGACTATTACCACAGTAAGAAGCGATATGGGCAGGAACTTCGCCAAGTCTTCCGCGATTTTTTCATTATAGTAGGCGAGGATGCGCATGGCTGCGACAAGCGAAATGGAAAGTACGAACACTGTCTCAAGCGAAGCGGTGCGCGAAAGGATGAAAATCGAGCCTGCAAGGAAAACGAACCATGCAAAGGTTATTGCCGGAAAGACAATGGTGTACTTGAAGATGAAAAGAAGCACTTTGCCAAGCTGGTTGAGAAACTTGTCGGAATGCCTCTTATCCGGCCTGATGTCGTAAAGCAGCCTTCTTGACAGATGGGTGTAGAATGTGCCGACTATTATCCCATAGATTGCGATGCCTATTGAAAGGAAAGCCACCGTCGCCCCGAACCTCCCGAAAAGCACCTCGCCGCTTGCGAAAAGCGAGCCGATTGACGATGCTATCTCTTCCCCGACCATGGCATCATTTACCAAGAAACATTTTTATCATTGAGGCAGGCGCAGGAAACTGTTGCTGTGGTGAGCAACTCATGTCGGCGAACCGAAAAATGGCTTCGACGTATATTCACCACAGCAGGAAACTGTTTCCAACCAAAACGCTTAAATTCCCCAAAAAAACATCCGCTTCATGCTCAAATTCAGCCAAATCCTTTCAAAGCCCCTGCAAACCGGCTCCAAAGCACGCCTCATCTACACTTTCGGTGCAATGACTCTCTTTTTCATGCTTTTTGAGGGCATGACATCCTACATCCTGCCCATCGCAATAACCGATCAGGGGCTTTCAAAAACGATGCTTGGGATAATACTTGCGGCAGCCGCGGTCTCAGGCGCGTTTTTCGATTTCGCGATATACAAAATTTTCAAGGAGGCGCACTACCGCAGGCTGTTTTTCGCAATGTTCGCATCCGCCGCACTTTACCTTTTCCTTGTGTGGATTGCAAACGCTTTCCTCCTTTTCCTTGCCGCAATGGCCATCTGGGGCTTTTTTTACGACCTCAAAAGCTTCGGCACAATCGACTTTGTGAGCCGCTACTCCAAGAAAAAGGAGGTGGCGGGAAATTTCGGCATAATACAGACATTCCAGGCAATCGGCTACCTTCTTGCCCCATTAATTGCCGGCTTTCTGATAGTCGACTATCTTGGCTGGCAGCCATTTGCCGCAGCCGCCGTGTTCCTTCTCATTGCCGCATTCTTCCTTGCTCTCTTGTTTTTTGAGGCGCGAAAAAGCAGGGAGTTTCTGCCCCAACACGAGCATAGGGTTGGCAAGGGGTTTTTGCACGAGATTTCTTCATGGAGGAAAACAGGCTCCGCGCTTCTGCCAATCTTCCTGCTCGGCTCGTTTGCCACCATCATTGACTCATTTTACATGACACTGGGCCCCCTGGTTGCCGAAAGCCTCCCCCTTGAGCCGTTTGACGGAATATTCATGTTCGCCTACTACCTTCCCCCCTTGCTCATCGGCGGGCTGGTGGGCGCAATCGCCTCAAGGTTCGGGGAGAAAAACTCCGCGCTTTTCGGGCTTCTCATCGGCACAGCCATCCTCTGCTCATTCGCATTCATCTCCTCTTCGTTTGCATTAATCGCTGCAGTTTTCCTTTCCGCGTGCTTCACCAGCCTTGTCATCCCGCTTGTGCAAAGCTCGTACGCGCACGCAATACGCGCCGCCCCGAAATCAAAGAAGGAAATACAGGAGCTGGGGGATTTTGCAAGCAACTTCGGCTACATAATAGGGCCAATAGCGGCGGGCGTGCTTGCTGATTCGCTTGGCACCCTTGCCGCTTTCTCCGCACTTGGCGCGGCGGGCGTGGCGTTCGCTGCGCTTCTCTTTTTCATAATGCCAAAGAAGGCGGGAATGAAGCGCGCCTGAGCCCGCCTTTCACGTCTTCCCAGCCAGGAAGCGCGCGGTATTGATGTTCGGATGAAAAAAGCCGAAGCATAAGGCGCGCTGAGTGCAGCAAACTTATAAGCTTCGGGCGCGAATTGCCCCTCAGCATCCGCTGGAGGGGTTGGTTTGAACAGGGAATTGCTTGCGTTGCTGTGTCTCATCTCGCTTTCCTTTTCCATCTACATCCCGCCCTCCTCGCTGCCCGACATAACCATCTCGCCAATCGCGGTCTCCGCCTCGCCTTACGTGCCAAAGCTTCTTGACAGCAGGGAAATCGCGGAAAAAGGCTCTTCGCTTGCCCTCTATGAAATCAAGGCGACATCGTATGGAAGCAGCATAGCCGCGCTTTTCAAAGTGGCTGACGGCCCGAACAGCTATACTCGCATGAGCCACTATATTGTGTCAGGCTCGCCGGGCAACATAGCCTTCAAGCAGGGCTATGACATAAAGTACCCCGGCTCGGAGCACACCAACCAGCTCAAGCTTGCCCAGCTAGCAACGGGCGATATAGCGGTGGGGGGCAGGTACTATTCCAGCAACAGCGGCACCCGCCCCTATCTTGCCTCGATGGAATACTCTTCTGCGAAATTCAAGGACCCAGTCCTCCTTGGGGTTTCCGGCCTGCCCTATGGCAACGGGGGCATAATTGAAATCGCAAGGGGAAACTTGATTGGCGACAGCTATCCTGAAGTGGTTGGCTGCACCGACTTTGCGAAAAGCTTCCTATTCATAAGGAACACGAAAAGCACGGAACAAATAAGCTACAATTTCTCAGGGTACCTTTCATCCGCGCAGCTTGCAATCGGCAACTTTGCCCCTGCATCCGGCAACGAGATTGCCATGCTTGCAAAGCTTCCTGGCGACACGAGCACATCAATAACCCTCTTCAAAATCGAATCCGGCAAGCTTGCAAAAATAAACTCCCTGCCAGCCCTGCAGAAAAACGGGGGCGAAGCCTCCTTTAGTGCCATACTGCCTGCGGACGTTGACGGCGACAGCTATGACGAGCTTCTTGCGGCAGGCAGCTACAAGAAAGGCGGCTCGCTTTACACCGAGGACCTTCTCCAAGTTTATGACTATGGAGCTGGGGGATGGTCGCTTGCAGCAGAATACAAGAACGCCACGCCTGGCGGGCTTTCGGCATTCTCCAAGGAACTTGCCTTCCAGGACATAAACGGGGACGGGAAAAAGGAGATAGTCGCCATCAACATTGTCCAGTCCGAAGCCGGCTCGAAAAAAATCTACACTGCCAAGGCCGCCTACTTCAATTACGACAGCTCGAAAAAGAGCCTGTTGCTCCTCGCTTCTGCGCCAATGGGCGACCTGCCGCAGGATGAAAACAACTACCAGGACTATTACCATACATTCGCATTCGGGGACTTCAACGCCGATGGCAAGCTGGATATCGTTGCCTATTACAATGAAGTGAAAAGCGGGCAGGCCACTGACAAGCTCGCACTTTACACAATCGACGTGCCCTCTGACATCGCTGCCCCTAAACTTTCCATAGTGTCGCCCGCCGGCGCAAGCGCATACAACAATTCCTCCATCACAATTTCCTTCACCTATTCTGATGCGAACCCCATGCAGTCATCCGCCGGGCTGGTGCGGCTGTACAGCAAGCAGAGGGACTCGGGCTGGCAGTACGCAGCCAAGAGCCAATGCAACCCGTCCGAGCCCGGCTGTGTAATCACATATGGCAAGACAATTTCCCTTCTAAGCTACCCTGCTGGCAACTACACTATTTACGCCAAGGCGAACGACAGCTACGGCAACGAAGGGTTTGCCTCAAAGCAATTCGCCATCCTTGCCACGCCTGCAAAATCAATAATCCCGGGCGGGCTGCCTTCCATCCCGCTGCTTCCAAACGTCACCATTCCCTTGCCCGGGCTTCCGCCTTCGCCGCTGAACGAAACGCAGGAAGAGCCTGCAACAGAGGAGCAGCAGCCCGATGTAAATGTCCCGCCGGAAGAGCCCGCGCCTTCAGGGCAGACTGCCCCGCAGCAGCAACAGGCGCCTCCAACCGACGCTGAAAAAGCGCAGCAGGCAGTGAAGCAGCTTGAGAACAGCATAACGGAGGCAAAGAAGGCAGGCGCCGACACCGCATCGGCTGAAGAATACTTGGAAAAGGCGCAAAGCTCTCTTTCCTCAGGCGATTATTCCCAAGCATCCATGAATGCCGACCGGGGCGAAACATTGGTAAAGGCCGCGCTTGCAAGGATTGGTGCTTCCCCGCCCCAGCCTTTTGCAGGCACTGGCAGGCAGCCATCGTCAACTGCGCCGGCAATTGGGGAGCAGCCGGGCAGTGGCCCAACTCAATCGCCGCAGCCTTCCTTGCAGCAGGGAACCGCCACTGATTACACGCCCTACTACGTTGGCGTGGGCGCGCTTGTGGTGCTGGCAGTTGCCTACATGTTCACGCACAAGCCCCAGCCGCCCGCAGATCAGGGCGGCAAGACCAAGAAAAGCCAGGCGTGAAGCGCACGCCTGCTTCTAGGCAACCTTAAAATACCCCGGGCCGAAATACTCGCAGGTGGTTTTGTGAAGAACAAGTGGCTTCTCGCAGTTTCCATAGGCGTGCTCCTTCTTGCTTGCAGCATGGCATTCAACTGGCTTTTGAACATGGTTTTCCCCTCGCTTCAAGCCGAATACGTGACGCCGGCATTCCGCCCCTGGAACGACCCGATAATGTCATTGTTCTTCATTTACCCGCTTGCAATGGGCGCGCTTTTGACCTTCACCTGGCAAAAGACAAGGAAAGCGTGGAAAAGCGGGCTTGAGTTCGGGGCATGGTTTGGCGTGCTTTTCTCGGTGCCATCTTTTTTGATAAACTACTCGAGCTTCACCTTCTCGCTCCTCATGATTCTAAGCTGGGTGGCAATGGGCTTTGTGAATGTCGTGATAGCCGGGCTCGCGCTTGAGAGGCTTGAGGGCTAGCTTCTAATGGCAAACGCGGCAACAAGTAGCCCGGCCATCAAAATCATACCTATGGGGCAGATTTTTGTTTCTGGAAGCGCGGCTAATGGGTTGCCTTCGCATGCCTTGGCAGCATTTTCAACGCACTTGTCCGCATCGGCAAAGCATGACGGCACGCCTTGTCCTTCGCAGTCCATTTTGTCGTTGTCCAATGTATACCCTGCCTTGCATGCGGTTAGCATTTCTGCACACGCGTCAATGCCCGAGCAGTTGCCCTTTGAATACTGCATGGCGGCTATAGGGAAGGAAGACGCCACGCACCCGGTTCCGCCGGACTGGTAGTTCTTGTAGCATGCGGTATCCATCTTGCCCGTCTCATTGTCGAAAGGGCAGTTCGCGCACGATTTTCGATAGGCATCCTGCGCGCAGCTTATCGCAAAAACGCTTCCTGAAAAAACAAAAACGAGCAATGCAAGCGCCTTTAGGGCA
>Ga0209835_1001293_pt1 | contig 14256 bp, 15 predicted proteins | sample LakKivwa52mmetaG_FD_184138 | JGI IMG/M metagenome (GOLD analysis project Ga0209835, IMG submission 184138) | Anoxic lake water microbial communities from Lake Kivu, Rwanda to study Microbial Dark Matter (Phase II) - Lake Kivu water 52m metaG... | ecosystem: Environmental > Aquatic > Freshwater >...
TTGCAGATACTGGATATTTGAGTGTAGTTACAAACTACACTCAGACAAGATAATATCTTTTAAATCACTTCCTTTTATAATTATAGCATCTTTTGGAGTATTAGTAGGTCTATCATTAAATGCAATAAAAGTGTATTCATTTTTAATCAATAATTCATCTGATTTTTCAGTAAATTGAAAAAAACCTGACTTTTTTGAATCATCATTGAAAGTCAACTCAATTTTTTGATAACGATGAAGATATATACTATTTTTATCACATTTCAGTTTAATAAATATTTCTTCTTTTGTCATTGTGTTTCTATTTAAATTTAATTGCAAGATCATTTTTTGATGAACTATAAATAACTCCATCAAAATTCAACTTATCTTTTGTAGCTTTACTAATTAGCTTATCTACTTTTTCTTGATGAGTCGGGCAATTGCGACTGCTTATTCCTGAAATATCGTATTTTCCGGTAATATCGTAATTTGTCAATGGCTCACATTCAATAAATACTAATTTACCTTCATTTTTTTTGACTCTTGTAATTGCATTATCCTTAGTTTTGTCTTTCCAGATAACAGCCATATCTCTTTCAGAAGAGCCTAATATGATTGCATCATAAATTCTACTTTGATTTGCAGCTTCTAAATTTGCATTTTGAATGCTGGCATCAATTACTTGCTGCGGTGATAGACAATTATAATTTACAATCAAATTAATAAATGTAAAAGCAATTTCATATTCATTAATTGGTTCATTCCAAAAAAATACTAATTTATTGCTTGTTTTATTTACCCTAGCTAATGAATTGTCACTTTGATCGCTTTGAAAGGATAAAGTTGACATAATAACTAATATTAATGAAAGTTTAATTATCGATTTCATAATTTTACCAAGTTAATTCCATTTTAAAACAATCATTTGCATTGAATGTCAGCGTCCCATTCCAGTACTCAAATCCTGTTTGGTCTTTTACACTAAATGGGAAATTCAACGTTTTTGAAAAACCTAAACTTTTCGTAATTGTAATTGTTCCACTTTGACCGCAATTGGGTGCGGCAGTGAAGTAGAAACTTGCAGCAGTTGATCCTACAAGTTGCCCATCAACATAATAAAATAATGAAGTTGCCCCATCATTAATAAGTTCTTGAGCTGTTGCAGAACCATACCATATTACGGCATTTCCTTCATATTGACAACTGCCATCATCAGTTGTTGCATCAGGATCATAATTAATAGAATCAGGGTCAATGCACCCTGGCTTTTCACAACTGTAAAATGAGATAAGACTAACTGTTAAAAACAGTAAAAAACAAAATGTTAAAACTTTTTTCATAAAATTTACTTTGCACCCCAAGCCCCCGAAGGTAGATTAATTAAAAAAAGCGTGGGACTTTAACCTTATTCACTTTAGAGGTTCTCGAAAACCTTAGTACTAAATAAGTAAGCCCACGCTCGTGCGTGAGCGTAGTCTTATTCTCAGTACTTATAAATTTTCGAGATTTCTAAAGTAAGAATAAAAGCTAACGCCTTTTATATTTCAAAGAACATCTTTTAATTTTTGCATTCAGACTTATTCTGAATGGATTTCAAATGTAAAATTATTTTATTAATTTTAAATCTTAAATTTTAAATCAATTACACTCTCACCATCGCAATCGTCACCTCAGTAGTTTGGCCTTGTATGATTGTTACAGAAAAGGTTTGATTTTGGTAACCAGAGCAGTCGAGGATGTAAGCAATATTAGCAATCAAAGCCAAAACCGGAGCAAAGATGGTTTTTTTCATCAATAATTATTTAAAGTGTTGTTTAATTCATTTCAGTAGATAACTTAATTTACAAATTCCCCTGATATAAATCCCAAACAGGAAAACAAAGTTCATAATCATTCCAGCTTATATCGCCATAAATGAGCGAAAATGATTGAAAGAGCTTTCTGTCTAAATATTTTCTTGTCATTGGGTTCTTAGCGTCTGCCAGAAAATGTTCAAAATCAATTGTTTTTTCGGTATCATCTGAAAACAAGAATAATATTTTGTAATCAGCCAAGTAAGTTGCGTTTTTTATCCCAATGATCATATTTCAGATAATTTTATCAATTTTTTCACAATTAACCGGAACATTGTAAACAAAAAAATCTATCCACTTCCTTACAATGTCTTCACGATATGCCTCTACTAATTTTTTGAATTTCTTTAGATTTTGAAGGTCTAATGGTTCTTTGCCATTAACATCAGATAAAATGACTTCTTTGAATTTACCATCTTTATAAATAATTTCAGCTTTGCTTTCTTTTCCCTGAAATTTGCAGTGAACATGAATTGGTTCATGCTCATTTGAGTAAAAAAGTATTAGCAATCCAAAGTATTCGTATAATTTCGGCATATAGTTTTTAGGCAAAATTAGTACATTTATTCTAATTTCAACTTTGATAATGAAAAAAATGGCATGAGAATTACCTGATGAATCTGGGTTAGAGATACAATACAGAAGAAATGTGTTGAATCACTTGATTTTATACAACACTATTATTGAATGCTGATTTTGAAATGCTGATACCGGATATTTAAGTGTAGTTACAAACTAAACTTAGACTAGGTATAATTTCATTCAATTTGTTCCATTTTTCGGTTGATTATTTATCGAATCTTTATTTCGCAACTACTTCGTTGAAGGCAAGCATGAGCTTTTAAATCCTTTCAGCCAACATTTTGTATTGATCAAGTGTATTATATATCTGAGGTGAAATCCGAAACAGCCTTTTCGGGTGCTGAGGCCAATAGGTGACAAACAATTCGATTTTGTATTCGTGAAATAGTCTTTCCTGCAATTCGTCAAGTTGATTGAACTTAAGAGGGGCAGGACTGCCGGTATCCGGCAGCGGTAAAGAAACCAGATTGGCTATCATGCTTTCAGGGCAGGGAAGGGGAGTTGTTAATGCATTGCACAGATAATTCATGGCTTCAATGGCTAAATTGTGGTTGTGATTCATGAGTTCTTCCCATCCTCCGCTTAAAAGTTTTCCCATATAATCAATAGCATCGCCAACACAAATATAAGGTGTGGGGTCTTCGGTGCCAGTCCAGTAAAATCTTTCTTCAAAAGTTTTGTTTTTACCTTCTGTCAAACTGATAACCTGCGGATGAATACTTTCCTGTTTATCGGGTCTGACATATAGAAATGCTGAACCTTTTGGGGAACATATCCATTTATGACAATTGCCGGTATAGTATGCAGCACCAAGCTTTTCCAGATTCAGGGGAGTATTTCCGGGAGCATGAGCCCCGTCTATCAGACAATCTATTTTATCATGCTGAAATTCATTAATTATTTTTTCAAGCGGGAACAATAGTCCGGTTGGTGAAGTAATATGGTCAATAAGTATCAGCTTTGTTTTTGTACTGATTTGTTCTGCAATTTTGTCAATAACCATTTGCTCATTTTCAACCGGAAAAGGAATAATGGCTTCTTTGACTTTAAAACCTTTTTTTTCTGAGTAAAAGTTCACAGCATTGCGGCAGGCAGGATATATATGATTGGTAATTATAACTTCATCATCCGGGTTAAATTCGTATGAGTTCAGCACTGTGTTAACACCTGAAGTGGCATTTCTGACAAAAACAATATTTGAATTATCGGAACCTGTAAATTCAGCCAATTTTTGTTTTGAATTATGCAATAACTCAGGAAGCTGACGCACCATGAATTTTAGTGCTTGCTGTTCGAGCATTGCCCTGTAATCGTTTTGTTTATTTAAGATAAAAGTAGGGCATGCACCAAAAGAACCGTGATTTAAAAATAAATAATTGGTGTCAATCAGCCATTTGCTAATAAATAAAGAATAACTGCTCCTGTACATAGATATTTATAAACAGTACAAATTTCGTATTTTAGTAATACTTGTAAAATTTATTCTGAACATTTCAGTATCCAGTGAAATTATCTACTATTACTTAGTAATGCTGCTGTAACTGTAGTTTCAATATTTTATTTCAACTTATTAAATAAACCATACCAAAGGGATTAAAACAATATATGTTTTTGGCGGGATTGCTTCCTGATTTGAAAAATTTGATTTTGCTCAGAAAATTATTCAGCTTAATAAACAAAGGTTTTTCTGATTTTACCATCAATGTTTATACAGTAAATCCCTTTTTTAAGCATTGATAAATCTATTTCATGTAAATTATTGTCTCCCTGATTAGTAAAAGAAGATTGTTGAATAGTTTTACCTTCGATGCTAATAATACTGTAATCCGATAATACATTTTCAGTAAAATTCTTCACAATCAATTTCTGACCATTGTGGTCTGTATAAATCGAGATATCATTTGCTTTGTCTTCTTCTATTCCTATCCAGTTCGGATCATATGTGATTTTAAAAAGCACCATTGGATAAATATAACGGTCGCTGTAAGATGTACCACGCCAGTAAACATTGCCATTGGTTGTTTCAACTTTATACCTGGTTTGATTTGTCCAGCTGTAAATAACCACACCATTGTTCCATTCATTAAATTCTGTTTTGTCGTAATCGGTAAAATTCCAGAAATAAAAGTGATTGATTTTGGAATGAGGGAGCGGGTCGAAATTTGAATTCAGGGTGTCGGATAAGCTCCATTTAAAACCGGGTTTGAACGAAAAAGTAATAGCTACCGGAGTGCCATAATTGCTTGCAGTAATATTAAAATCGCTCAAGGGGATGTAAATAAATCCTTTTTTCTTAGTTGCATAACTGATGGTGTCGGTGTTATCCAATATGATTTTTACTTCTGAAGAAAAATTTGAACCTTTATTGTTGGCAAGGTCATATTTCATGGAGCATCCTCGTGGCAAATCATTTGATTTATAATAAAGTAATTTCTGAGGTTTAAAAATGTTTACAATAAGCGTGTCGGGAATATTGTTGCTAGTAAATCGTTCATAATTGTAATAAATAGCAATGCTGTCTAATCGGTAAGGTTGCTTTTCCTTTAATTTATATTGACCTGTATATTCGATGATATTACTGTTTGGGCAAAAAACCATTCCGGCTGAATGAGTTCTGACTTTTCCTAAAACATAATTTCCCTGATCGTAGCTTATTGAATTAACTGTATCGGGGAAAAGAAGGGTATATATGTTTTTAGGAGTATTTGAACCGATATATGTTCGTAATGCATCATGAAAACTATACCATTCTGAAACTTCAGACTTTAAATCAAAAAACTCTGTCTGATTTAACAATGAAGAAAAACCTTCTTGTTTATCATTCAAATTAAGATTTTGTGCCATAGACAATGAAGATGATATTGCTAATAACATTAAAAATTTAATTTTTTTCATGACTTTTTTTTTCTGCAAAATTATAAGTTTTTATTTGAATTTTTTATCAGACCTCGAAGGTTTTAAATGATTCCGTAGTTCCAAAGCAATTATTAAAGGCGAAACATTGCTTGTGATTTAAAGTAATGATATCAAACCTTTGAGGGCTTTTTTGCGAGGTCTTTCACTTATTTTTTTTCTCTATCACTTTTAATCGTAACAATTTGATTTTTGCCAAATACAGAATTGTTATATTTTAGCCCCTTCGAAAATACTTCGATTGCAATGTTAAACTTTAAAAAAGATAAGTAAGTGTATAAAATTGAATCGCGAATCGACACCCAATCAAAGGAGTTTTTACAAAATAAGGAAGAGTTTTTAAAAATCCTGAATACCTATCGTGAAAGAATGAAAAAGGTTTCTCAACCTGATTTTAATGACGATGTTATAAAAAAGCATAAAGACAGAGGTAAATTATTAGCCCGTGAGCGCATTTACAAGCTCATTGACCCCAACACACCTTTTCTGGAATTATCACCTTTGGCGGCTTATGATCAGTACAACAATGAGTTCCCATCAGCAGGTATTGTTACCGGAATCGGTATTATTCAGGGTCGTGAAACAGTCATTATTGCCAACGATGCTACTGTAAAAGGTGGAACCTATATGCGATGGACCATTAAGAAGCATTTGCGTGCACAGGAAATAGCTATGGAAAATCGCCTGCCTTGCGTTTATCTGGTTGATTCGGGTGGGGCTTTTCTGCCTGAGCAAGACACTGTTTTTCCTGATAAAGAACATTTTGGAAGGTTTTTCTATAATCAGGCACGCATGTCAGCCATGGGAATACCTCAGGTGGCCATTGTGATGGGAAGTTGCACTGCTGGAGGAGCTTATGTGCCTGCCATGAGTGATGAAACCATCATTATCAAAAAGCAGGGGACTATTTTCCTTGGCGGACCTCCGCTGGTAAAAGCAGCTACCGGAGAAATTGTAACTCCTGAAGAATTAGGTGGTGCCGATGTGCATACCAGCATTTCAGGTGTTGCCGACCATTATGCTGAAAATGATGTTCATGCATTGCAGATTTGCAGAAATATTTTTGAAAACCTTGATTATCGCCAAAAACAAATCCTTGATATTTCAAAAATTAAAGAACCTGCTTACGACCCTGAAGAACTTTATGGTCTTGCACCTATAGATTTCAGAAAAATGATAGACCCCAGAGAAATCATTGCACGTATGGTGGATGGCAGTGAATTTCATGAATTCAAAGAAAGGTATGCCAAAACAATAGTTACTGGATTTGCCAATATAATGGGGTTTCCTGTTGGTATTCTGGCGAATTATGGCGTCCTGTTTTCAGAAAGTGCTGTAAAAGCAACTCATTTCATCAACCTTTGTTGTGAAAGAAAAATTCCGTTGCTGTTTTTACAAAATATCACCGGATTTATTGTCGGAAAAGAATTTGAACGCAATGGCATAGCTAAAGATGGTGCAAAAATGGTTCATGCAGTGGCCAATGCAAATGTGCCGAAATTCACTGTTTTGTTTGGTGGTTCTTTCGGGGCAGGTAACTATGGTATGTCAGGACGTGCTTTCGGACCCAAATTGCTGTTTATGTGGCCCAATGCTAAAATATCTGTTATGGGTGGACCACAGGCAGCCAATGTGTTGATAACTGTAAAACAAGACCAATACAGGTCCAAAGGCAAAGAAATGCCTAAAGAAGAAATGGACAAGATGTATGCGGAAATAGCAGGTAAATACGATTATGAAGGCTCAGCTTATTACAGCACATCACGTCTTTGGGATGATGGCATCATAGACCCTGTTGACACACGCAAAATCCTGGCTATGGGAATTTCCATGTCAATGAATAAAATTTGGGATGAACCAAAGTTCGGAGTTTTTAGAATGTAAAATTGAGTTGCAAGTTTCAGGTTACAGGTTGCAAGTTGCCAGAAACCAGTAGCAAATATATTGATAAAATTAAATAAGGATGGATTACAAAAACATAGAATTTGAATTATCCGGCAAAGTTGCTACATTATGGCTTAACCGCCCCGATGTTCACAATGCCCTGAATGCTGAAATGATTGCAGAAATCATTGATTTTTTTACAAAGGTGAATGAAATGCCAGATGTCAGAGTAGTGGTTCTGCGGGGTAGGGGTAAATCCTTTTGTGCCGGTGCTGACCTTAATTATATGAAAGGAATTGCTGCTTTTGGTTTTGATGAAAATTACCAGGACAGCCTGAAATTAGCAAAATGCTTTAATGCTATTTATACCTGTTCTAAGCCGACTATTGCTGTTGTTCATGGTGCCGCCATGGGTGGTGCTAACGGATTGCTGGCTGCCTGTGATGTAGTTTTCTGTGATGAAACAACTAAATTTGCCTTCAGTGAAGTTAAGTTGGGAATTGCCCCTGCAACTATTTCCTTATATGTGATGAAACGTATTGGTGAAAGAGGCGCCAGAGACTTGATGGTGAGCGGTAGAAGGTTTGAAGGACCGGAAGCCGAAAAATATGGCTTAGTCAATAAATCATTAGCTGCTGAAGAAATTGAAAACCAATTGAATGCCTATATTTCCGGTTTGATGAGTAGCGGACCAGATGCCATGAAAGCCTGCAAAGAATTGATTTACAATATTTCAAACAAAATGCAGTTTGAAGATGCCATTGATTATACAGCCCGATTAATTGCTGAATTGCGTGCATCAAAAGAAGGACAGGAAGGAATGGCTAGCTTTCTGGAGAAGAGAAAAGCGAATTGGAATGAATGAGAATTGGAAAATATAGAAATTGAACTTTAAATTTTTCATTGATATGATGTATAAACTAATAATTATTTTATATTTGAATTAATTTTTTAATTTGAATCGGAATATAAAAAAACAAATTTTACTTATTTTTATTGCAGTATTAATCACTGTTGAGGCTAATACTCAAAGTCTTGTAAAGATTAATCCAGATTCTGTAACTCAGGGTCAATATGTTAAAATTGCAATTACAGGAACAAAAACTAGTTTTAAATCAATTACAAATCCTGCAATTGTATATTTTGTAAAAAACTATGATTTAAAAATTTGGGCTGACTCACTTGAAATTAATAACGATACTTTTATGTTTGGTTATTTCCAGATACCTTATACATTTTCGGGGAGTTACGATTTAATCATTAACTCAACACCTTTTCTTTCATTTACAAATGCACTTTTTATTAAAACTCAACCCATAGTTCCTGAAATAACCCGAATTGATCCTGATTCAGCTTATCAGGGAACTTATTTTGCTTTCAGGATTTACGGTAAGAATACCCATTTTACAAATTGCAGTTATTTAAAAGTTTGGTTGCTTTATTCTTATGCCGATGCAGTTACTGTCATTAATGATACAACATTAGATGTTTCAAAACAAGTCAAATTTTCAATTAATCCAGGGAAATACAGTATAAAAATTGAAAACAGCAGAGATGGGGTGATTATTAAAAGTATGATTTTGACAGTATTAAAATCACCTTATGCACCTGAATTAATCGAAATCAAACCCGATAGTGCTGAGCAGGGAAAAACAATTAAGACTGTAATTACTGCCAGAAATACATTTTTTACTACCTCAAAAGTTCAGTATGTTAGGATATGGCAAAACAATGACGGAATTTATTGTGATTCATTTAAAATAATTAATGATACCGTCATTAATGCATGGTTTAAACCGGTTTATTCAAGTTATACCGGAATATATGACCTTCAGGTAAAGCATACACCTGATGAAGTGTTGTTGCTGAAATCATGTTTCAAAGTTACAGCGACTAAAAATCCACCCAAAATAATATCAATTTCTCCTGACAGTGCTGTTCAAAACGACAATGTAACAATTCATATTCGGGGGTACAATACTCATTTTACTTTTCTTAACCGTAAACCGGGAATACATCTGAAATTAAACACTTATTACATTTCTTCCTTTTCAGATATAACCGTTGTTAATGATACTTATTTTTATGCAACCACTAAAATACCGCTTGAAGCACCCGTGGGAATTTATCGTGTTGGAGTTTACGATTCGATGGATGGTAAAATGCTTTTGGAAAATGCATTTAAAGTAAAGAAGATGCCCGATGCACCAACTGTTAATCTAGGTTTACCTGATACAATGATCTATGGTGAAAAATATATGATGCGTGTTTTTTGTAAAAACACCAAGTATTCATTAGGTTTTCCTCCTTATTTCAGATTAGATATTGGAGCAAATCCAGGCGGTCATTTTGATCAGGATGAAATTTTTATAATTAATGACACTATTGTTTTTAGTACTATAAAAGCGAGTAAATACTGGAATGCACCCTATGGCATTTATGATATAATACTAGGAAATTCAAAAATTGGTTTTATCAAACAAAATTACGCAGTAACATTAATTCCAGGCAAATATGAGCCACAGATACAAAAAATCGCACCTGATAAATTTCTTCAGGGGGGAACATATTCTATAGATATTATTGGTAAGAACACAAAATTCACTAAAGCGACTTCTCAGCAAGTATATTTGTATTATAGCTGGTCAGATTTAAAACCTGCTACATCATTCAATGTTGTCAATGATACTTTAATTAAAGCTACTTTTATTTTTCCAACAGGATATTTAGGAAGATGGAAAATAAGTGTCAGAGATTCAGTAGATAAAGAATTAACTTTTCCCATTGAAATAGTATTGCCCTCAAATGTACCTCAAATAACAGAAATTACGCCCAATTACTATAAAATCGGAGAAAAACAAAACTTCATTATTCATTCAAAATATACACAAATAACACAAGATACTTACGGGCTAAATGTTTTTTTAGTTAGAAATATGACTAAGGACACTATTTATGCAACAAATTTTAAAGTTATTGATGACACAGCCACTTCATTTGAATTAATGACATCAAAAACAGTAAATCCAGGCGAATATGATGTTTATTTATGGCCGATAGGGTTGAAGTTTATTGCGGGCTTAAAAATAAATCGTTTTTCGATCAATGCTAAAATACTTAATTCAGTTCCTGACAGTTCAGAGATTGGTAAAAAAATATCCTTACTATTAAACTGCAGAGGAACAATATTTTCAAAAGACGAAATCATTTATCCTGTATTTACAAGTCCATCCGGTAAATATTTGTATGCTGATTCTATTGGAATTATCAATGATACAGTAATTAAAGTATTTCTGAATATACCACAAGAGGCTGAAACAGGTTTTTGGGATATAACTTTATTAACCGATCAGGAAGGTGATTTTCATTTGAAAGATAAATTCAAAATAAGGAGTGATGTTTCTATCAATGAGATTACTAATTCCAATACGAGTGTTTATCCAAATCCTTTTAGCGACTATATTAAAATTCAGTCTGTAACCTCAATAAAGCAAATAGTGTTATACGATCTTACAGGAAAAGCATTATTTGATAATAACTTAATCAATAATAGTCAATGGGTTCTAAGCACAATCAATTTAGATTCAGGCGTTTATGTGTTAAAAGTTATTGATGAAAAGCAGGTAATTCTTAAGAAAATAATAAAAAAGTAATCGAAAAATCTTAACAATAAAAATCATGAGAAAAGTAATTTATTTATTGACAATTTATTTGATATTGTCGTCAAATATTGCATATCCTATAACAATTGAACTTTGGAGAGCCGGAACTTTAGTCGCATCTTACCCAGCCATTCCTACTATACAGAATGCACTTAATATTGCTGTTCCTAATGATATTATTTTGATTGATGGGATTTTCTTTGAGAAAATTACATGGCCAAATACCCAAAATCTGCATAATGGAGTATATCTGATAAAAATGAAAAATAACAAAGTCAGCTCGGCAAAGCAAATAGTTATTATCCATTAGACAAAAACCATGTAATTGTATAAATTGCTCAGATTACTTATCAGATAAAAGCAATGAGGATTAAGGAACATTGCTTAAGAGATTCTGAATGAGTAATAAAAAATTTGCCAAATTTAAAGCGCAACTTTAAATTTGTCCAAAAATGAATTATGCTAATATTTGACAGAGAGATTGAAAAAACAGTTGAAAAGATAAAGGGAACTTTTCCTTCAATTACAATTACAGGTCCCAGACAATCGGGGAAAACCACTTTGGCAAAAAAACTTTTTCCTGATTTACACTATTTTTCATTTGAAAATCCCGATATAAGAAGAATTGTCAAAGAAGATCCCAGATCTTTTCTTAATCAGATAAAAAATGGTGCTATATTGGATGAAATACAAAATGCACCGGAACTATTATCATATTTACAGGAACTTATTGATCAAAATAATGAAAAGCCAACTTTTATTATTACAGGTAGTAATCAGTTTTCGTTAATTTCCGATATAACTCAAACTTTAGCAGGCAGAACTGCTATGTTAAAACTTTTACCATTAAGTTTGAACGAGCTTGAAAAGTATAATACTCACAATGATTTGGATGAAGTGTTGTTTCGTGGTTTTTATCCTGCGATACACTCAAAAGGATTTGATGCATACATTACCTACAGAAGCTATTATGAAACATATATAGAAAGAGACCTCAGACGAATTATTAATCTGAAGGATATTGATAAGTTTCAACGCTTTATACGTTTATGTGCAGGAAGGATTGGAGAACTCCTCAATATGTCAAATCTGGCAAATGAAACGGGTGTATCTGTTACGACAATAAACAATTGGATATCTGTTCTTCAGGCATCTTATATTATTTTCCTTCTCCAACCATTTTATGAAAATATTAATAAGAGATTAGTAAAAACACCTAAACTGTATTTTTATGATACTGGCTTAGCTTCATATTTATTAGGTATTGAAAATAGTCATCTGATGAATAGGGAACCACGCAGAGCCGCTTTATTTGAAAATTTAATTGTCAGTGAATGCCTTAAAACAAGGTATAATGAGGGAAAAGATTCAAATTTATTCTTTTTTAGGGATAAAACTGGTAATGAAGTTGATTTAATCATCAGGCATGGTTCTTCATTAAAATTAGTTGAAATAAAAAGCTCAATGACATTCCATTCTGATTTTTTAAGATCACTCAAATACGTAAGTAATTTATTCCCCAATAAAGAAATCAACCAATATTTAATTTATTCAGGAAATATAGAACAGGAAATCCATCAGGCACAGGTTATTAATTATAATAATCTCAGGAGTAAAGTATTTAGTGCATAAAGAAATTTTTGTATTTCTACTCCTCAATCACGACTTCTGATAGAAGCTCAGGCTTTTAATTCTATCTTAAATATTCAGCATCCTGAACTATATATTTTTCTCAAATTCATTTTAGGATGATAGGGAGGTAAAATCAGTGATTTTACTCTGGATATTCTAAATGGGGACTTGTATTATACTTTGAAATTTCTGATTCTGTAAGTTGTTGTTTTATTTATACCTTTTCAAACAGTATTTTTTCATAAGAGTTTTAATAAAAAGCAATTCAGTTATGTCCAAAAAAGAAATAAAACTCAGTCTTATCTACCACGATATGTGGCAATCGTCAGGGAAATATGTTCCCCTTGTTGATGAATTGGTAAAAAATAGATACTGTCTTCATTGAAATGGGGTGTAAGGACGGTAATGAAACTAATGGTGGCGCATTTTATTTAGCTTACTAAATCATTGACCTTGACTATAATAATTTTATCATTTTCATAAAATGCTAATTCTCCATTCTCTTTTTGCTTTTCTTTTAATAATTTTTCATAAGCAAGCTCAATTCCATTAAGGATTTTTTCACGTAATTCTTTTATTTTTTCATTATTCATATGCTTGAGTAATTATCCGTTTCCAAATACTTTCATCTTTTATATCTGTCTCAATATCTTTAAAACCTTCGGCAATGATGTAAAAAGTACGTTTTGAATTATTTATTACCAACCAATAGTCGCTGACAGCTATATATTTAAATATTAAATTTTCTATCCCCGACTTATATCTTCTTTTAATAACACCCTCCGGAATATCATGACCTCCTTCATTTACTCTTATTTTTACACGATGAATAGCTAATTCAACATTTTCTAACCAGAAAAAAACAATTGTAACAAAATAACCATTTTTCTGCGCTTTTTGAATGAGATTAACAAAATATTTTGCAGAAAGAGTTGTTTCGAATGCAAAGTCAACCTGCAAACTGATTAGTTCATTAATGCGATTTAACATAATTTTGACTGCACCAATAGCTGCACTTTCTGGCTGAAAGGGAGAAATGCCCCGTGCAATTTCATCTGCATTCACAAATTCTCTGCAATTCAGCATTTCAGGTAATAAAGTAAAAGAAGCGGTAGTTTTTCCTGCTCCATTGCAACCTGCTATGATATATAAATTTGGCATTATATATTTTAATGCAAAGTTATTCTTTAAAATTTAACTGAAAATAAACTTTGAATATAAGATTTCAATTGTCAATAGTCAGTCTATTAATTATACCTTTGCAAGCAACAATTTTTCATAAGAATTTTAATAAAAAGCAATTCAGCTATGGCCAAAAAAGAAATAAAATTCAGTCTCATCTACCGCGACATGTGGCAATCCTCAGGGAAATATGTTCCAAGAGTGGATCAGCTTGTTAAAATAGCTCCGGTAATTATTGAAATGGGATGCTTCGACAGGGTGGAAACAAATGGTGGTGCTTTTGAACAGGTTAACCTGCTTTTCGGTGAAAATCCTAACAAAGCGGTCAGGGAATGGACAAAACCTTTTAATGAAGTTGGAATCAAAACCCACATGCTCGAAAGGGCATTGAACGGTATCAGGATGTATCCTGTTCCTGCCGATGTCAGAAAGTTGATGTATAAAGTTAAAAATGCACAGGGTACCAATATTGCCCGTTCATTTTGTGGTTTGAACGATCACCGCAACCTTGAACTTTCGATAAAATATGCCAGAGAAGCCGGAATGATATCACAAACAGCCTTGTG